>JABAOF010000661.1_pt3 | contig 23319 bp, 16 predicted proteins | sample 7062171 | NCBI WGS metagenome assembly JABAOF01 (sample SAMN14538628, study PRJNA623070) | marine sediment metagenome | biome: marine biome [ENVO:00000428]; feature: marine pelagic biome [ENVO:01000023]; material: deep marine sediment [ENVO:00002113] | place: India: Gulf of Khambhat ...
AGAAACCGTTATGTCTGTTACCACCGCCCCGTGGGCCGCACCATCGGCGGGTTTGAGATGTGGGCGGCGTTTTCACATGACCTGGTTCATTGGGGAGAACATACCTGGGTAATGGGGCCTCGTCCGGGCTATTGGGACTCCGCCCGCATCGGAGCCGGCACGGTGCCCATCCGCACCGAACACGGCTGGCTCGCCATCTACCACGGGGCCGACGAATCCTCCCGTTACTCACTCGGTGTCATCCTCTGTGACCTTGAGCGCCCGGAGCGTGTGCTGGCGCGTTCCACGAAGCCGCTTCTCATGCCGGAGGCCAAACATGAGGTAGAGGGCTTCTTCAGCAATGTGGTGTTCACCTGCGGCGCGGTCTGTAGGGGCGACAGGCTGACCATTTACTACGGCGCCGCAGACAAATTCATCTGCGGCGCGTATCTTTCACTGTCCGGACTATTGGACAGCCTCACGGCAAAGGGTTCAGCCGATAACTCTCCTTGACTGCGGCTGAGATTCTCACTCGGATGCCAAAGCGTGGACTTTCACCCAGTCCATTTTCACATTGTGCCCGCGGAACCCAATGGGGCCCTTCTTAAGCCGGCCTTCTTTGTCGTGCCAATCTATGAGCAACAGCCCATCAAGCCAAATGCGTATCCTCGTCTCATCCACTATTAGTGTGAGTTCATGGGCCGCCTTATGGTCAATGTGCAGCGAAGTGGTGGTCAGAGTCTTGCCTTCACCCTCCCAGAACCAGAGAGCGGCAAACACTGCGTCAGGTTTTACCCAGAGATCCAGATAGTAGTAATTCTCCGGATCATCGCCATGGGAGAAGACTACACACACAACATAGTCGGCCGGGTCCAATGCCTTCCAGCCGGAGGTAATGACCAGGTCGCGAGGGAAATCGCGCTCTGTCAGAAGGCTCCCGTCATTGGAGATGATGGTCTTGGGTGAAAGACCGCCATCTGACACATACCAAAGCCCTTTCGCGCCAGGACGCTCCGGCTGCCAGCCTTTCAAGTCCTCGCGGTCGAAATCATCTGAGAACAGCATCTCCCCCATACCAGGCCGGGGTCTCGATACCAGCGCTTCCTTCATGTAGTCCCGGCCTCGGCTGGGGAAGCCCGCCGGAACCCTGTAGATCTCAACATCGTCCAACCAAGGCCCCCAGCGGTTATGCTTGGTGGCATCCTCGAACTTCACGTAAAGGACATTGCTCTTGGTGTGCTTCAAGTAGGGAGACAGGTCAAAGAAGTATTGGGTGCGATTCTTGTAGTCTGTAATCTGCCGGCCGGCATACAGGTCGGCGTGTATCAGTGCCTCGAAGTCTCCCGGCTTGCCGTCTTCTTCAAGTGCCACACTTATGAGGAAGTTGCCTCCCACCTTTACCACCATGTCGGCCTGGCTCAGATTATCGGGCAGATCCAGCCGGTAGATGGCATAGGCGTCATAATGCATATAGCGGTCTTTGTATTTGGCCCGGTGAATACTGCCGCGCTCCTCATACAGATAGCGGCGTTCATTAGCAGAATCATCACACGTGAAGCGCAATACCAGAAACTTGGAGGGGTCCAGTGCGCGGACTTGATCATAGGAGATAATATGTTCCTGTTGCGCCGGCACCGTGAAGGTCCAGGAGTAGGCGCCTTCTGTGGTTACCTCCGGATCCTCGCTAAAGGTGTAGATGGGTTGATCATCACGGTAGCGATAGTAACGGTTCGGAGAGCCCTGATCAACGATTTTGACGCGAGCGGGTAAATTGCCATGGTTAGTAACCTTAAGGCTGGTAGTCTGTCGGCGCTCCCACGTCTGGGGCAACTCCTCGGTCTTCTCCTCTCTCTTCACTGTCAGGTCTTTTACCCCGGGCAACACCAGAGTGCCTTTGTCGCCTTGCAGGGTCCAGCCCATAAAGCCCTCTCCCACAAAGGTGTCTTCCTCATGCACCTTGACCTTTCCTTCTGCGAGGGGCCGGCCGGTCTCATTGTGCAGGGTATAGACGGCGGTGGCGCGCTCCCGTGTTGTCGGGTCAGTATACTCCATAACAGTGGCGTCCCATACCAGCAATTCCTCCACCCCCAGCTTTGTCTCTTGTATCGGGAGTTGGCGAGTGGCATCTTTGGGAATGGTCATATCATGGAGCACTTGGATCTCGTGGATATTGCCGGGCAGGGAGGGGGAAGGGATATGTGGGCTCCGCTGGCTCATCGCCCGGTATAGTATCACGGAATACTCATATCCCTCATACTCGTATTCATAGCCTGTCGTCTGCACACGGCCGGAAACCAGTTTCAGGGTGACACCCTTCAAATCCAGGGCTTTGTTGGTTATACTTACCGCAGAGCGCAACACCCCCTCACCCGGTTTGCCCACAGTCAGGCTGTAGTTGGGATTCCACCCCAGGCCTCGCGTTCGGTAGCGAACCAGGAAGCTGTGTTCCCCTGCAGGCAGACCGCCGATCTTGGCCAGGTATTCTTTCGTCTTGTCAGGCCCATTCTTGGTTTCCTCAAGCAGGGGTCTAAGGGTGTGGGGAAGTGGTGTTCCTCCATCCTCGACCACAACAGTATCTTCCAAGATGGTCCCCGGCAACCACAGGGTTATGTCCCCCTCTCCAAAATGGCTGACCACAGCCGTTACCTCGGCGATGTTCTGGGTGTACAGGGTAATCTCAGTCGGTTGGGGCTGGAGGGTAACTTCCTCAGCAGGGTTCCCGTGGGCGGCTAACGCGCCGACGGCTGTTAACAGTACAACCACCAGAAAGAACTTTCGCATCTTCGTTCCTCCCTTTGCCTGGTTGTTCCCAGGAATTATAGCAGATTCTAAGTCGCTCAACAATGAAATCGGGCTGATAACTACCTCATTGGTTAGACGCGAGAACGAAAGATAAAGTCGCGGCCTCACCGCGATTTCGTCATTACCCCACAATCGCAGATAGAGACCGGTACGGCCCTGTGTGAGATGAGGAGATTGACCCCCCGGAAGAGTGCATGATACGATTGATTCTAGGAGTGTTGCCGGCAAATCTGTGACAAGTACCTGCGTCACCTGCCGTGAACGCAACCGCAGTGAAAAGACCTCAGTCGAGCAGAAAACATCGATTCGCAATCTTCGCATTCGTGCTCTTCGCGGGCCTGCTGGCGACCGGAGTGATCTGGCGCCGCTGGAATGACTCGGTGATGACCGTGACCGTCACCATCTCCACTGATGAGAAGGGCCCGATTGATCTGTATCACACCAAAGCGAGATTCCAGACCGGAGAGGGAAAACAATCTCTGGCGGAAGCTGACATAGACATAGGGAAGTGGGAAGGCGAACTCGTTCGCCTGGACATACGAGGAGGAGTAAGAAGGTGGCCGGGCATCGGACAAACAACCGGTTTTGTCGGCTGTTCTGTTCAACTGGGAGACTCAACCGGTGCGAGGCCGATTGAATTCATCGGTTGGCAGAACGATGGCTCCAGCCGCATGCACCCGGGCACCATCGGCTCTTTGGCTTTCGTCGCACCTGGAGAGGCAGACCCTCCGTTCGTCTATGGCCAGGAAGGTTCGCTGTGGTATGTGTTTCGCGTCCCTGAGAAAGCCGCGCTGAAAGCTGCATTTCGCCCGGTTATGGAGAAAGACCTTAAGGGGAGCCGTGAGCCGTTCGTTCCGAGTGTCAGGCCGCCCCCATCAGTGCTGAAGGAGTCGGTAAATGCAGACAGCGCGCGCCCGCCTGACGTGTTCATCTACCTGATAGACGCGCTGAGAGCAGATCACCTAGGCTGCTACGGCTATCCCAGACCAACATCGCCGGCGATAGATGCGTTTGCTGAAAAGGCGACACTCTTCAAACACGCTCAATGCGCCGCCACCTGGACACTCTCCTCTGTCGGCACATTGTTCACCGGTGTCTTTCCTTCGGTGCACGAAGTGCTTGTTGCATTTCAAACAATGGACAGGCTGGACGAATCATTCACACTGCTGCCGGAGGTCTTGCAGGAGGCCGGCTACAAGACATGCCTGATCACGGCCAATGTCGGCGTGGGCGCAGACTCCGGATTCACGCAGGGCATTGACTCTCTCTCGGTGGAGCATCTGCAGACTCCGGACTGGGTGAATGCACAGGCTGCGAAGTTTCTCGCCGAGCAAGATACGGATCAACCGATATACATGTATCTACACACCATGGAGCCCCATACTCCTTACGCCCCGGAGCCGGAGACTTTCCGGCTATTCGACCGTGGCTTCGAGGAGACGAGTGACACATCGGAGGAACTCACCGCGGAGAACGTCGAGCATATGATTGATCTATATGATGCTGAGATATTCGATAATGACAAGGGTTTCGCGGGCTTCTTGGACTTGCTGCGCCGTCGCGGACGATACGACAACGCGCTCATCATATTACTCGCCGACCACGGTGAGTCTTTCGGTGAACGCGGCGTATGGATGCACGGGCGCTCCCTTAACCAAGAGCAATTGCACATCCCGCTGATTATCAAATTTCCGGAAGACCGCTTTGCAGGCCTGCAAATAGAAGAAAGAGTCAGTTTCATTGATATATTCCCGACAGTCGTCGCCCAGATCGAGGCCGCGCCGCGATTGGACTATCATCTGCCGGGATGTGATCTGGCGAACCTCGCCGCTCATGCACCATCTGACCCTTCGCGTCGCATCCATGCCGAGGTGTTGGCGCAGTTTTCCAAAGGGGACATCACCCAACTCGCGGGGCTCATAGATGAAGAGGGTTACAAACGAGTTATTGACACATCGCTGAAAGTGACCCAGCGGGAACCGAAAAAGTCAGTTGGGCTTTGGGACACGACTAATGATCCAAAGGAAGAAAAGGACCTCAGTGAGTCTTCGCCGGTGCGAGCCGCCTATGGTGAGCAGATCATTGCACACCGGCTTGTGACGCAGAGATCGGAGCGTGGTAGTGCGCCCGCTAGGACAGCGCCCCCGACCGAGATGTCGGAGGAACTGCGCCAGCAACTGAAGGCATTAGGTTACCTGGATTGAACCCCGGCTGGACTTCTCCATTATGCCAGAATCCGGAGATAAGTAACGCTGCAGGTGCCAATCTTGACCGCTCACAAGGTGGGTGATACGATTGATTGGGAGTGTCTCCGTCGAATTATTGAGAGACACCTTATTCTTATTAATCTGCTGAGGGTGAAGTCGTAATGAAAGGACCGCAGTCGAGAAGGAAACATAGGCTACCAAGAGTGGCGTTGCTGCTCCTCGGGAGTCTGTTGGTGCTGGGAGTGATCTGGTATCTTTCAAGTATTTCGGTGATGAGCGTGACCGTCAGCATTTCCACTGACGAACAAGGTACCATCAACGTATATGACGGCAAGGCGAAGTTCCGGACCGTGAAAGATGCAGAGTCATTGTTTGCGGCCGACATAGATTTAGAGAAGTGGGAGGGCAAACTTGTTCGCCTGGATATACAGGGAGAGGTGAAGAGATGGCTGGGAATCGGCTCGGACACCGGCTTTGCCGGCTGTTCGGTGAACTTGATTGATCCCGCCCACACAATCCCGATGGAGTTCATAGGTTGGCAAAGGGGTAGTTCCAACCGCATACACTCTAACGCTGTCGGATCCCCCGCATTCTTGGCGCCTGGAGGAGGAAATCCTACGTTTGTGTACGGTGAGCAGGGTTCCCTCTGGAATGTGTTCCGCGTGCCTGAGAAAACCGCCTTGCGGGTCGAGTTTCGACCTGTACTGGCGAAGGATATCAAAGGAGAGCACAAGCCGTTTGTTCCGAGTATAAGGCCGCTGCGATTGCCGCTGAAGAAGCTGTCAAATACAACTAACAGACGCCCCCCCGATGTGTTCATCTATTTGATTGACGCGCTGCGTGCGGATCATGTTGGCTGCTACGGCTATCCCCGCCCAACCTCACCGGCGATTGATGCCTTCGCTGAGAAGGCGACATTGTTTGAGAATGCTAGATGTGTCGCCACTTGGACGCTCCCCTCCACTTCCACATTGATCTCCGGTCTCTTCCCCTCGGTGCATGATGTCCTTCACATATTCCAAAGAGTCGATAGGCTGGATAAATCATTGACGCTCCTGTCAGAGGTATCGCATGAGGCCGGCTATAAAACAGCCCTCATTACAACCAATGCCCATACAAGCGAGCCATTCGGGTTTCGCCAGGGAATCGATTTCTATGCTTTCGAGGATCTCCAGAAGGCCGACTGGGTGAATGCACAAGCCGCAAAATTCCTCGCCGGACAGGATCCGAAACAGCCGGTATATATGTTCCTGCATACACTGGAGCCACATACTCCTTACGAACCCAAGCCTGAAACCTTCAAGCTCTTTGATCGAGGCTTCGAAGATGTCTCCAAAGGCTCAGGGGAAACGGCAGATACGGACCAGGGCGAGGGCCCGGCCTTCATCGAAGAGAACCTCCCGCTGTTGACTGACCTATATGATGCTGAAATACTCGATAATGATAGAGGCTTTGCGGATTTCCTGAATCTGCTGCGCCGCCACGGACGATATGACGATGCACTCATCATACTTATCGCCGACCACGGCGAGTCTTTCTATGAGCATGAGGAATGGAAACACGGACAGACCCTCAGCCACGGGGAATTGAATATCCCGATGATCATCAGGTTTCCGGGAGGCCGCTTCGCGGGCCTGCGCATAAAGGAGCGAGTAAGCCTTATCGACATATATCCGACAGTTTCAGCCCAGATCGGAGCCGTACCGCGACTGGACTATCATCTGCCGGGAATTGATTTGGCGGAGCTTGCCGCCCAGCCGCTGTCAGGTCCATCGCGTCGTATCCACGCCGAGGTGCTGACTCGCTTCAGCATGAAAATGTTGGTCATGCTTGCCGCGATCATCGATGAAGACGGCTACAAAAGAGTCATTAACACATCGCTCAGGTCGGCTGAAGGAATGAAGAAGATCGGGCTTTGGGACACAAACGCTGATCCCAAAGAACAGAAAGACCTGACTGAATCTTTGCCGGTGCGTGCCGCCTATGGTGAGCAGATCATTGCGCATCGGCTTGTGGCCCAGAAACTGGACCGCAGCGCTCCCACCAAGACGCAGGCCCCGGCCGAGATGACAGATGAACTGCGTGAGAAACTGAAGGCATTGGGTTACTTGGACTAACGGCAAGTGAGCAGACCGTGTATTGCATCAAGCTCTTGCTGAGACAGCTCTTACTAGAATAATGAAGAAGACGGCTTCAGACATGACGGATACTTGGACAGGCCGTATAAGCCATTCTGCGTCAGCCGTATTATCGGGCCGGCGTCCGCGCTCGAAAGGAAAGAGATCGCCCCACTCAGAGGAGAGTCTCAGCCAGCCTGTGTGTGTGATTAGAAGGAGTCTCTTGTGGTGCGTCGTCGGCTGATTGCAGGGATCGCGGTCATATTAATCGTTGTAGCCCTGACCTTCATTGTAAAGGCGAAGCGGGAGCGCGAGTTCCTTGCGGAACACACGGTCAATCTGGCCGTGGGTGCGAAGGTCAACCTTCCTGAGCAGCGGAATCCGGTTCTCGTAGAATCCTTTGATTTCGATAAGCGCGGTGACGCCGAAGGGTGGGAACTGCGAATACCCGAGGGACCGGAGCGGATGTGGATTGCAGATGGGGTGCTGCACATTCGCAGGGATGGGGCGCCGCGCAGCAGGGTACAGAGGTCGTTTAACCTGAGTGCGGCCGATGTCAACTTGATCGAATTGCACGTGCGCCGGCCGCTGCGTAGATTTTCGCTATCATGGCTACTGGAGACAGGGCAGTGGTCCCCCGCCTTCGCCGCCTCCCGTGCCATATCGGCGGAGGAGTGGCGCACAATCTCCTTTCCAGTGGGACAAAGCGAGTACTGGAGGGGTCACATTACTGCACTTAGGGTCAATTTCGACACCGGGTCCGGGATCAAAGTCCCCGCATTTCAAGTAGATTCAATCCGCCTTCTGAGAGATGAGAACCCGTCATTTATGGTTCGCCCCAAGCGGGTAGGATATGTCATCGCCAATGAGCGTCAATGGGTAATACCGATGGAATTGCCGGGGAAGTTCTCGCGAGAAGTAGAGATACCGAAGGGAGCAAGATTGAGTTTCTCTTACGGGCTGAGCAAGGAGACCTGGCAATCCCACCAAGCGAAGGTGATGCTGCAGGTGTCGGCGATGACGGAAGAGGGTGAGTCACATCCCCTGACATCACTGAGACTGCAGCCCAGTGCACTGCGCGGCCTATGGCGATGGACGACGAAGGCGATTGACCTGGAGGACCTTGCTGGTCACCGTGCAACGCTGACCTTCGAAGCCAGTTCCGCCGGCAATAAGCCGGGTGGGCTGGTGCTCTGGGGGAATCCGACCATTGAACCCTCCGAAGCGCGGCCTGTCAGAGGGCAACCTAACATCATAGTGATTCTCATTGACGCATTACGGCCTGATCATCTGGGCGTGTACGGCTATGAGCGGCCGACTTCTCCGAACCTCGATGAATTCGCAAAGGAATCTATCGTCTTCGAGAATGCCTTTGCTCAGGCGCAGTGCACTCACGTATCGGTGGCCTCACTGTTTACCTCGCTTTTCCCGCTGGAAGCGAAGGAGAAGGCAACGGGCTATTATAACCTCAAGGAAGACCCACTTACCTTGGCTGAGCGGCTGGAGGCGGCGGGATATGCGAACGCGGCCTTCAGCACGAATCACCTTGTGCATTGGGACTACGCATTCGACCAGGGTTTCGATACCTTCTTCTGCCACCATATGCTCCCGTGCAGACCTTTGAAAGACACGGTGCTGGAATGGCTGAAGAATAATTCGCGTCGTCCGTTCTTCCTCTATCTACACTATATGGATGTTCACTCCCCTTATGAGCCGCCAAGGATGTTTCGTTCAAGATTCGTGTCTCCTGATTATGAGCCAACAAGTGCCGCTATTCGCAGCGGCAATCCCGTTCTGGTGAGACACGAGATGGCAGAAGGCCATGTATTCAGTCCGGAAGATCGAGACTATCTAAGAAGCCTATACGATGCAGAGCTGGCGTCAGCGGATTGGAGTCTGGGTCTTCTGCTTGGATGGATGAAGAGAGAAGGACTCTATGATGATTCCGTCATAGTGGTGCTGGCCGACCATGGGGAGGAGTTCTGGGAACATGGCAACCTGGGACATACAGATCAGCTGTATGACGAGTTAATCAGGGTTCCACTCATACTGAAGCTGCCGAAGAGAATAGGCCGTCGCGGGAAGAGGGTGTCCGACACTGTGCGCCTCGTCGATGTGTATCCAACTCTTCTGGAACTCGCCGGACTACCGCCTCCGCCGGGGATACGAGGAGAGAACCTCCTCAGCGTTGACCCCAATAACACCCGCTGGCAGTACGCGGAAATCCCGAGATTGCGCTCTATCAGAGGAGAGGGCTGGAAACTGATTGACCACCTGGGTTCCGGGCAAGATGAGTTGTATAACCTCAAAGAGGACCCGGCGGAAACAAAGAACGTTTTTGCAGATAATCCGGAGATAGCGGACCGAATGCAGGCCGAGATGAACCGGCTTAAGCAAGCATGGGAGCCCGGCCCAAGCGAAAGCGAAGAGCGCGAGCAACTCGATCCGAAAACCATTGAAAGACTCCGGTCGCTTGGATACATCAAGTGATAAGAACGAGAATGATAACGCGCGAGAATCGCACCGGCTGCAAGGCGGCGGTATTTCCTCGAGTTTGATCGCCGGTCGAGAAGGTCTCCATGATTCGTCAAGGGTTGTTTGCTGCGTTCGTTATTATCCTGATTGGGGCGATCCTGCTCTTCCTCCTGAAGCGAATGCCTGATGGCAAGGCGATCGGAACGCACTCGCTCAACCTGGCCGTGGGCGCGGAGCTTTCCCTCCCGGAGCGTCAGGAACCGGTAGTTATAGAATCCTTCGACTTCGATGAGCCGGGCAACACTGAAGGATGGAAGCCTCTGCGGCCCAAGGGGGAGGATCGTATCTGGGTTGAGGGCGGCAGGCTGCACTTCCGGATGCAGGGGGCGCCGCGAAGCAAGATCCGCAAGAAGATTGACCTGGATACAACAAAGGTCAATCTGATCGAATTATGTGTCCCGCAATCCGTATCCATGGTTTCCGTATCCTGGCTCACGGAACTGGGCCAATGGTCGCGGACTTACCTTTCCTATCAGACCCGCCCTGAAGAAGACCGGCACATAATCTCTATTGACGTGGGGGAAAGCGCGTACTGGCGGGGGCGAATTAAAGGCCTGACAATCGCTTTCTGGACCACCTCTCAGGTCTCGGAAATAGAAGTAGATTGGATACACCTCCTCGGAGACAAGAACCCTTCCTTTGTAATACGGCCTGGGCGGATTGGTTATGCCATTGCCGGTGAGCGCAGATGGGTAATACCCTCCGAGTTGCCGGGAGAGTTCAAGAGGAAAGTGCAAATACCGCAGGCAGCGAGGTTGAGGTTTTCTTACGGCCTGAGTTGGGAGACTTGGCAATCCTATTCCACCGAGGTCCTCTTTCAGGTGCTTCTCAAGAAGGGAAGGGAAGAACCGCGAACGCTGGCCTCAGTGAAACTGCGGCCGAAAGCGCTCGGTGGGGCATGGGACTGGACGAGAAAGGAGATCAGCCTGGAAGACCTTGCCGGAGAGCGGGTGGAGTTGATTTTTCAAACGAATGCTGAAGACAAAGACTCCGGCGGGCTGGCACTGTGGGGGAATCCGACCATAGAATCCTTTGCATTGGACCCCGCCGATACACGGCCCAACCTGATGGTTCTGCTGCTCGATGCGGTGCGGCCGGATCATCTTGGCCTATATGGCTATGACCGCCCCACCTCTCCCAATCTCGATGTCCTCGCCGAGGAATCCATTGTCTTTGACAATGCTTTCGCCCAATCTCATTCCACCCATCTGGCGGTAGCCTCCTTGTTCACCTCGCACTTTCCGCTCGAGGCGAAAATCAAGGAAGCCGGTTATTTCGATCTTAAAGAGGGGATTCTTACTTTCGCCGAACAGCTGGAGGTAGCGGGGTATCTCAACGCGGCCTTCAGCGGGACTTTTCTGATACACTGGGATTATGGATTCGATCGTGGCTTCGACACCTTCTTCTCGCCGGACGGTGTGCCTGAAGCCGAGCCATTGACTGATAAGCTATTACAGTGGCTGGAGGAGCGTCCACCTCGTCCATTCCTCGTCTATGCGCACTATATGGATGCCCACTCTCCTTATCGCCCTCCGGAAGAGTCGCGCGCGAGATTCTTGCCGGCTGGTTATCAGCCGACTGATATTGCTCTCCTCAAGGGCGAATGCTATCTTATGAGTGACAAGATGGCCGGGGGACACAAATATAGTGCGCAGGATCAGGCCTACCTGAAGGGCCTGTATGATGGTGAGATAGCCTCCATTGACCATAACATCGGCCGTATCATCGAGTACTTGCGAAATGAGGGGATATACGATAACACAGTGATAGTAGTCTTGGCCGATCACGGAGAGGAGTTTTGGGAACGAGGTGGTTTGGAACATGCCCGCACACTACATGATGAAATCCTCCGGATTCCACTCATACTGAAATTGCCGCCAAGCGCAAATCGGCGAGGGGAGCGAGTATCGGCCACGGTGCGTCAGGTGGATGTATATCCGACCCTCCTGGAACTGGCGGGAGTATCACTTTCGTCAGATATCCGGGGAGAGAGCCTTTTGCACATTGATCCTGCGAAGAGCCGCTGGGAGTATGCCGAGACCCCGTACATAGCTGCTCTACGCGGGGAAGAATGGAAGTTCATTGCCAAGTCACGTCCGAAGCAAGAAGAATTGTATAATCTGGAAGAAGACCCAGCCGAAAGGAAGAATGTCGCTGCACAACATCCGCAAGTGTTGGCCAGGATGCAAGAAGAGATGAGCAGCCTGATGCGGATGGAGGAATTTGCTTCCGCCGCGGACCAAGAGTACAAAAAGGTTGATCCTAAGACTCTGGAGCGGCTTCGGTCACTCGGATACGTGAAGTAGGCGAACTGATATAATGAGGGACAGGTGCATTACACTCTAGACTCCGGACAGCGACTCAGAAATATATTTCATCCACTGGTAGTGTTGGTTGGCAGCAGCCTGTTCGCGCTCTGTTTCCCGCAACCGGCACAGGCTTACATCGGCCCGGGCGCGGGCTTTGCGGTGCTGGGTTCGTTCCTGGTGGTGCTCGCCGCCATCGCGCTGGCCGTCATCATTTTGATTACTTGGCCGGTTCGCTTTCTCCTCCGCGCGCTCCGCCGCAGGCGGTCCTATGGGAGCAGCAGTGTGGGCCGCGTCATAATACTCGGGTTTGACGGCATGGATCCGGAGATCGCCGAAAAAATGATGGCGACCGGACGCTTGCCCAATCTGAAGAAACTCAGCGAAACCGGCACCTATTCCCATCTCGCCACCAGTTGTCCGGCAATGTCTCCTGTGGCCTGGTCTTCCTTCATGACCGGCGCCGGCCCCGGGCGACACGGCATCTTCGACTTCCTCCACCGCGATCCCCGCACTTATCTGCCGGATCTGTCTTCCGCTCATATCGGCCCGCCGCGGCGGGTCCTGCGGCTGGGCCGTTTGTATATTCCGCTGAGCCGGCCTTCAATCCGCCTGCTTCGGCGCAGCAAACCCTTCTGGTCGGTGCTGGGAGAACACGGAGTCTTCTCCACCGTGCTCCGCGTGCCCATAACATTTCCGCCGGAGCGTTTCAATGGCCTGCTGCTTTCCGGAATGTGTGTGCCCGATTTGAGAGGCACGCAAGGCTCATTTACATTCTTCACCAGCGCCGACGAGCAACACGCCGAACATATCGGGGGCCAGCAGTCACGGCTGAAAGAGGAGAAAGGGGTTTTTCACGGTGTATTGCCGGGCCCGCCACGCGCCGGTTCCAGTGAGGGTGAGGCCGCCGAGTTACCTTTCACATTCAGGCCCAATGGCGATGGCAGCGGAAGGCTCGATATCAGCGGTGAGCGGGTTGAGTTGAAAGAGGGCGAACATTCGGAGTGGGTTCCGCTGAGTTTCAGTCTGGGACCTGGAATGCGGGCCAGCGGTATTTGCCTCTTCTATCTGAAACAGAGCACACCTGAAGTGGAACTCTACGCTTCCCCCATCAATATTGATCCGGAGCGCGCCGCGCTTCCTGTTTCACATCCCGCCGTGTACTCACTCTACTTGTCCAAGAGACAGGGCCGTTTCGCCACTCTGGGGCTTGCCGAGGACACCTGGGCACTGAACGAGGGGGTATTGAATGACTCCGCTTTCCTGGAGCAATGCCGGCTTTTCTGTGAAGAGAGAGAAGAGATGCTTTTCAGTTCTCTCGCCAATACTCGTCACGGCTGTCTGGTCTGTGTCTTCGATACCACCGACCGCGTGCAGCACATGTATTGGCGCTACCGGGACGAGCAGTCTCCCGCTCCGGTGGAGGAGGATACGGCCCCATTCCGCGAAGCCATCGAAGCCTCCTATGAGCAGGCCGACGCAGTGGTCGGGAAGGTGCTGAGCCAACTCAAGGAGCGAGACGCGCTGTTTGTAATGTCAGACCATGGATTCAAGCCCTTCCGGCGTGGAGTGAACCTCAATTCCTGGCTGCTGCAAAACGGCTACCTGCAACTCAAACCGGGTGCATCGGGGAAGGCCGAATGGCTGCGGAATGTTGACTGGTCGCGTACCCGCGCTTACGCCATAGGGCTCGCCGGTATCTATCTCAACATAACGGGGCGGGAGGCGGAGGGTATTGTAAATCCGCGCGAAGCGAAGGCACTCAGAGAGGAACTGTCAAAGAAACTGACTGGGCTTAGAGATGAAGAGAAGAATACCGTGGCCATCGAGCGTGTCTTCGATACTGCAACCGCGGCCGCAGGGCCTTATGCCGACCAGGGTCCGGATCTGATCATCGGATATGCCCCTGGATACCGCGCCTCATGGGATGCCGCCCAGGGCAAGGTGACGGAATTCGTGATGGAGGACAATACAAGGCGCTGGAGCGGTGATCACTGTCTCGACCCGCGCCGCGTCCCCGGAGTTCTATTCTCCAATCATCGGTTGAAGGCATCTTCGGCGAGCATAATGGATATCGCTCCAACAGTTCTCGACCTCTTCGGAATCCAAGTCCCGGGTTACATGCAGGGCCGCTCGCTGCTGAGCGATGATGAGGAGGAGACATCTACTCATGTCTGAGAATCTTTCCGACAAGCAATCACGTTGCAAGAAGAACGAACCGGGCCTGCCTGCTGATCCGGAGAAGCGGGAAACCCTGAGGAAATTGGGCGCGCTGGGGCTTCTCGCCTTGCTCGATGTGGGAGCCTTCTCCTCTTGCGGCCGAAAAGTCATCTCTGCACTGCCCGGAGAGCGAAAGGTGATTCTCCTGGGATTGGACGGCCTTGACCCGCGCTTCATCAGGCACCTGATGAGCCAGGGCAAACTGCCCCATATGAGCCGGCTGGCGGACATGGGCGGATTCCGCTCTCTGACGAGCAGTGTGCCGCCGCAGAGTCCGGTGGCATGGGCCACCCTGATCAGCGGGCAGGATCCAGGCGGCCACGGCCTCTATGATTTCATCCACCGGGACCCGAAGACCTATCTTCCTTATCTGTCAATTGCGCGCAGCGAGGGAGCGGAGAAGACCCTCTCCTTGGGAAAATGGAAACTCCCGCTTTCCCGCGGCAAAGTAGAACTGCTGCGCACCGGGCGCGCCTTCTGGGAGTTCCTGGATGAAAAGGGTATTCCCGCCAGCGTTTACCGGGTGCCGTCGAATTTCCCGCCGCGAGACACCGGAGCCAAGCAGCTGGCGGGCCTGGGTGCGCCGGACCTGCTCGGAACTTACGGCCAATTCTCATACTACACAGATGGGCCTGTGAAGGGAGAGAGGGAGATAAGCGGCGGCGAGGTGTACAGGGTCTCTGCATCCAATGGACATGTCAAGACCCGTCTAATCGGCCCGGAAAACACCCTCCAGGAAGGCGCCCCCGACTCCTATGCGGATTTTGAAATCTGGCTGGATCGACCCCATAGACTGGCGAAGATCGTTGTGCAGGACCAGGAGATATTGCTCCGCCAGGGCGAATGGAGTGACTGGGTGCCCGTGGATTTCGAGATGATCCCACATCTCAAATCCATCGGCGGCATCTGTCGCTTCTACCTGAAGGAGGTTTCACCACATCTCAAACTGTATGTAACTCCTATCAATATAGATCCCCTGGATCCGGCCCTGCCGGTCAGCGCACCAAATGATTTTGCCCGCGAACTCGCAGAGAAGATGGGCCGCTTCTATACCCAGGGATTCCCACATGATGTGAAGGCCCTTCGTTACGACATACTCGATGACGGAGAGTATCTGCAGCAGTCAGGCATGGCGATGGGAGAAGCCCGCCGGATGTATGAAACCGCTCTCAATGAATTCCAGCGCGGCCTTCTCTTCTACTACTTCTCTACAAGTGACCGGACACAGCACATGTTCTGGCGGACGATGGACCCCCGCCATCCCGCCCATGATCCCAAACTGGCGCGCTCCTACGGCCCCGTCATAGAGGATTGCTACCGGGCAGCCGATGAGCTGGTGGGACAGGCCATGGAGGCGGCCGACGCAGATACCACCTTGATAGTGCTTTCCGACCATGGTTTCTGCCCTTACTATAAGGCATTCAACCTCAACAAATGGCTGGTGGAAAATGGTTACCTCGCGGGTGTAGGGCCCTGGGAATCACAGGCCGACATCTTCTCCAATGCCAACTGGAGAGACACTCTGGCCTACTCCCTCGGGTTTAATGCGCTGTATCTGAATTTGCGCGGGCGGGAACTGTATGGATATGTCAGCGCCGAAGATCGGAACATGCTGGCAAAGCATATAGCCGACGACCTCCGCCAGGTCCGCGACCCGGACACCGGAGAGCAGGTTATCTCGAATGTCTATTTAGGCAGCGAGGTTTATTCAGATCCTGCTGCCGATAGAGTGCCAGATCTTATTGTCGGGTATGCCCGCGGATATAGATGTTCGGACGCTTCCGTGCTGGGCGAAGTTACGAGCCGGCTGGTGGAGGACAATGATGACAAGTGGAGCGGCGATCACTGCATTGATCGCGCCGCGGTGCCGGGATCGCTCTTTACGAACAAACCCATCAATGCAGAGTCGCCGGCTCTGATAGATGTTACTGCGAGTATTCTAGCGGAATTCGGAATCAAAACTCCGCAGGAGATGAAAGGCAAACCTATCTGGTGATGAGGGAATCATGTTTGGACCTAAGATAAAAATAGATCAAGAACTCTATGAGAAGCTGGGGCGCTGTGCCGAAGCCGCAGGCTATTCCTCTACAGATGAGTTCATCCGCCATGCCTTGGAAAAGGCGGTCGCCGCCATTGATGAGGCGGACTCGGAAGAAGAGGTAAAGAAGCGGCTGCAGGGCCTGGGCTATATCGATTAGCGGAGTGTCTATGTCGGCCGTCAATGCAGCCATCACAACCGCGTTCGATTATTTCTTCGCGCCTTTTGCAGCCAACCCGTGGCTGGGGATGGTGGTGATCTCTTTCGTCACCGGGTTCGTGCTGCTCTTCATCTTCCGCTTTACCTCCAACCAGCGCGGCATCCGGGCGACGAAGGACCGCATCATGGCCCACTTGCTGGAGGTGCTCCTGTACAAAGATGAATTGGGTCTGGTCTTGCGGGCACAAGGCCGCATTTTCGCCAACAACTTCCGCTATTTGGGATACGCGCTGGTCCCTCTCGCTTGCATGATTATCCCGGTAGCCGTATTACTCGTGCAGACCGAACTGCGCTATGGACATCGGCCGCTAAGAGTAGGGGAGGAGGCGATTGTAGCGGTCAAGGTTCGCTCCAACGCAACCAGCCTGGATGAGTTGTCACTATCCGCCCCCAATGGAATCGAGGTAGAGACAGCGGCCCTGCGTATGCCGGCCGCAAAGGAAGTGGATTGGAGAATACGCGCGGCCGCCCCCGGAAATCACAGCCTGCGTATCAGTGTGGGAGGGGAAAAGTTCACAAAACAGGTCGTGGTGGGTGAGGGGAGCAGCCGTATCTCTCTACAGCGTGTCGGAGCAGGAGATTGGGAGCAGCTCTTGCATCCGGGAGAGATTCCTCTACCTAAAGATGGAGCCGTAGTCTTGATAAAAGTCTCCTACCCGGGCGCCTCTCTCCCTATCCTCGGAACCCAGGTCCACTGGGTCTGGGCCTGGCTCATCCTCTCCATGGCCTTCGGCTTTGCCTTCAAAGGCCCCCTGCGAGTACAGGTGTAGAAGCCATTCTCAAGAGTTGAAGCTGCGAATTACTGAGGGGGAAGCCTCCGGTTTCCCCCTCAGACTCCCCTCCCGGCTTTCTCAGTACTGACATATACGCCTGCCCTCCGCCGCTTACTCAGCCTGTAGAACCAATATTTCGGCAGTAGATTCCTTCAGTAACCTTGAAACGCGGGCGAGGGGGTTTGGGGGACGAACCGCAGGCTCGTCTTCCAGAGATTCATCGGTTGCATTCTTGAAGCAGGTACTAAAGATACCCCAACTCCTCCAGCCGTTTGCGGAGTTCCTCCATGTGTTCGGGCTCCAATTCCCGGTTGACATCGAGATGTGCCAGCGGATGTTTCAGTTTCCCCCAGGCTATCAGGTTCCATATCCGCTCATGCCCGTAATAGAGAAACATTTTCACAAACACCTCTACCGCGCCTACGCCCAGAGAGAGTGCCGCTTTTCCCGTGAAGATATAGACGATTGCCATTGTTGAAAAGGTAGCCAGTGCCCGCCAGCAGATCGCCTTCACCAGACTTCGCTTGCGAAATTCTCGCATTGCCCTCTCTCCTTATCCATTCTCAATTCGAACACATGCCCACTCAGCCGGAGAGATATTCCATGATAACTCCGGCGAGGTTCGCAATCTCCGGATCGTCGGGAACAGGAAGTCGGCTCCACACAAAGGCATCCCCCCAGGTATGCATCCCCTGGAAATGCGTGGAGGCAAAGACTTCCTTTCCTTTAGTGGTTCCTTTGAGATCGAAGCCATTGCGGCTTATAAGCACAAGGTCTGGGGCAAGGGCGGATTTAGGTCCTCGGAAAGCCTCTTCTCGTGTGAAGACATGGCTGATTATCTTTTCACCTTCAAAGCTCATCTCCCGCATCCGGCCGGCGAGTTCTTCACGCAGCGCGGGAGCCTCTTCCGGCTCCACACACCCCTTTGCGAAGCGGCCTTTCACATTCAGATAGACGCGCCCCGGATCCAGAACAAAGGCGCGCGTGCCGGGTGTGATTTCGGCAACCGAGGTCGGTTCTTCGGCCTTGTAATCCAGGTAGCCGTTCTCACGCAGCCAGGCATTGAGCCTCACGTCTTTCCGCATCCCGGCAAAGCCGTGATCAGACAACAACACGAACCCTTCGCCTTCCTTGTCGGCTGAGCCACCTTTGTGGAAGCGATCCCACATCTCTCCGATGAATGTATCCACCGCGGTGTAATAACCCATGACACGCTCATGGCGGGGATCATCTTCTCGCTCCACCGCGTTCCAGAGGAAATGATGGAGCCGGTCGGTCCCCGTTACCACCACTTGAAAATAATCCCAGTTCTCTCTTTCCCAGAAATAGGCGGCGGCTTGGCGCCGTGTCTCCAGGGTGGAATCGAGGTCATCGAGCAGGCCGTCGAGGTCCTCGCGCGCTTTCTGGGTGTTTACATCGATTTGATAACCCATGCGCTCCAGGGCGGGGAGGTGTTCTTTGGGCCAGACGCTCTTGCCCAGACTGAGGGCGACGAACCCGGAGACGAGCGCCCCCGGCAGGCTTCGCGCGGGATAGGTGGAGGGCTGGTTGATAACGGCACAGCGGCGGCCCGATTCCCCCAGCCGGTCCCAAAAGGTGGGAACCGCCAGGTCTGCAAAGGTGGGGAATCGCAGTTGATAGGTATCGGAGGAGACATCGGTAAAGCCGAAGATACCGTGTTCCGCGGGATTGGCGCCGGTCATAAAAGAGGACCAACTGACAGAAGAGACGGGGGGCAAGGAGGCGCGCATCTGCTTCAGGCCTCCCTCGCCGATGATGGCGGCGGTGCGGGGCATCACCGAGCGTTGGGCGAGCGTTTTCAGCAGCCCGAACGGCACTCCGTCCAGTCCCACCACACACGCCCGTTTCCGGCTGCGCCTGCGTAGAAACCGCATTCTTCAGTCCTCAGATATATCCCAAATCCCGCAGGCGCTGCTTGATACTCTCTTCCTCTTCCTCGCTGTAGCCGCGTCCGTCACCGGCGGGGATATAGCCCATCTGCTCCAGGGTGCCGATAATCTTCGCCACCGAGGCCTCCTCGTCTTCCGCCGCCGTATCCACGACCACCTCCGCTTTGTCCGGCGGTTCGTAGGGGTCACTTACACCGGTGAAGTTCTCAATCTCGCCGTTCAGGGCTTTCTCATACAGGCCCTTCGGGTCCCGCGCCTTGAGAGTGTCGAGATCGGCCTTACAGTAGACCTCGACAAAGCGGCCGATGAGTTTCCGGTTCTCGTCCCGGATCTCCTTATAGGGAGAGATGGCGGCGGCGATGGCCACAACGTCATTACGGGTCAGCAGATTACAAACGAACCCGATGCGGCGGATATTTATGTCACGGTCCTCTTTCGAATAGCCCAGGCCCTTGCTCAGGTTTTGACGCACCACATCCCCGTCCAAAACTTCGACCTTCAAACCGCGTTCCAGCAGAATGTCCCGCACCTGCTCCGCCAGGGTGCTTTTGCCCGAGCCTGAGAGACCCGTGAACCAGAGTGTAAATCCTTTCGCCATATCCTTCTTACCTTTCAGATGATGGATTCGCCGATCATATCTTCCGGCACCTCCAGCCCGAAGAACCGCAAGATAGATGGCGCTATATCATAGATTTGGTATCGCTCTGCTCGTCTCAGCGTTCGATCTGTTCCGGGGTCCCATGCGAAAATCCCGTCGGGCAGGTGGTTGGCATCATCCGGCCCCGTATCATTCTCTCTCATATGAATTGAGCCGCCTCCCACCGAACCGGCCGAGCGCCAGTTCAAATCTCCGAAGTAGATAATGAAATCGGGAGGGATATTATTGACTTCCCGGTAAACCTCCTCCGGCCGCAAGACACGGGTTCCGATGGGTTTCCCTTCTTCATCTCCTAGGTTCTCCAGGCCTGCCTTCACCTCATTTTGAACGCTTTCGAGTTCATCCGGAGAGGTGCGCCCCTGCGGCTCCCGGCCTGCTACATTGAAAAAGAGCCGTCCATAGTAGCCGCCCTCTCCCCACGCCGTGGTATTAGGCCAATCTATCATGTCATGGGTAAGCCGCTGCATAGAAGCGGGCTGCTCCTTGAGTTTCAAATAGCCTTGCTGCTGGAGCCATTCATTGATGCAGATGGCGCCTTCCATCGCCTTCGCGCCATGGTCGGATACTACCATGAAGGAAGTATCCGGCCCCGCCGCCTCCATGGTCCTGCCAATCTCCTCATCAATGCTTACATAGTAATCATGCAGCACATTCTCATAGGGATTGCCGGCTTCATAAAGCCGGTGGGTGGGATCACAGAACCGCCAGAACCCGTGCTGCAGCCGGTCCGGACCCATCTCTACCATCATCGCAAAATCGAAGTCATCCGCCTTTTGCAGTGCTCGAAAGGCGCGGAAGCGCGCCGCCGTCATTTGCTTCACAGATTCGAGCAAGGCGTTCTTGTCATCAGTCCGGAAGTCTTTCACATCTATCACATATTCGCCGCCGGCGGCTTGGTCCAGCAGTTCTCGCACGCCTTCCGGATGAGTGAAAGTCACATCCTTGCTGGGGGTCATAAAGCCTGAAATCATGATCCCATTGAGCGGCTTCGGCGGATAAGTCTGCGGTATTCCCATGAGAAGGGACTTCAGCCGATTGCGGGAGAGGTAGTTCCATACCGTGCGCGCCTTGATGACCTTGGCATTCATCACCTGGAGTGAGTCATACTCATAACTGGTGCGGTTGCGGAACCCGTACACTCCCAACATCCCCGGATCCTTGGAGGTCATCATTGCCGTCCAGGCGGGAACCGTAATGGGGGGGATGGTGGAGTGCAGCCTGGCTCCTATGCCGCGCTGAGTGATTGCCTTGAGATTGGGCATCTCCTCCAGCCAGGCTTCCAGCGCCCACTGTGGAGTGAAACAGTCGAGACCGATGATTACCAGGCGGTTCATGATTACTGCCCCTTGCGCGCGCTTTCGCCGAGAATCTCCGCAACTTCGGGACGCGTGAATTCCGGTGGAGGCATCTTTCCCTCCAGGAGCATCTGGCGCACTTTGCGGCCGCTCAAGAAGACATGATCTTCCTTATCATGAGGACAGGTCTTCGCGGTCGCCATATTGCCACACCGCTTGCAATAAAAGGCGTGATCGAAGAAGAGGGGAGTGATATCTATTTCCTCCGGCTCGAATTCCCCGAAGATGGTGTGCGCGTCGTAAGTGCCATAGTAATCACCCACACCTGCATGGTCTCGCCCCACTATGAAATGTGTGCAGCCATAGTTCTTGCGTACCAGGGCGTGGAAGATAGCCTCCCGCGGCCCGCCATAGCGCATGGCCGCCGGAAACACGGAAAGCACTACCCGGTCCCGCTGGTAGTATTTCTCGAGCAGGGCCTCATAACAGCGCATCCGCACATCCGCGGGAATATCATCACCTTTCGTCTCTCCCACCAGAGGATGAATCAGCAGGCCATCGGTAAACTCCATCACGCATTTCTGCAGATACTCATGGGCGCGATGGATGGGATTGCGGGTCTGAAAGGCCGCAATACGCTTCCAGCCCTTGGCATCGAAGAGCACCCGCGTTTCTTTGGGCTCCAGCCGGTAGCGGGCGAAATCGCGGTGTTCAGGATGCCGGATGAGGCGGATATCTCCGCCCAGATAGACGGGAGAAATGCTCTTGAGATACTGAACCCCCGGGTGCCCGTCATCGGTGGTGCGAAGCACCATCTGGGCCTCATAATCGGGGTCCACTTCATAGCGGCTTTCCAGTGCCATCACCGCCAGCGCGTGGCCCGCATCATCTACCAGCGCAACTTGGGCTCCGGGTTTGAGGCCCTGCTGCTCCTTGGTTTTCGCCGAAAAGACTACAGGAATACTCCACACCAGACCATTGGTCAGGCGCATTGTATCGACTACACTTCTGTAATCCGCCTCTGTCATGAACCCTTTCAGAGGGCTCATTGCGCCACAGGCAATCATCTCCAAATCGGCGAGTTCTCTCTGGGTGAGCGGGATCTGCGGCATGCGGTCAGCATCTTGAGCCAACTTCTCCCGCTCCGCTCCCGAAACAGTACAGTCAAGCAGTTTACCGCCATGAGGGGGAATCATTTTCTAGTGCTCGGCGCCTCCATTAAGTTCAGAGATATCCCAATTCTTTCAATCGATCTCGTATCGCTTTCAGTTCAGCGACGGTCATGCGGCTGACAGCCTCCTTATCCTCCTGCTCCCCTGCCGCAGCAGCGGGATTCGAAGACAGGTCCCGCAAGACATAGATGGCAAACTCTGTCACCGATCTGAATCCCGTTCCCTCTATCAACTGTTTCAGCCGTTCATAGAGAGGGCGCGGGATCTTCAGTGTCACCATATCCGCTGGTTCAGGTCCCATATTTCATTACGCTCCGGTAAGAGTGTAACAGACTAACACTAGAGTGTCAAATCGTCCCACAGTCTGCCTTCCTTGAGCGTTTCCTGCGCCGCAATTACAGTTTAGCGTTCGCTTGTATTTATCTAGCCATTCCTTGACTGGGCGGAAGGTGAGCGCTATTCTCGAAGACCTATTGAGAGGCAATGGACACAGAGATGGGCGAAAAGATCCTCCTGTGCTGGAGCGGTGGAAAAGACAGCGCTCTGGCTCTCTACGAATTGCGAAAGAGCTGTGATTTTGAGATCACCGCTCTGCTTACGACCATAACGGAAGATTACGACAGAGTCAGTATGCATGGTATCCGTCGCGCGCTTCTTGAACTACAAGCGGAATCCCTGGGTCTTCCCTTGGAGAAAGTCTGCATCTCGAAGAACGCGTCCAATGAAGAATATGGGGCGAAGATGGAAAGGATACTGACACGCTGCCGCCAACAAGGAGTATCGGCTGTGGCCTTTGGGGATGTCGCTCTGCAAGATGTCAGAGAGTACCGTGAGAAGAATCTGGCGAGAGTGGAAATGAGAGCGATCTTTCCTCTCTGGAAAAGAGATACCGCAGAACTTGCCCGAACCTTCATAGGTCTGGGATTCAAGGCAGTAACCACCTGTGTTGATTCGAATGTCTTGGGCAAAGAATTTGTCGGCAGAGTCTTTGACGAGAAGTTCCTGGCCGAGCTTCCTTCCAATGTTGATCCATGTGGCGAAAACGGAGAATTCCATTCATTTGTGTATGATGGGCCCATTTTCCAAAG
>JABAOF010026111.1_pt1 | contig 23309 bp, 44 predicted proteins | sample 7062171 | NCBI WGS metagenome assembly JABAOF01 (sample SAMN14538628, study PRJNA623070) | marine sediment metagenome | biome: marine biome [ENVO:00000428]; feature: marine pelagic biome [ENVO:01000023]; material: deep marine sediment [ENVO:00002113] | place: India: Gulf of Khambhat ...
TGTGTCAGGGATGAGAGGAAGGAATAATCTATTAGATACGTCCCCATAAAACTGGCCTGCTCCAGAAAATGAAGCTGTGAAACCAGTCGTATTTGAGGAGTTGAAAGCTGCAAGTAGTGCAGGCTCAGGCCTTTTACCCGTCCCTCTTCATCCAGGGCATAAGCCTGTAAACCTGCACCCCTTCCCTGCATTTCTTCAATCTCTTTTATTTTAACCTTTTTGAGAGTTACCCCCAACTCCTTTTCTAGCTGTTTAATAATTTCAAAATCGATGCTTTTACCCATGCCCTGTTCTCCTGCCCGGAATAAAATATAATCTCCTGTATATTATCGAGGATAATCCCCCCCTTGTCAAGGGAATTTTACACAAAAAGTACTTTTCCTGGCACCAAATTGAAGGTAGATAGTTTTTCCCTGGTCAAGAAACGTTTTTACTGGGAACGACAGTCTCTATTGAACTGGTGAAAAGAACCCCGGTGCCCTGGGATTAGGTTACCCACACTCCTGTCAATACCCGGCCAGAAATAGGTAGAAATACCTATTTTTCAAAAAACGATTGACACCCGGGAACCGGGCTGCTAAAATTTAGGCGGAGGTGCATTATGAGAAAAACTGCATTATTAATCGTATTGGTCTCTTTGCTGTTGAACTTTGGCGGGTATTCGAGTCCTGTCAAGCCGCATGGCAAGATATCATCTCAAAATGCTGCGCAAGATTCGCAGATGTGCTCTAAAATCAAACCCACACTGAAATCAATCAATGTAAATGTTTTGAGCGTCGATATTGCAGACGGAAGAGCTAAAGGCGGTGAAAGAGGTTTAATTATATCATTTAAAACGAACCCAAACCCTGATGAACACCCAAAGGAATTAGTGAAAGTCCTGGAATCAGTATATGTATTAAATAAAAACATGAACGCTCGTCTTGACTTAGTTGTGGCGATAGCCGTGGATAGTGCAGGAAAAACCAGGGCTATGATTATCGTTAAAGCCAGTGATGTGCAATGGTTTATGAGAACAAAAAATAGCGTAGAATATTTGAAACGGTGGGAAGTAATACGTGTGGATCGAACTTACCTTTCTGATCTTTTCATAGTTAAAAGGGTGGTAAATTAGACGACCGGGTTTAAAACGAGTGACTTTAGAAAAGGAGAAACCATGAAACCAATCTATATCCTACTCGCAATTATCTGCCTCTCTTTAACATTTTGCAACAAAGGTGTACCGGCAGAGGAATACGACCGCCTTGTGGTCGAACTGAAAAACGCCAGGACAGAAAACCAAGCTCTGAAAAAAAGAGTTAAAGAACTCATCAAGGAACGGAATGCGCTAAAGTATGACAAAGACCTATTATTAAGTAAGGCCAGGGGTTTCTTCGACCTGAAGGAATACAAAAAGGCAGAGGGCCACCTGGTATTGCTAATACAGAAAAACCCCGGAACCAAAGAGGCAGAGGAGGGAAAATTGCTGCTTAAAAAAGTAAGGTCTATCATGAAGGCTCAGGAAAAGAAAAAACAGGTTAAGATTCAAGTTGTAAATGAAAAGCGGCTTGACTACAGCAACGTCAAAAGAATACAGGTGACCGTTAGGGTTCCTGCCCTCAGTAAAGAAAAACTGAAAGAAGAGATTAAAAACCTTTGTGTAAGTTACTACAGAAGGGGTAATCATGCTGTCGCCGTCCATGTGTACCTCATGACGGATAAAATCAAGGGTCACAATTGGTACGCAATGTATCACTTCGCTCCCGGCGGTGAGTGGGGGAAGGCGGCTGCGGGGGTGCCGTTTAGTGATTACAGGTTAAAAGTTGAATTCAATACTGAGGATATGAGGAAGCTATAGGAAAAACGAATGCAAAAATACATGATTTGCACTGACTGTGAAGACGTGGTAGAACCTGCCAAAAAGACAAAAGGGCTTTTTGTGATAGAAATAATTCTCTGGTTATGCTTAATCCTTCCTGTATTGATATATACCCTGTGGCGGACTTTTTCATCGTCCGCCCGCTACCTTGAATGCCCACATTGTAAGGGGCGGTCCATCGTTCCCCTTAAAAGTTCAAAAGGTAAAAGGATATTGAAGCAACTTATCGATGAAAACCCGGAGAAATACAAGGCGATGGCAGGGATTAAGTAAGCTTTTCCTTACCTTTCACTCCCTACGGATGAATTAACGTGATCTTTGTGCACAAAAAATATCACACCCACCATCCCCTGTCAACACACATCCAGGAGATAGGTAAAAATACTTTCCCAAAATTTGCTATTATAATGGTAACTAAAGGCATTTTGCTCTTATCGCCTCGATAAATGCATGTAGGGCGTTTATCATCACTGTATCTCCAGATATTTTTTCAATTATCTCTTTGAATTTTAATTTTTCAGCCGGCGATAGTTTTGGAGTAAGGATGTCAATAAGATCATCTGTTGTCAGTTCTTCTTTCCTGACTGATTCAGTCACTGGCGGGTACATATTACCCTTACCAGTCAATAACCACATTGCGTCCACCCCGGTAATCTCGATGAACCTCACAATTATATCCACATCAGGAGTTCTTTTATTTGTTTCATATCTATGATAGGTCGTCTCATTTTTCCCCAATTTATTCGCCATTTCTTTTTGTGTCAGTTTTATTTTCGCCTTCTTCCTGGCAATCTGCATTCTATCACCAACCTGAATCCCTGTATTATCAAACATTATGACCTTCTCCAAAAAAATAAAAATACTTTTTTCTCATGGCGCCTCCATTACCCAAAAAAAATATCACACCCGCTACCCCCTGTCAACACCCGGCCAGAAAATAGGTATTTCTACCTACCCCAAAATAGGTATTTCTACCCATATCACACCGTTTTCATATCGTTAAGAAAAAATTTTATTTTTTTTAACACAGACCAAAAATTAACCTATACTTAATTTTTTGGCATTTTAATAACAAAATCATTGATATCAAAGGCTTTCCGTGGTGTTAGGATAGACTACAAAATTAAATATATACTAATTTTTTTTGGCGGCAGGAGTAACAAGCTTTCCTTTATTGACAAGAGCTAAAAACTTGTTATAATAATGTTCTACAAAGTTTTTTGGGGTCTTTGATAATTGGAGTTGAAAAATGAACGTAGATTGCGGAAGGTTTTCTCCCAACCCACAGCCCAACACTTCTATTTCTATCTTCATCTTCACCGGTCCTGGGGAACGGGACCGGTTTGTTGACAAAAATTCAACGGTGTTGTATTATTTTAACACGCCGTTTAAATTTAAAAAAAAGGAGAAAAAAATGAACTCAACGAGAAAACTTTCTATTTTTGTCGCAGCTTTGCTGCTTTGTTTTGCGCCTGTTTTTTTGAATGGGCATCTTGTCTTTAACCAAATTAACAATGCTTATTTACCCCTCCCTGATGGCCCCAAAGATGGAGAAGGAAACCAAGTGGATATTAACGCGCATATAATTAATAGCGCAACTTACTTACTCAAATCTACAAGCAAATTCCAGGGAATGTTAGGCTATGTAGAGTCAAAAGCTCCTCAGGTAGATTTTGAATATTTAAATCTTCAAACCGAGATAACTATTGAATATTTAGAAATCGCAAGGAGCGAATATGAGGCTCTTGTGGAGAAAATTAAAAATATCCCTAAAAACCACTGGTTTATTCAACGATTGATTAACTTTAATTACGGAGCCTTTATGGAAACCCGTAAACCTAACGGAGACATTTATCAAGATGCTGTCGGATATCTTCAAATTGGCGATACAAATGGCCTATTGGTAAGGGGATTGGAAAACACCAAAGAAATCTTGGCTATATTGTATGAGGTTAGAGCCTCATTCAGTAAGGGTGAAATATCATNNTGAAGGTTTTTATTCTGCGGTCCTTTTCGGCCAATATACGGCTGAAATTTGTGGAGAAATCTTAAAAGAATAAAATGAAATCGGAATCGGGATTTAAGGCTTACTTCTCAGTAGAAATCAAAAATGCTCTTAATAGAAGGAATATTATAGTTTTTACTATAATCGCCTTAATCCTTTTGTTTTCGATCAGTAACGGGCGGGGGAAATTTAATCAAACCATCCAGGATAGACATGAATTTCAAAAGTTTGAAGCGAAGAAGGTTAAGCAATATATCTATTTAACGCAATATGGAGGATTTGGTTTTTGGTTATTTTTTTCCCCTTCCCCACTCTCTATTATAGCTGATAGCGACCTGGATGTAAATCTTATTGCCCAGGTAAATGCACATAACAGTTTAGAGATATTTAGAAATAGTAAGAATAAAAGTATTTTCTCTCAAAAAAATTTTAATTACTCAAACCTAATTTTGATAATCGGAGGAATATTAGCTCTTTTTTATGGGCTGAGTGCATTTAATAACAAAAATTATATCAGGTTTCTATCACACCAGTTCGACCACAGGAAGCTATTTCGCTATGCACTTTTTTCGAGATCAATCATATTTATCATAGGGTTTTTGATCCTGCATTTTTTTATGCTTATATATCTACTAATGTATGGCATTAACCTTTTTTCGATACACTCTTTTTTATCAGAATTACCGCTTATATTGACGTTTGCATTACTTATTGCAATTGGCTGCGGAATTGGAACAATAAACAAGAGGGAAGTGGCTTTGTTTTGGGCTGGTGCAGTACTTGCCGCTTCTTTATTTATCTTACCTTTCGCTTTGAACATTTTTGCAGAAAAAATCATTGCAGGGCATGACTCTCCTTATAAAATCGGATATAAAAACCTTTCAATCATAATGAGTTTAGAGGATGAATTGCTTTCAAGATACGGGAAATTTATTGAAGAAAATGGCATTACCGATGAGTTGAAAGAGCGACTTGAAAAAGCCACCGCTGATGAGTACGAGAAAGTAAAACATAATGAAACTGAGATTATTGAGTACCTTAAAAAAGGAATGCATAGAAATAATTTGATTAGCATGATGTTTCCCATCAACTTCTCAAAATCTGTTAAAAAAGAACTGGGTGGCGGAAAAGGGTATCATAATTTTATTAATTTCTATAGATTCGCTCTTGAAACAAAAGAAGGTTTCACCAGATATTTTTTCAAACTAAAGGCTAAGGAGAGAGAACCGAAAAAAGGTACAATAGAAAGCTTCATAAAAGGCAACGAAAACATTTTTTATGCCGTCCCCCGGTTACCTTCAACCTATCCTATAGGAATTGTGATATCCTTGTTATACATTGCCGCAGCATCATTCATAGCTTACCGGAGATATCTCCGTATTTTTAACGCCACCAGTGAGGATCGCAATGTTGCGGAAAAAATCTCATTATCTCAACCGTTAAGACTTCTAGATGGTACACTGGAATACTTCCGGACAAAATCGAATGAGATTGTAGAGTACCTGTACCAAGCATTTTGTGGGCACTGTCCTATTGAATCGGAAATTGATCATGACATGTCGAACTTCATCTATTTGCCAGCACCGGAAGACATTCCAATTTGCAAAAAGATTTTAACGTCTCTTGCTGGTTTTCCCCCGTCTTATACAAAAGACAAAGAAAAGTGGGAAATATTGTTTAGGGTTGCAGCGGGAACGGGGAAGATTATCTTTGTGGATGGATGGTTTGATGATCTTAAACCGGACAAAATGGAAATAATCAAAAACATTACAAAACAAAGAAAGTTGCAGGTTTTTTGTATAGGGAGAGAAAGCGACTTTGAATATGCGGATGAAATAGTTATTTCCGTAACTGACGATAGTATTAAGGCTTCGAAATACTTAAAAATGATTATGGCGGCCCGGAGATCAAAAGCTATTTCTGGCGAAAATTAATTGGAAACGGCCTTCCTTTGGATAATCCTTAGAAATCTTTCAAATTCACAAGTTAGAAAATCGTCTGCAATGTCCGGGTACTCCTCGCAAAACAAAATAAAATCTATCAGTGTTGGGTTTTTGATAAGTTTTTCCAACTCGTTTCGTAGTGGGTTTTCCCCTTCATTTTTTTCCTTATATTCTTGTATTTCATTAGCAAAAGCGACCCTTGACGCCTTCGCTGTGCCGTTAAGTGCTTTTCGCGGCTGTGGTACTTGTAGCTGTGTTAAAATCTCTTCCATAGTAACGTCACCGTCTGGTATTCTTAATGGTTCATTTAAAAATTCATGCCATAAATTAAAATCGGATTTCCCGTCCCAAATTGGCGGTCTCATCTTCAAAATGTTATTGCTATCGTCCATTTTACCCTCCGTTTATTTTTAAAATTTTGTCTTTTCTTTCACGCTCCTTCTTTTCAAAATATTCCCTAAATGGTCCCGCTTTAATTAAGATGGTCTGAGTTTTTAATTCAGACCTCATGACAGGGTCCTCTGCTTCTATTATGATGCTCTTAAGAGTTAGCCATTCATCAGGCGGCAGACCGGGCATATAAGCCGCTAGGAAATTATCGAGTATCTCTTCTCTGTTTTTCGGCAACCTTCTATCATTCACAATCATTTCACCGTTTCCGGTCAGAAGCCAGTGTCCATCCACGCCAGTCTCAGAAATAAACATAGCTAAAACACTTGCTTTCGGTTCCCTCTCGCCTGCTTCATATTTCACATAAGTTAATTCGTGAATATCTAATCTTTCGGCAAGCGCTTTTTGAGATAGACTACATTTATTTCGAGCAGCCCGTAAACGCTCAGCCAATGTGCTTTTTGAGCTATCTAACATTTTGCCCTCCAAAAAAAATTTAAAAAAAATAAAAAAACACTTGACAAACGACTAATTTTGTATTATATATATGGTATGTATTTGGTGAATATATTAACCATAGGAGTTGTATTATGAGCAATAAGCTTGACATGTCGCAGGTATTGTACCTTAATTCTATACTTAAGGCTAACAAGAAAAAACAAAAGGTGGTAGCAATGGAAGCGGGCGTTGCCGAAAGTCTTGTTTCTGATGTGCTTAATGGAAATAAATACTCCAAGAAAGTGGTCGATACAATATTGGGGTATGTCCCAGATGGAAGGTATGTTTTTCAATTGGTTAGCAAACAAGGATGAATTTATATGAACGCCTATCATGTTACCAGTCATATATACATTATACATTCAAACGGTCAAAAATGCAATCTTTTGGAAATGTTTTCAACCCCTTTTGTGTTTTTGAAGGGGGAAGGAGGGTAGAGTGTCCAAAATATTAGATGTAATTATTCTTATTCATGATAACTATAAGCAGTTTTTTTTAATTTTAGATAAAATGCCAGTTTTCAAATACGAAAGAATTGGAAACTATTGCCTTTTAGCCAGGAGTGATGGGTTTTATAGCGTTTATGAATATGAAGAACCATCGGAAAACTGCCGGGCCTTCGCTGGGCATAAGTTTGATATTCACTTACTTGACGGCACGATTATCAAAGCTTATGGACAATGGTGGGCGGGCGATGTACAAAAAAGAGCGCCCGAACCAATTAAGCAAGTTGGAATCAACACTATAGAAGGTCTTCGAAAATGTTACGTATTTATGAGTGGACACATAAGCCAGAAAAAGCTTGAAGAATGGCTCGCCCATAATGAACCATCAAATGATTATCGCAAATATGACAAAATATTTACAAGCCAGCGAGCTGGATGGCAGGTGGACGAAGTGAGAAGAAGAGAATTGGTTGAATAGGAGGAAACCGTGAATCAAAAACAAATCGAAGAGCTAAAAAAAGCCGCGTATGATTTCTACAAAAAAACAATTAAAAAATTAAAATGCAATAATTTTAAGGGGGATAAAGACGGTTTAGCACACATTATATGTGAAGCCAATCGGATTTCCCCTCATGGCATAGGTGGTTCAACATTCCGCAGCTGGGTTGCTGGCATTCTATATAAAGGCGTTTATCTATGCGCCCATAACTTCGATATCGAGATTTATATATCGACTAATCCAGAAGCTGAATACGCAAAGGGTGACCAGAATTCTTGCGCACATGGTAATCCCTGGCCCCGCTCTGCTAATGCGGAACTAATACCCTACGATCATGCCCCGGAAATCGCGCAGAAAAAAGCAGATCAAATCCTTCCTGAAATCTACGCAATTATTACTGATGTGATTGAGAAAGAATGTGCGAGGGTAGAAAGGGAAGCAAAAGAATGGGAGCGGGAAAGGAAAGAAAAAGATAAAGCGATTGAGGATGCGTGGGCGGCGTTTGAGGTAGGGACATGAAAACAGTAAAAGAGGGTGTGAAAGTGGCAAAAGTAACTAAAAAAGGCAGCCCTGATTTCTACTATTCTGAGCTTAAGAATTTTGGCAATTTCGGGCCGGTCATGAAAGTGGCTCCTAGAGGATTAATCACAGTCGTTATCACAGGCCAATACACCTGCACTTTTAACGGGATACTCCATGGAAGAGGTGACCTGGGAAAATTTAACGATGGCGTGGAGATAGGGGATGTTTTCAGTATTGAGATTGTAGATGTTAACCAGGATAGTGAAGAAATTGATGAGATAGAAGAAACGGAAATGGCGCATGAGATGGGGGTTTTAGATGATGAAGACTAAAGTTTACCGGACTCGTGGGGGCAAGGGTGTATTTGTACAGAACCCAATTGCACAGAAGGCCCGTGGCGGTGCACTTGGCGCCCCTACATTTTAGAATTAAAGAATAGGAGGATAAACTATGGATAAAAAACACTTTAACGTAATGGAAGAAATCACTGAAGGGGCAGAAGTGTTTGGTAGAGAAGAGGCTATACTGCTTAGGGAGGTACAGCAAGCTCACCCAGAATGGATAGCTATAACAGAACCAATGGGAGAATATACCGGAACTGAAAGAATGCCATATTTTGGGGCTATTCTCAAAAAAGAGGGGATATCAGCTTTAAAAAACTGGAAGAAGAATCATGAAAATCTGGATTAATTCAATGGGAAATGGCGGAATCGTTGAAGACGCAAGATACCGGGTGGGCATGCCGGGAATTGTTACCGTTATTGCAGGCCACAATAATGTGAGTGACTCCGCTACGTTAACCGGCGTAAGATGGTGTAGAACAATCAAGAGCCAAGATTCTACATCTCCCTTACAAAAGCATGCCGTCCGTGGGGTGGAAGTCCCCCGGTTTCCCGATTTTATAGGATAAAATATGTCAGTCGAAGAAATAAAACAAGAAAACGGCCCAATATTATTGAGTATTGAATTGCAGAAAGAACAAAGGGATACGATGGGAGTATGTGCAAATCCTAAATGTAAGGAGACCGTTTACCTTTCTGAGATAATACTTGATGATACTTATAACTGCGTTTTTAGGTGCCCATATTGTCATGCCTATCAATTTTTGGACAATTCAGGTAGGTTTGACATAAGGGGATATGGCGGAGGTCAAATGCATCTTGAATTACCTGATGCAAAAGAAGTCATCATGAACAATCTGCCTACTGATACACCTACGAAGGATTAATAGATGAAAATTTTCTAAAAGGAGGATAAATTGGTTATAGAAAACGAAATTCAAGAAATTAGAAAGCCAGGGTACATTATTGATTTTGACATTACTCTGGATGTTGAAAATAGGAAGATTTCCTGGGAAGAAAAGACGATTACCGTTGAGGGGCAAGAGCACACAGTCCCTGCCGGAAGCATTGAGCTTCAAGATGGTAAAGCATTTACCGTTTTGTACAAACTACAGAAAGGTATATATGTGGTTAGCCCTCTTGATAAGAATGCTTTAATGGATGAGGATGCTTTAATTATTGCTCACATCGCGTGGGGAAAAGGAAAAGAACCTTTAATGTGTGAATGTGTTTATGTTTACACAGACATTTTTCGCATTGGTGATTACGCTGTGATCGTTTCTGGAATGTTTGAAGGAACTGAGGGTACTATCTATTACGTTGATATGGATGAGAAAAATATTACCCTTTCTGCCGGAGTAACGGTAGGCTTTAATAGAGCATTTAATGTTACTGTCAACCCTAAATATAGACGGCATTCAATTTTTACAAAGGCGAAACGAAGGTTTAGGCACAAACGGTTTGTGAAGCCGGAAGATGTATATTTAAAGCCCTTTCAAAGAGAGTTTTTGCGGATATTTCGCGGCCTTTGTTATGTTCTTTCAAGGTTTATTAAGAGGAGACCATGAAAGACTATATTGACTACCAGGGATGCTGGCAGCAGCTTAAGAAGCTAATGGAGGATATGGACCCCTATGCAGCGCTTATGAATCCCGGAATGAAGAAACCGGATAATACCATACTGAACATGATGGAAAACATAGAAAAACTACACCGGGTAGAGATTCCGCTAGTCGATGAGGAGAGGCATTAAGGAGTAACGATCATGTCAGTCGAATCAAAAGAACTATTAATTAGAGAAGTTATGGACACCTGCCCCGGTGGTGAAGGTATCCGCCGCACGGAATCAATAGAAGTGAAAGTCATCTGGCCGGATGCCAAACCGGAAAATGAAAGCACAAAGCAAACCTGCAGTTATGTTCATTATGGGGATTGGCGGATTGTTCAGAAATGTGTGCCACCTGAGAACAAGGAGCAAGGGTACAAAATTGTGAATGCCACTTGTCTCGCTATTGATGATAGGGAGAGGTGGTGTGCAATTTTGGAAAAAGAAGAGGATGTGTATAATGACCGCCCCAAAATAATAACCGAATTTGTAGTAAAGGCAACCCCGGACACAGAATTTGATATGCCCATGTCGATTGGAAGCAATGGGATGATTAGCTGGGAAGGATTTAATGCTGAGATTTTAGGAGAGGTACATGACATCCCCGCGGGGTGTGCCTCGCTGCCCAAAGGGACAGCATTCAATGTTTTTGTCGACCCCGAAAACGGCAGTATTACAATTGATAATGTTTGTTACGACGCGGGAAATAAGAATGATAGAGTCATAGTCGCCCACATAAACCGGGGAGTTCTAAAAGAGGTAAAGAAGATCATCGGAGGAGAACCCAATGAGTAACGGAGTTAAACCGGAAGATATCCCGGTCCTGGACCCGGAAGTAGAACGGGAATTATTTGCAGCCCTGGGCATATGTCCGATTTTATCCGGGGAGTTTGAGAATTTCCCTGAAAAGGAGGAATAGTAATGCATTGGGGCAGGTTACAGATATATAGAGGCCAGGCGGCGGACCATTCAGGCAGGATGTCAAGTTGTACGGTACGGGAGATTGCCTCCCCCTCCACTCACGCCGCCTGGTCTCGCCCCGCACTCATATCTCGCCGGGGATCCCATTTTGAAAAAAACGTCTACCCGGCGGTTAATAGACCCCTAAATACTCCGGCAGGTGCACCCCTGTTCCTGCTGGAGTGCGTAACTCTCCAACGAATGTCGAGCCGGGCAGCAGCAAACGCTTACTCTTCCATCCTCCTGGTGGAAACCGCTGCTGCCCGGTGTGCGCCTTTATCCTTTCTTTACCCAGGCGGCCGGAGAATGCAGGGAAAAGCAAGATTCTTTTGTATTTTTCGCGCCGCCTGTATGCAATACTGCGGCGGCAACAGTGGCACGTCGGCACAGCGAACCTCGAACCTCGACCACCAGCTCATTGTTGCTGCCTTTTTGTTTTTTTTGAGGTGAAAATATGAATTTAATGTCTCAACGGATTTTCTACGTTAAACGCGGTGGATGCTTTCCCCATTCCAGGGAATTTGTGGCTTTTTTGGAAATTTTGGAGGACACCATAAACGCACAACTTATAGCGTCAATGGAACAAATACGATTAATTGACGCTGAAAAGGAAGCCGTGAAAGGAATTCAAAAGAGGATCAGCGATTTACTTCCGGAGAATATTGGAGGGTATTAATGAAACTAAAGAAACTTATCATTAATGACTGTTTTAGCTGTCCCCGGGCAGAATGTGGACAAAACGGAACAATCTGTCAGGAGTCCGGGAAACATATTTCAATAACGTCAAGGGAAGTATGCCCACTTAAGCTATCAGTAGGAGGAGAACATGCCGTCATATAGCGAATTCGTTTGTGATCGCTGTGGGCACCCGCTGGATTCACTCCAGCCGGGATACCGGACATGCATTTACTGCCAGGCAATATTTTTCATAAAGAGAGAAGAGAAAAATATTTCCAGTCCGGGCAGAAAATTCGACTTCCGGTCGTGCGGGAGGCCCGGACCTGGTTCGTTTTTGTCATGGTTCCCTCCCTCATCATCAAACCAGCCACCCGGCAAGAAAAGCAAAGGAAGCAGGACCATCCCCGTCCTACATCAACACTCACCGTGCACTGTGCACCTTGCCGGGTGGTCTGGTCTTTTTTTGAGGTAATGTGATGAATATGAAAGACTTCATCTTCTTAGTTGCCTGGCAGGCCTACATGCTAGGCTATGCCCAGGGAGAAGAAGCAGGTCAACGGGAGGGTGGAGTATTGCCGGAGACCCTCAGGAAAAAATTATCTCTGGCAAGGGAAGGGGCAGAAGTACTCCTAACGCTATCAGATATGATGATGCTTACCGGGTGGTCCCGGAATACTATCTTAAAAAATATCCCGGCAGTGAGGAACGGAGGCCATCCTGCATGGCGGTATTCAACTTATTTGGAATATTGCAAGAAGAATGAGAGCAAGCATGCAGGAGAAACGAAAAGGGAATACAGGCCGGTGGATGAAAAGGATGATTCCATAATGAATGCGGCTGTTCAGAAAGAATTAGCAGATCAAATAGAGAAGTTAAAGAAAAGGAGGGCGGCGTGATACACGAAAATGCTTTAGGAGACAAGAGATATCGCGTTGTTATAAACACGTTCCCTTCATATCCCGGAGTTGCACATGCTGAACCTGGGGATATTGTGTATTGGTGGCAGGCAAACATAAATCAAATGGCACTGGTAAGGGAAAGTGATGATAAAGTTGTCTTCAGCCCTCCCCGCCGGCAAAATTCTTACAAACCCTTTTCATTCCCATTCGTGGGGGTGATAAGCGAAAATAAGAGTAAGGGGTGGAAGCTGGAAATAGAGGAGATCAAGGATTGACAATGGATGCACAAAAAATGATTCAATATTTCGCAGCACAGCCAGGTGTAAAACCTCCGGGTTTGAAAGAGAGCCAGGATAACAGGAGGTGTATTAGATGCTTATTTCACCAAAGCGGAATATTGATTGACATGTGCACATTATTTCCGGTGCTATATTCGGATTTTCAGCAGACAGGTGCGGAGAACATGTATCTAACACTTTTATGCTGCGATCTGTTCTGTTGGAAATTGGTGTTACCACGCACTCAAAGAAAAAAAATAAAAAATAAAATGGAGGATAATATGAACAAGAATGACAAAGCAGTTGTCTTGGATGCCAAGGCAATTGTGTATGATCGGGAAGCAGACAACCGAATGGTATTGTCTGTGAATGATGTTAAACAACAGAGAAAAGAGCTTGAAAGGCTATATAAGGAGGTTCTTAAAAAGGGTGTTCACTATGGAACTGTTGAGGGTATAAAAAAGCCTTTCCTCTGGAAGTCGGGTTCGGAACTAATAAACCAGCTTTTCCGTGTTGTTGCACGATATCACCCAGAATCTCATGACTTAGGAAATGGTCACATTCGATACGAAACGAAATGCGAATTAGTCCATGTTGTAACCAATACCGTTATTGGAGAGGGTTATGGTGTTTGTTCTACAATGGAATCGGGATTTCGCTATCGTGTACAAAAGACTAAAAAAGAAATACCGGAAGAATGGTGGAAAACAAAAGACCCTGAGGTGTTAGGTGGGCCTCAGTATGATGTGAGAAAAAAGGGAAAAGTATGGGTTGTGGTAAAGCTATTGGAAGTTGCACCAGCTGATAATTGGCATAAATGTAAGAGTCAGAGTATCAAAAGATCGGGAGTTGCAGCGACACGTGCTATGTCTGCATGCAGTGATATGTTTTCGCAAGACGATGATTTGTATCCAGATGACTATAATGAGAATGGAGAGGAAGAAACAGGCAGGAGGAAACCACCACCACCTACAAATGATAATTCTACAGATAATCAAAATGAGAATACTGAGTTTGACCCCTCAAAAAAACCGAGCCGCCAAGATGCTGAAAAATTCAAAACTGAAATGCTTGATATATTTGGAACAGAAATGAAATTAAACATTTTTCTAAGTGAAAGCACAAAAGGAAGGGTAAAAAACGTATTTGACATCGTCTCGTACAAACAGATGGGATATTTACGGGGTAAGGCGAAGGAACAAAACTAAAATGGCATTGGTAATTGACATCAAAACCGGTGTAAAGCTGGATATCCCGCATGAATTAGGGATGTCGGGATATCGCCAACTTTGCGTGGAGAATGTAGACACGAGGGAAGGAACAATCCAGGAATGCCCCTTATTGGATTTTAAGGAAAAGGGACATATCTACACCTATGATGAAAAAGTTGTTCCCTCTGTGTCTCAATGTCTTTGGCCGCTTGTAAGCCCTTATTTTACAAAAGAAGCAGCAGACCGAGGAACCAACGTTCATGAATGGTGTAATTACTTCGACCAGGGTGGACAGGAGTACGATAAGCTCCCGGAAGAATACAGGGGATATATTGATGCCTGGTTCAATTTTCAAATGCAATATAATCTTATTGATAAGACTCCTATCATTGAGAAAAAGTTGTATAGTTCAATATACTTTTTTGCAGGCCGAATCGATTACATCTATCTCGATTTTGAACCGGGGAAAATAGTCTGTAAGAACGTGTACCTGCAAGCAAATGGAAAATTCAAAGAGGAAGTAAGGTGTAAAGGGCGGGCGGCTAAATTGATATGGAATGATTTTCAATTTTACCTGCGTTGCTGGAATATCCAGCAGGGAAGGGTAAATTGGTATAAATTAAAGAATTAAAAGGAGGAACTATGTTTAAGGAAAAAGACAAAGGTGTAACAGGGCAAACGCCCGCAGCTACACAGTCAGCAGCGGTGGTGCCATCGGATACGTTTTTTGAGACGTTCTTAGTGACACTCAGTGATGAGGAATATGAGGAGTTTTTGGAACGCGCGGAGAATGCCACCCGGGAATTGCCGGGGGTTGTAAAAGCTCTTAAAGAAGTATCTGAACTCGTAAAAACCGCAGATAGTATCATTGTGGAAAACGAAGAGGAATATGAAGGAGCTGGGGAAGTAAGCGCGAAAATTAAAGACGCTGTGACCGAGATTCAAAAAACAATAAAAGGCCCCAAAAGCAGGCTTCACAGTCTTCATGGAGTGGTGAGTTCCACAGAAAGAGAAATTATCACCCCTTTGAATGAAGCTGCAGTTCTAATCGGAGATAAGCAATCTGCCTGGTACAAAAAGAAAAAACGTGAGGAGGAAATTGAACGACAGAATGCTGAAGCAGCAAGACTAAAAGCGGAACAAGATGAAAAAGAAAAATTGCACAAAAAGGCAGAAAGAAACGAAGAAAGGAGGCCAGAAGTGGCAGCACTTTATAAAGAAGCTGAAGAAACCTATGTTCAACCACCTTCTACACCCCCAACTATTAAAAAGACCATCGGAAAAACAACGATGACCTCGGATATTGCTGTTGAAATTAAAGATGAAAAAAAGGTGCTCAAGGCAATTATCGATGGCAAATTGCCTATTGGTGCCGTTAAAATCTTGTTGAATACGATTAAAACCCATATCAAGAACATGAAATACGATGCCGCTGAATGCAAAGAGTACGGTTTACAAGTGACAGAGATTTTTAATCCTAAAGCTACCAAAAAATCCAGGTAGACATATATCCTCCGGCGGTCTCGTCCCTGTGAGGTCATATCCCTTCGGGGGCGGGGCTGCTTGGAGTGTTGGTAATTAGGAGGAAAACATGTTTAACGTTGATAGACATAATTTAGGAGATACCGTAAGAGAAACGGGAACCAGCGATATAGGAAGGATTATACAGATATATTCAGCGGGGAGAAAAGACGAAACGTGTTTCGTGAAATTCCCCTCTGATGGTCCTGGGATTTTAAGCAGGAGAAGGCCAGGAAGTCTTGAAACGGTGAAGAAAACCAGAGAACACGGTAATACTATAAACAGAATGGGCAATAATATAGAAAAGTGCAACGGAGAAGAGCTTCACTTTTTAATTTTCCGGGTACATACCAGCATTAAAAGTTGGATAGAAAGAAAATACAAAGTGAAAGAGGATGACATTGAAATTGACTGGAATAGTGGTGAAATTAAAATATGGCCCACGCAAGGTCCGGCGACGACAATGTCAATAGAGGATGCGCTTATAGGTGATGAGCCTTGCGCTGAATCAGTTGGAAGCGCTCAGGTCGAAAATCAGCCAACAGCATACGCGCAAAAATGAGGTAAAACATGGATTACAAAGACATTGATATTAAATGCGATAAAGTCACAGTAGAGAGTAAATTTGAAATTGATTTATCTGCCATAGAAGATAAAGAGCTACTGCGTATTTTATGGAAGGCTAAAAAAGAAATCGGAAAAAGGATAGAGGAGAAAAAGCCGCAGGGTGCAGAAATAAAAGAAATAGGATGGAATACTGAAAACGCATTCATATTGGAAAAAGGAAAAAAGTTCTCCACGATTTTTTCCTTTTCCAGTTTATTTGAACAAGATGAGGAGGTGATACCAATGGGCCAAACGTAGGGGCTACCTTAAAGGCCCTGGACCTTAAAAAATTAAGAAGGACCAATTAACGAGATTTACGGACGGTCGCCCTTCGGGGCGGCCGGGCCTATAAGGAGTGAATATGAGCACTAAAGAAAAGAAAGTATTAGAAGATATTTTTTCGAGATTATTGGGAGCGCGTGAAGAAGAAATAGAAGCCGCATTCGGCGATATTATTGCCGAAATAGCAAAAAGGAATGATTTAGAGGATCCCGATTCCCTTTATTTGGCTTTTGTATATCCCTTTGGGGATATACTGGATGCTGCTCTTAAAAAGAGGGGTTCGGTATTGCAAAAATACCAAACCCTCATTATCAATCATTGGACTTTTAAAAACATTATTGAAAAGATTATTGTCGATTTTGAGGGAAGTGCATGCTGCGCTGATAAATCGTCCTGGTTAATCAATGGGTTTATTGAATACAAGAAATCCAGCAAACTACCGGATATGGTTATTGGTGAGGAAGAATTCTGGAAGCCGCGTTTCGGAAGAGCTGCGGAATGGATGGAATTCATTGAATCCATTGACAAGTTGCTCCACGGAAACTGGCGTAATTTCGTGGTGGCATTACAGTGCATTATTAAAGCCGGAAAAGATAAGTACTCGGAGGCAAAGTGACATTAAAAAACCTTCTCCTTTTCTTTCAATACGGTCAGGGAGCGGAAATTCTTGCCCGATTGCAGGAAGGGTTAAGGGAAAGGTTAAAGGGTAAAGTGAAGGATAACGAGAAAAGAGGTGAGAATGGCTAGGCCCATAAAACACGGACTCGATTATTTTCCTCTGGACGTAGATACCCATGACAACGAAAAAATTGAATTATTGGAAGCAAAATATGGACCTATTGGCTTTTACACTTTAGTAAAGCTCTGGCAAAGAATATACAAGCATTCTTTTTATATAAATTACAGTGAGGATTTCTTGATAGTTTTTTCCAAAAAGATTTGGTTGAAATTTGATGAAGTAAAAACAATTATGGACTTCTGTCTGGAAAAACGTTTATTCAATAAAAATCTTTTTGATAAATACAAAATTCTTACCAGCTCTGGGATTCAAAAAAGATGGTTGAGAGGAATGGAGGGTAGGACAAAAATATTTATCCATAAACCCTACTGGATAATTGATGAAACCGAAATATTCGAGGAAAATAAACTAAAAAAAATAGTTTTTACTGGCAATCTAGTAGAAGAAACCCCCATTTCTGATACCAAAAACCCGGAAGAAACTAGGGTTTTTACCGGTGAAAATACACAAAATAAAAAAAAGAAAAGTAAAGAAAAGTATAAAAAAGGGGAGGGTACTACTTGTAACAGTGATACTAATCCGGAACAGGGTGAACTCCCACTCCCCCCACCCCCCTCTCCACCTGCCCTTCTCATAAATAAAAATGAAGGTGAAAACAAGAATGATGGAAACAGCTGTAATGGGACGGCAGTTTCCCTACCCAGTACTGGAAGCGATGGGGCATGCCAGGCTGGGGATGGCAGCGGTAATGGGACCGAGCCAGAAGGGTATTCGTGTCCACCTTCATTAAAATTCATTGAGAAAGCATTTAGGGAGGTAATACCAGTGCTGAAAGAAGAGGGGTTTATGGTCAAAATAAACCATAAACTTCATGCAGGGAAATTCAACTGCAGCGTTAAGCCGGAAATCCTTGGTTCTCTGACCACATATAGCCTACTGAAAAGAAGGGTTAAACGCTGGATATATGATGAATTAGAAAAGATTGAGGGCATTGAAGCGAATAACAGAAAACAACTTGAAGTTGGAAGCCAGCAGTCCGCTGAATCAGAAGAGGAATATCTCAAGAGAAGGATTGAGGAACTAAAAAAGAGATTAGAAAATCGTGGAGACTTCATTGGCAGAGTTTTTATGGCTTATGAGGAAAAAACTGGAGACCATTCTGTCAGGGCATCATTTCAAAATTTCACGAAGTCTCCCACTGAGGAGAAAGTAGATGAACTTAAGGGTTCTGATAATTGGAAAGCGCTGGTGAGTGGGATGGATGGGACAATAGATAAGATTGAAGGATGGATGAGGAGCTGGCCCGAAATAGACGCAGAGATAAGGGAATGTGAGACAAGGATTCAGGAACTGGAGGGTGGGAAATGAACGAGATTGAAAGACGTTCGCTCGAATACATGCAGAGAGCACAGGTCTGTGAAGTTAGAAAGACATGTAAAAATCCCGATTGTCTTTTTGATTCAGAAGGGATGAAGCGTCAACGTGACGGAAGATTAAAGTGTCCATGCGGTTGGATTCAGAGGGATGAAGAGCTGGAGATCAGGATAGTTGCTGTAATGGATAAACACCGTCATAGAGATAATTTGACAGGAGGTGAATCGTGATTGACGGTATATTTGAACAACCGAAATACAGTAAAACAGGAGACGACGATATTGATAAAATCCTAAATGAACTTGACAAAACCCGCAAATTCCGGGAATGGGCTGNNGGCTGGACGGCTCCCGGGCCGTTTTATGAAATGGTTAGAAAGCGGGAGTTTGATACCATTTCTTATTCTGATTTCAATATATAATATAGCGATTGTTCTTACTTATCATTACCCCTGGCCTATAGCCGCAGCAGTTGCTGTTTTGATTGATATCGCAATCTATCAGAACATCATGGCTATCCGAAAGCGGACCGGCAAATTCCTTTACGGTTTTATCACCTGGTTAGTATTCTTTTTTTCACTGGCCTATTCGGTATACCTGCACTTGCAATTCTATTATCCGATACTTCCGATATTCAACACTCTTACAAATGCGGTTGTATATAGTAGTTTAATTCCGTTTAGTATCTTTGGAATCGCCTGGAGGCTTTACGTGCAATACCGTGCGGAAGAGTGCGAAAAAGCGGTGAAAGAAAGCAGTGAAATTGACGCGAAAAAGCATGAAAAAAATAACGTGAAAAGCAATGCGAAAAACACGGAAAAAAGCGGAATCGAAATCGCGATTGAAAGCGGCGAAAAAAGCAGTGAAAAAAACGCGATTGAAAGCAGCACAAAAACCGCTGGTCAAAACGGCGAAAAAAACGGAACAAAAAGTGCTATTGAAAACAGGACAGATATCGCCGGTAAAAGCGGAAATGTAATCGCGAAAAAAAGCGACGAAAAAACACGAACGAGATCGCGTAAAAAGCAGAAAAAAAAGCGGGAGAAAAAGCGCGAAAAAGTAGTGAAAGTAAAAGACGGAATATGTCTTGTGTGCGGTGCAAAAAAGGTATTTTTCAAACCGCCTAAATGGGCAGCTCATTTTAATCAAAAAAGTCACCGTAATTGGACCCCTGAAATGGAGGTGAAAGATGACAGCGAATCCCGAAATAAACGCATCATTACCTCATGATGTTTTTGCCGAGAGAGCCATATTGGGGGCGATGCTAATTGATAACAAATATGTCGATCAAGTTTTTGAAGAAATAAGCTCCGATGATTTTTACAGCGATTCCCACAAAATCATTGCCGCTGCAATCGAAAATTTGGTAAACAATGGCAATGCAGCCGATGTCGTTACGGTTGCTGGTTTACTGAAGAAAAACAACGAATTAAGTTTTGTAGGAGGGTATCAGTATCTCAGCTCCCTGTTAAACGGCATCCCGGAAAACATAAACATCACTGATTATATTCAGACAGTTAAAGACCGTTCGTCGCTTCGAAAACTGATGTTGACTTCAATGGTGGTAATCAAGAGCGGATCCGAACCCAAAGCAGATACCGGACTTATCCTAAACCAGCTCCAGGAAGACCTAATAAAAATCACCGATATCCAAATTCCGGGTGGATTTGTACCGGCCCCGGAGGTTGTGGCAGAGACTCTGGAAAGAATCGAGAGTATCCAGAAACACGGTGAAAGCATAGGGTTAAAGACCGATTTTTACGAGTTGGATGATATGACCAGTGGCTTTCAAAAAGGGGAATTCATTGTGATTGCTGCCAGGCCATCGATGGGAAAGACCGCTCTGGCATTAAATATCGCCACCAATATGGCAATAAAGGAAGGGAAATCCGTGGGGTTTTTCTCCATAGAAATGTCAAAATGGCAGGTGATGATGCGAATGCTTTACTTACGTGCGCATGTGGATATGAATGCCTTAATGTCGGGGCGTATGCGCCTGAATCAAACGGAATGGCGGTCCCTGGAACTGGCAGCCAGTGAATTAGGAAACACAAAACTATACATCGATGATTCTGCCTCCCTGTCAATTGTGGAAATGAAAACCCGTGCCCGGCGACTGTGGAGAGAAAGGGGATTGGATATTGTCTTCGTGGATTATCTCCAGCTGATGAAAGTAACCGGGAATCAGTTAAGAAGAAACGATACCCGGGCCCAGGAAGTCGCTATTATCTCCGCCTCCCTTAAAGAACTGGCAAAGGAACTGCAGGTCCCGGTTGTGGCCCTGGCTCAGTTGAATCGGTCCCCGGAGCAGCGGGGAGGGAAAAGTAGCGGTAGGACATACCTGTTAAGTGATTTAAAAGAGAGCGGCGCCATTGAACAGGATGCTGATGTTGTCATTTTCCTTCACCGGGAAGAAATGGTGGATAGAGATACCGAACGAAAAGGCGAGGCTGATTTGTTTGTGGCGAAGCAGAGAAATGGACCGACGGGAAAAATCACCCTGGCTTTTATTAATAAATACACGAAGTTTGCTTCGATTGACTTTAGGGATGGAGGTAGAAACCTATTTCAGGAGGGCTAATGATAAAAGTCACTGCTTATCAATGTAAGCACTGCAAAAAGCATAATAAAACTACACTTCGCAAGACTAAGAAAGGTGCAAGGTCACACGAACTAAAATGCCTCTGGAATCCTGAACGGAGATCATGTGCATTGTGCCAAAAACACTATGCTTGGATAGATTTTGAAATGCAGCATGTTGATAGGTGTAAGGCAGGATATAATATTAAAAATAAAATCAAAGTAGAATGCCCGGATTTTTCATATTGTGAAAACCATGATATATACGAAGATTTAAAGATTGCCATATTAAAGATTCAAAACGAATGCAAACATGAAAAAACGACAGTTCAACATAACTCTATTTATGACGGGAGCGATATTTCTTATTACTGTATAAATTGCGGGGCAAAGAAAGTAAACAATGATATTTTTACTTTTGCCGAAAATGAGTTTGCTTACAAGGCTCTAAGGAAATTAAAGGTGAGATAATGAAATTGACTACTATTCAAAAAGCAATCATCAGAAAGTTGGCTGTCGGTCCGGTAAAAAAACTGGGCCTGGTAATAGAGGTAGACGGCGTCAAAAAGGGGATTGACGAAATAAGGATGACGCTGAGAACCCTAATGCATAGAGGGCTCGTTTCGAGTGATAACGATGTGTTGAAATTAACTTCGGACGGTGTACAGGCAGCGAAGTATCTTGTTATGAAGTTGAAGCTCTTCTTAAAGGGAAAACACGTAGGTTATTTAGAATTCCGGCAGCCGGGGGGAGTGGTTGAGATTGTATACACTGACGCCATAGGTAATGAATTAACAGAAAGCCAGTTACATTTTGACACCTGGTGTATGTGGACCGGGCGGCTGGATGATGAAGGAAATGAGGTATACGAACGGTCTCCGGTGGAAATAGACGGTGTTTTTGGGTATGTAAATCGTTCATATGTGGTCTATCACCCAATAGGTGATGGCGAATATGAAGAATCAGATATGGATGATCGTAATAAGTTAGAGGTGATGGATGGATAATTGGGAGATGTGGGAATGAAGTACAAGCAGGAATATCTTAATGATAAAGCATGTTGTCCTTTATGCGGTACTGATTATAATGCAGATATAACAAACACGGAATACCACTATGAACTTGAATTTCATTGGATGGGCTATCACTGTGAAAATTGCAAACGGAAATTCCGGGTAACATACAAGATAGTGGATATTGAGGAAATAAAAGAATGATTCAATTAGCGGTATACGGCAATACCCCAGCAATAAAAAATTCCAAACGGTTGTTTTGTCCCCGCGGTTGCCCTGGGAACATAAGTACGAATTTTAAGTCAAAGAGACCGAACTTGGTACACTCAAAGCAGTTTGATATCTGGTATAAAGCTAATATAAAAACTATCCCTCACATATTTAACGTTAAGAGAATTGCAAGAGGTTTAGTAATTCCAGTCGTAATCCTTGCTTATTTTTACCGTGAAACAAAGCGCAAGTTTGATTATTCAAATGCGCTTGATGCCATACAGGATTTAATTGTAGCTGTAGGCATTCTGCGTGATGATAACGCTAATGTAGTACGTACTATTCCGGCCGGTCACGAAAAGGATAATGTCAACCCTCGCTGTGAATTATATATTTTTAGTGCGGGTGAGGATTACCACGAAAAATTAAAAGAATTGGAGGAAAAATGAGCAAATTTATTATGGCTGCCAATTATGGCAATAGAGATGTTAATGAGGTAGTTTATTTTAACAAAGAGCTTGTCACGATGGCAGAAACGCATTTACAAACATCTGACATTGACACACCTAAAGAAATTACACGTCGTTTTATAACTATTTATTTCGGAAGTAGAGATGACAATTTCTATCAATGGCAAGTCGGAATAGATGCAGGCTTAACCCATTTCAATAATTTGATAGACGATATCAATGAAAAAGAGGTGATTATCAAATATGCAATTGATAAAGATGGATTATGGCGAAAAGCTGAATATAAATGCCCAAAATGCAAAGACAATAAGATTTGTTGGGAACATAATTTTTGTCCATCTTGTGGCATTGGGATAAATTGGAAAGAGGAATCATGAGTAA
>JABAOF010004327.1_pt2 | contig 23243 bp, 24 predicted proteins | sample 7062171 | NCBI WGS metagenome assembly JABAOF01 (sample SAMN14538628, study PRJNA623070) | marine sediment metagenome | biome: marine biome [ENVO:00000428]; feature: marine pelagic biome [ENVO:01000023]; material: deep marine sediment [ENVO:00002113] | place: India: Gulf of Khambhat ...
CAATATTTCATAGAGCTGAATGAGACAGAAATAGGATCCTACATTGCTTTCAAGATCATGGGAACACCCGCTGACCAGGAACCCCAATTGTGCGAGTCGGGGGAGAGCAATAAGCTCAATCTGACAGCAAGCGCATGCACAGACTGTGACGAGGACGGATTCGTATCGCTTCTCTGGGGAGGAGGAGACTGTGACGACAGGGACCCTGAAATAAACCCCGAGATGAGGGAGATATGCGGTAATGAAATAGATGAGAACTGCGACGGACTGGACCCTTCCTGCCCGAACTGTGAGGAGAACTGGACATGCACTGAATGGGGTGATTGCATAAACGGTGAGCAGACCCGGTCATGTGTAGACCAGAATGAGTGCGGAACCACAGAGAAGAAACCAGCCCAGGTCCAGGTGTGCGAAATATTTAGCGCGGGAATAGTTTGTAATGACGGTGACTTAATATGCGAGGGTGACAGGGTTCTGGAATGCTTCGCAGGCCTGTGGAGACAGGCTGAGATTTGCGATTTTGGCTGCCTGGACGGGGTATGCAATTCAGGGGGAATAACAGGATTCATTGCTGCGAACCCCACTGCTTTCTATGGGATAGTTGTAGTGATTATAATAATCCTGATTGGAGCAATATACTGGAAAACCAGATGGTGAGGGACCTATCCAGAAAGCCTTTTTATCTCGTTCTTCAAGCTTTCTAGGTATTTCTTCGCTTTCTCTTTCTCCTCTTCTTTCGGGGCCCAGGGAGCGAAGTTCTTGTCTGTTTCAGGGTTGTAGTCACCTTCCTTAATCTCATAAACCGCTGCCTCCTTCGAAATTACTACGAAGTTGTGCCAGGTTCCTGGCAGAACCTCAACTGCCTTTAACGGACCATTTTCATCCAGTATGAACGATTCTGATACCTTCCCATCGTTATTATAAACCAGAATCGCAACCTTTCCCTTTACAATGGAGAATATTTCCAGTTTATCAGGGTTTTCGTGTTTGTGTGGCGGGCAGTATGTATCAGAAAGACCGGCGTTTATCATCCTCTGAAGTCCTCTAGGAGAATCGTGAAAACAATAGATTGACCTCTTCCTTGGTGACGCTCTTGCCTTTTTAAGGACATCCTCAGCTATGGAATAATCAGCTTTATTTACCATGTATTTGATTTAAATAATTAATTTTTAAATAAGTTCAGGCAAATAATATTTAATTCAAAGTGATATCGTGTGGCTGATAGCTATCTTTGTAATTAGCATAATAGCCCTGCTGTTTGCGGGAGTTCTGACAAGCAGAATAAGGAAGAACAGCCAGGGAACCCCAGAGATGAGAGAAATCTCGAAATATATTCAGAAGGGTGCAAAGTCCTACCTGAACAGCCAGTATAAGGTCTTGATTGTTTTTGTGATAATCGTTGCGATAATACTTGCTCTGATAAAAATAAACACCGCAATCGCATTCGTAGTCGGGGCGTTTTTCTCTGCCTTGGCAGGGAACATAGGAATGAGGACCGCCACGTCATCCAATGCCAGAACAGCCAATGCCTGCAAGGATTCCCTTAACAGCGGCCTGAAAGTTGCCTTCTCCTCAGGAGCGGTTATGGGGATGGTTGTGGTTGGCTTGGGACTCCTCGGAGTGAGTGGTCTGTATCTGATATTCAATGATGTGAGCATACTTTTCGGATTCGGTTTCGGCGCCAGCTCAATAGCATTGTTCGCGAGGGTTGGTGGCGGGATTTACACAAAAGCTGCTGACGTGGGAGCTGACCTTGTCGGAAAAGTGGAGGCAGGGATACCAGAGGATGATCCCAGGAACCCGGCAACCATAGCGGACAACGTCGGCGACAACGTTGGAGACGTCGCAGGAATGGGTGCCGATCTATTCGAATCGTATGTTGACTCCATAATAGCTGCCCTTGCAATATCTGTTATTGCTTACACAACCACTGCAGGCATGCTGCTACCGATGCTCCTGGCTGGTGTGGGAATACTGGCCTCAATAATAGGATACTTTTTTGTCAGGACAGGCCAGGACGAGCATGGTCTTCACAAAGCAATGAACAAGGGTATTTTCGCATCTGCTATACTCATGGCTATATTTGCATACTTCCTGATAACCTATACCCTTGGATTTGGGGGATTGGGTGTTTTCTATGCCCTCCTATCCGGCCTGATTGCAGGGTTAGTTATTGGTATGGTCACGGAATTCTACACCTCTGCAGGCAGGGGCCCGACCCGTTCCATAGCAGAAGCATCACAGACAGGACCAGCAACCAACATAATCGCAGGCATATCAGTCGGGATGCGGAGTACACTGGTTCCTATACTTGCGGTGTGCGCAGCGATAGGAATTTCCTACTACTTCGCAGGACTTTATGGAATAGCGATAGCAGCTGTTGGGATGTTGTCAACACTCGGAATAACCCTAGCCGCGGATACGTACGGGCCCGTTGCAGACAACGCAGCAGGTATAGCAGAGATGGCAAAGATGGGCAAGAGTATAAGGGAGCGAGCTGAGGCGTTGGATGCTGTTGGAAACACCACAGCTGCCATAGGAAAGGGATTTGCGATAGGCTCAGCAGCCCTCACAGCCCTCGCTCTTTTCGCTGTATACTCAGAGACAGCAGGGATAAGCGTTATGAGTATAACAAACCCATTGGTGATGATAGGGATATTCATTGGCGCTTTGCTACCATTCCTCTTCACCTCCCTCACCATGAGCGCGGTCGGCAAGACCGCAATGAAGATGGTCAACGAGGTCAGGAGGCAGTTCAAGGAGATAAAGGGTCTGCTCAAGGGAAAAGCGAAACCCGACTACGAGAAGTGTGTTGAAATCTCAACGTCGGCTGCACTGAGACAGATGATTCTGCCAAGTGTAATCACGATTGTGACCCCGATAATCATAGGTGTTTTCCTGGGTCCTGAAGCCCTTGGTGGTCTGCTTGCGGGAGCAATAACCACAGGATTCCTGCTCGCTCTTTTCATGGCCAATGCTGGTGGGGCATGGGACAATGCAAAGAAATATGTAGAGGAAGGAAACCTTGGAGGAAAGGGATCCGCTGTTCATAAGGCTGCAGTGGTTGGGGACACAGTAGGGGATCCGTTCAAGGATACTTCTGGACCGAGCCTGAATATCCTGATAAAATTAATATCAATAATCGCTCTATTGTTCGCAAGCCTGCTTCTTTAAAAATATAAGCAATGAATCCAAATTCTAATAATGACAGATTGGAAAAAGGTAAAAAACAAAATGAGTATTGAGATAAAGGTAGTAGGGAAATTTGTACCTGCTTATGATTATTCCACTGAATCCAAAGCAGAGGCAACGGATGGGAAGATATGTAAGTTCATGATTGAGGAGATTCGAAAAGCGAAGGACAAACTCTTCTACATTATTCAGGTTGCCTATGAACTGCATGAGCAGACACTTGACAAGAATTTCCAGGGACTTAAAGATGACCTTGATGTTTTTTCCGATGAGATCAAGATAAGGAACTTTCAATGGAGCAAGGATTTATCCCAGGCATGGGTAGAGAAACTGATAAAACACGATTACCATCTTGTCCAGGAGATGCAGAAACTTAATCAAGAGCTTGATGACCTGCACAAAATCTTCCTTAAGGTTGTGAAGCTATATCCCAAAAAAACCGATCCCAGGCAGCTCGACCAGGTAAGGAAACTGATAAAGCTCTTGGAGAAAGCAATAGACAAAATTGTCCTCACCTTCAAGGAGAGGGAAGTGATATGCAACCTGAAACCACTCGCCCTTGAGAAGACCTACCAGCAGATGAAGGACTACTACGAAAGGCTGATATGAATTTTATTCGAACCTCGCCTTTATTCCCTTTCTATTGAGAACCTCAAAGAACAGGAACCCCAGGATAATCAGGATGAGGGAGTATAGCATAATCATGGCATCCATGTATACCATCAGGATGAGGCAGGAGAGGATTCCCAGAACAGGAATCAAAGGGAACCTCCCCATGTTCAGGGGAATCTTGAACTTCCTCTCTTTTTCGAATCCCATGTACCGGATCCTTATCACAGAGAGGTTTATGATTATGAAGGTGAAGAATATCAAGAAGTCCGTTATGTTGGCAACGACTCCTATGTCCCCGAACCCCAAGAAGAGAATGGAGAAGAGCGTCACAACCAGGGTGGCAATCCAAGGCGTATTTCTTCTGGAGTGGAGCCTTGCAAAGACATTTCTCTCAGAGAACGATCTCCCGATCCCGTAAAGAATTCTGGAGGTTGCGAGCATCATCAACAGGACAGTGTTGGCAGTCGCGAACAACGCTATAACAGACATTATTATGAACGCGTTAGGGCCGAATGCTTGGGCAGCGACGTCAGCCAGCGGCGCCTCGGACTGCCCCAGTATTTGCCAGTCCAGAATACTAACAGCGGAGATGGCAACGAATATGTAGAGAACGGTTGTTATTATTATGGAAAGGATGAGAGCGCGAGGTATGTTTCTGTCAGGGTTCCTGGTCTCCTCTGAGAGCCTGGTTATCTGTTCAAACCCTATATATGCAAAAAATATCAGCGCAGCTGCCTGGAATATTCCTGAAATGCTGGGAAAAGAGAGGTAGTTAACGCTTCCCAGATAGGGAGCTGCCATTGCTATTATTATAACCAAGCCGGATGCCTCTATAAGAGTGAAAACCACTGCGAACCAGATCGATTCCTTTACCCCGTAGTATAAGAGAAACGAAAGCAGTGCGATAAGGACTGCTGCTGTGGGAATTATTGGGGAACCGAAGAGTTTGAGAAAGTATCCAGCGAATCCAAGGGAGACAGTTGAAGCAAAAACAAAACCACTCAACACAAGCAGCCAACCAACCACAAGAGCAATTCTGTACCCAAATGCCCTTTTGGTGTAAACGTACTCTGCCCCGGCCTTGGGGAATATAGAACTCAGTTCAGCGTAGCTCAGGCCAGTGAACATTGCCACCAGAGCGGATATGAGAAAAGAAATCCACACAGCGTTCCCAGAGAGAGCGGAAGCCCTTCCAATCAGAACGTATATCCCGGCTCCCAGTATTATACCAACCCCTGCCAGGATAACCTGCCACAAACCAATCTCCCTCTCAAGCTTCGGGTGCTTTCTTACCATGAAATCATTTCTCCCACAACAGGAGACTTTCCCTCATTACCCCTATCTTCTTCGTCCTCTTCTTTGTGCACCATCTCTTGTTCAGAACAAGAATCCTCTTTGGACTGAAGCCAACGGATTCAGCGATTTTGCTCAGAATAACATCAGAGTCCACAACCCTGGTGGGAAAGCAGCCGTTCCCAACCACTATCGCGACTCTTGCTCCTGGCTTGCAGACCCTGTACATCTCCTCGATTGCCTGGAACATGTCCATAAAGTAGGCGTTGGCAGTTTTCGGGAGCTTGTTGGTTTCGCCCCCAAGAATATTCAGAAGTTTTGCTGAATCCTTCTCCAGTTCCTTTATATCAGATCCAATATAATCTGAATAGGAACCAAAACCAACCATGTCCAGAAAGAGACCTTGCTCTATGCTGAATATTTTTTCATACTCCCTCTTGTTCAGGTAGGGAGGGGATGTGATTATGAAATCAGCCACGTTATCTGTCAGTCCAAGCCTTCTTGCATCTCCAAAATCCGCCCTCACTCTTGACTTCTGGAACTTAATCCTATCCAAATCCTTTAACATTCTCTCGAACTGGTTTTTCAGAACCTTCCTCGGAAGGGGGATGCTTTTCCTCTTCTTTACCTTTATCACTGCTCCGTCCTTGTTGATATAGCTGCACCTCATCGCCACGTTCATCAGTCCCAGGAGAAGAAAGTCCCTGACATCTTTATCCCGTGCCTGCATTATGAGATCCCGGTAAAATATTATCTCCTCTAGGCTCTGTTTCGGAAACCCCCTTTTCAGAAGTCTGTTGTTTATCTTCAGTCTAGGCTTCGCAAATTTCGATTCCAATATCCTGTCCATTTCCCTCAGGATTTCTCCCCTGTGGTAGTTCCCCAGCTTGACTCTGGAGACAAACACTGCAAGGGGATGGGCATCAAACCCCACCGAATCTATCCCCACCTCCTTACAGGCAAGCATGGTTGTTCCCACGCCGCAGAAGGGGTCAAGAACAAGATTCCCTTCCCTCGCCCCGAACAAGTTCAGAACCTTCATAACGAGCTGCTTTGAAAAGGATTCCTTGTAGTAGAACCAGTTGTGGACGGGTTCTGTTCTGTTTGGCGCATAGGTTGCTAGGGGTCCCCAGTCAGGCTTCTCAATCATCTTCATACAATTAATTTTGGAGTAAGAAAATAAAAACCAATTATTTTATCTCTCCCCAGCCAACAAGTCTCCACCTTCCAGAGACCTGGCAGGATATCGCTATCCTTGATTTTTCAAGGGGGCATATAGGTATCTTCAGGCTGACTTCGATTTCTTTCTCCCTTGCAGAACTGACAGTGGCGATTGTTCTGGTGGTACCGGAGGTTATCATTAAAACGTCACCCGTCTTGACTGGTTCCACCTTTAGCTCCTCCTTGGATCCAACAATCCTGTCTAGGAGATTAAGACTCATAGTGAAACTGCTCAGGATTTCTGGCAGCTTGTCAGGGGAACCCATGATGTTGCCGGAAAGCGTGTCTGACTTTGCCAGGTAGGGATCGAGCTTTGTAGAAATTCCCAAGAGACCCCCTGGCTCTGCCTCTGAGATATCGGTCATTGACTTCTGGATGCTTGTTATCTTGGTTTTCACAGGCTCAAACTTGTCACCAATCCTTATCCCCGGCCTTATTTCAACCATATCACCAACCTTCAGTTTTCCCTCTATAAGGGATCCTCCCAGAATTCCACCCCTGAGCTTTTTTATTGGTGTCCCAGGCTTGTTCACATCAAATGACCTTGCAACAAGCATCCTTGGTGGCTTCTTAAGGTCTCTTTTAGGTGTGGTTATGGTTTTCTCTATTGCCTCCACAAGGACGTCTATGTTTATGTTCTGCAGGGCAGAAACAGGAATTATCGGAGCGTTTTTTGCAACGCTTCCCTTCAGGAACTCCTTGATTTCCCTGTAGTTCTTGGTTGCCTCCTGCTCACTTACCAGGTCTATCTTGTTCTGCACAACCACTATCTTATTTATACCAACAATGTTCAGCGCGGTCAGGTGTTCGCGTGTCTGGGGTTGTGGGCAGGGTTCATTCGCGGATACAACAAGCAGAGCCCCGTCCATAAGGGCTGTCCCTGAGAGAACAGTGGCCATAAGGGTTTCGTGACCTGGAGCGTCAACAAACGAAACCGTCCTCAGGGGTTTGCATTTCGAGAAGCACTTTATGCATTTCTCTGTCGTACCATACGAATTCGAGCCCTTACATTTCGGGCACTTGTAGAAGGTGACATCAGCGTAACCAAGTCTTATGGTTATTCCCCTTTTGAGTTCCTCAGAATGAGTGTCTGTCCATTTTCCTGTCAGTGCCTGGGTAAGGCTCGTCTTGCCATGATCAACGTGACCAACAAGACCTATATTAACTTCTGGAAGAGGCCTCTTCACAGTTCTCTTTTCAGCCTTTTTCGGTTTCTTCACAGCTTTCTTAGTTCTCTTGGGCTTTGTTTTCTTGACTTCTTTTTTCTTTGGGAAGGTAATCACCTCGCTTGATTTTTAATTCAATTTAGTTGTTAAGGTTTATAAAAAGAATTTATAAAATAAAACCCATATTACTCGCATGGGCCCGTAGCTCAGCCTGGTTAGAGCACTCGGCTCTTAACCGAGGTGTCGTGGGTTCGAATCCCACCGGGCCCATATAGGTAATGTTTAAATACTTGTTGTGCAATTATTATTTGATGGCGGCCAAAGTGGGAGTGTTTACCCGTACCCATTCCGAACACGGAAGTCAAGCCTCCCAACGGTCTGGTGTGTACTTCATTCGTGAGGGAAATCCAGATAGCTGCCTCCACTTTTCCTTTTTCAAAAACAGCAAGTTTTAATTATTTAAATAACAAAATACTCTTAATATCATGCTCTGGTAGTGTAGTGGTCTAGCATCTGGGACTGTCACTCCCAGGACCCGGGTTCGAATCCCGGCCAGGGCGCTCCAATTTATGGGCCCATAGCTCAGTTGGTAGAGCACCGGGCTTTTATCTGTCTTGAGATAAAAGCATGTTGAGGCCACTGGCCAATGACAGGGAGAATCGGTGTGCTCCAAACCCGGGTGTCGAGGGTTCGAGTCCCTCTGGGCCCATTTTTCACTTATTTTCCGGATTTGGACGGAAAAGTATTTAAATACTAAACCGAATAATAAACTCCTCGGAACTCTTGGTGAGATTGTGAATACGACTGAAGGACTTTTGCACGAGATTGGTCTGAGCGAATACGAAGCTAAGACTTTGATTTGTCTCATGACACACGGAACCTCGACTGCAGAGGAAATATCCAGAATGGCCAGGATACCCCTTCCCAGGGTTTATGACACGATTGAGAAGCTGATCAAGATGGGATTCGTTCTCTCCACCAAAACAAGACCCAAGCGCTACAAACCAATAGATTCCAAGATGTCACTTGAACATTACATGAGACATAGGAGGGGGGATTTCGAAAGGGCTATGGAGACCATGAAAGAGGTTTGTGAGAAGATAGTAGATGATTTCTCAAAAGTCATTCCAGAGAAGAAGCCACCCAAGAGAGAGGAATGGAAGGTATGGTCAACCAAAACCAAAGACAACATTGTTTCCATGAGGCGTGACTTCAAGAAAAGCGCCAAGAAGGAGATACTGATGTTAACTGGTGATGCCTCTTTCATTAGAGAAGACTTTAACTTTCTGAAAAAAATAGTTGAGAGGGGTATAAAGATAAGAATGCTCCTCCATAAACCACAGAACGAGGAGATAAAAAAGAATATAGAAAAACTCCTGTCATTGGGCGCTGAGATAAAAACAGGGTACACAGGATCCATGAGAGGAAATCTTTTGGATAATAACACATGTCTGTTATTCTTCAAATCAGGAAAAGAAGATTTTAGTGGAGTTCCTGGAACAGACAGAGAATTCGATTATGAGATGGTTGTGATTGAAAACCCGGTTTTTGTAAATATAATGAAGGAATACTTCAATCTCTACTGGAAGAAGGTCTAAAGAAGTTTTATCTGTCCTAAACTATTCTTAATTTTTTTTATACCCTCATGTATGTCTTCTATGGGTTCTCTTTTCTCTAAGATCTGTTCATACGTTGGTGACGGATTGAATTCATCTTCATATAAATTATGATAAAACTTTACGTATTCCCGATTATCGGATGCAAGCCCCCACCAGATTTTCCCCTCTTTTGCAGTTATCTGAGGCAGACCGGGTATTATTTCATTTATTTCCACTTCACCTGGTTTGAAATCTCTGAATACGTGGTATACCCTGGGATTTTTACCCTTTACGTCAATAGCGCAGCCCCTTGGTTGTTTATCACCCCTTTTGTTATATTTTCTGACCTCTATGCCCAAATCATGAGCTGCCTTAACAGTTTTTGGTATAACCGCTGGTTCAAGCCTGTTTACCAGAAGTCTCATTCTAACTCTCTTCTTTTTATTCACATCGATTCCTCTTTCGGTTAGCCACTTAGAAAGGGGTTTATAGGGAGTGGCTGATGCTATAATTTTTTCTTTAGCATATCCGACTTTGCTGGGTTGAATGTATTTCCCCCTCAGCCAGCTCAACAGATGCAACTCGGAGGTAAATTCCTCTCTTTCTTCTGCAGGAAGATCGAGACCAAACGGGAAAAATATCAAATCAAAATCATCCGAAATCCAGTCTAGACTTACGTTTGTGAGTGCCTGCTCTTTCTGCCTGTACTGGTTTATACCTGTTTTACTAGTAAAAAGTGTGGGCTTTACCCCATAATCGCTAATCCTCTTCAAAACCCACATGTAATCTGCGAAATCCGAGAGTTTCGCTTCTCTCCCCATATTATCCCCAAATAATAATCGAATAGGTATTTAAATAGTTTTTTCAGTTATTTACTATATTAAACGAGTTAATTTTATAAACCTTTGTGTTAAAAAATCTACATGACTTATTCAGCCGGGATAGGAGACAGGAGCTGGAATTTTGCAATATTCGAATTTGACATAAAAGGAAAGAAATATATACTCTGTCAGAAAGACGAGGGTCTGAGTTTACCGGGAGTAGAACTGGTTAATGGTGATGATCCAGAACCCGAATTAAGAAAAGAGTGCATTGAAAAGATTGGTCTTGACCCCATAGAACTGGAATTATACCGTCAAACGCCCTTCAAATTATGGATTGATGAGATTGGTGAAGAGGTTACTTATAGATTCTTCAAGGTAAAAAAATATGAAGGAGAACCTCCATCCAATGCAAGATATGTTCCTTCCGAGTATTTTTATGATATAATAGATGATATCGAATTCGGTATGAAAAAAATCAGGAAACCCAACAGAAGACAGCAAAAAAAATGAATTAACCCAGACTCTCGAGTAAAAACTTTATAAATAAGTAAACAAAATGTGTAAGATGTGGGAAAATGAGGAAGACAAACGTTGCTAGGCTTGATTCCAAGGGAAGGATTTTGATTCCTGCCCATGTTAGAAAACGATTCAAGGTGAATAACGGAACCGAGGTAATCCTGGTTCCCGACCATGAGAAGAACGAACTGAGGATGCTCCCGCTGGTAAAGGGAAAATCCGCAAAGATAAGGTTCGTCTTAACTGATCTGCCTGATTCCCTTGCAAACATCGCAAATATCCTGGACATGAACAACATAAACATCATAACGAGTGAAAGCAGATCCTTGTCAAAAAGTCTCACGGAATGGGACCTTGTGGTTGACGTATCCCAATGCAATGACGGATTTGAAAATATAAAGCAAAAGCTAATATCAACTAACACCATAAAGTCCGTGGAGATGTTCAAGGTATAACGCAAAACAAAAATCATACTCATCGCGATAAGTATAAATACGATCGCGACCTAAATAGTAGGTATTATATTTGATATCTACAACATATACAAAAAGAAGGGGCAGCGAAGTGGCTAAGGCAATCGATATCCTGGATCATGAAATGGTTCCTAAGCATGAACTCATGACGAAAAAGGAAAAGGAAGTTCTCTTGAAAAAACTCGGTATTACTGAAAAAGGGCTTCCTAAGATATTTTCAGACGATCCTGCTATAAGGAATCTTAACGCGAAACCAGGGGACGTTATAAGGATAACAAGGAAGTCTCCCACAGCAGGCCAGACATTCTATTACAGGATTGTGGTTTAGAACCTGCCTTTTCTTTGGTATATCCATAGGTATGCAGAGGGCGAAGGAGTAAAATTAATAAATACTTAGAAATAATATATTAATATGGTTAAGGCATCTGTAATAGGAACTTCGGTGATCACGAAGCAAGGACAGATAACTATCCCAAAGGATATAAGGAAGAAGTTAGGGATAAAGAAAGGTGATATGATCCAGTTCGTGATAACGGTCAATGGAAATGTGATAATAAGGAAAATGGAGTTTGATAAGGAGTTGGAGTTGTAGGTGATTCGAATGTTCATGCCTCTGTACAGGAACATAGAGAAGGAAAGGGGATGGGTCGATTTCCAGGTAGAATCCTTTAACCACTTCGTAGAAGAGGGAATTCAGAACATAATAAGTGAGATAGAGACAGTTAAGATGAATCCCGATCTTGGGGATATGAAAATTAAGTTCGGGAAGATTCAGATCGGAAAACCGGTTGTTAAGGAAGCTGACGGATCGACGAGGCAGATATACCCGAACGAGGCAAGGGTCCGGAATCTTACATATTCTGCACCTGTTTTTGTTGACATCACACCAATAATCAACGGGATTCAGGAGAAACCTGAGAAGGTTCATATAGGAGATCTCCCGATAATGGTCAAGTCAAAACTCTGTTCTACCCATGGTTTAACTGACAAGGAACTGACACATAACGGGGAAGACCCGAAGGACCCGGGCGGATACTTCATTGTTAACGGAACAGAAAGAGTTCTGGTTCTGATAGAGGAGATAACCCCGAACAAGCCCATATTTGAAAAGGAGGATGACTTCGTATCAGTCAGGATAAACTCTGAACGCTCCGGATTCAAGCAGAGGCATATGATAGAGAGGAAGCCTGATGGTGAAATAACCATATCCTTTGCAAACATAAGGAAGTTATCCATCATCGTTCTTCTCAAGGCCCTTGGCCTTGAAACCGATAAGGACATATGCCTTTCTATTTCTGATGACCCAAGGATCCTGAACGAACTCTATATTAATCTATACCAGTGTGAGGTTACTAATTCTGATGAAGCGATAGATACCGTAGGGAGAAAACTCAGGGTCTCTGAGGACTACAGGACAGAGAGGGTTAATCAGATTCTTGACAGATACCTGCTCCCGCACATAGGTCAGGAAACAGAAAACAGGATAGAAAAGGCAGAGGTTATCTCAAAGATCATTAAGAAGACGGTGATGCTTGCCCTGGACATGATCCCCCAGGATGACATCGATCACTACTCCAACAAACGTCTTCTGATGTCAGGCGAACTTATGGGCCAGCTCTTCAGGTCAATTATGCTTGGCAGATGGGGACTGCTTGCAAAGATGAATTATAATTATCAGAAGCTTGTAAAGAGGGGAAAGAAGCCCTCAATGCAGGGAATAATAGAGGCAAACGCTGTTACAAAACAGATACTTTCATCCCTCGCAACAGGGAACTGGATCGGTGGGAGAACAGGTGTTTCCCAGAGGCTCGACAGGAGCTCTTACGTAAAGACTATTTCTCATCTCAGATCCATTATATCTCCTCTTACTTCTACACAAGAACACTTCAAGGCCAGACAGATCCATCCAACAGAGTGGGGTAGACTGGACCCTGCTGAGACCCCGGAGGGTTCAAGCATAGGACTAAGGAAGCACCTGGCCATGATGTCAGAGATAACCCCAGGTCTGCCGGAAAAGGAGAACGATAGGATAAATAAAATCATAACATCTGAGTGATGGTATGAAAAAGAAAAGGGCGTTAAAGAAGCCAGTGAAGAAGGTGAAGAAAAGGCCAACGAAAAGACCAGTAAAAAAACTAACAAAAAGGCCAAAAAGGCTGACAAGAAAGCCAGTGAAAAGGCCAACAAAGAAGCCAGCAAGGAAACCGATAAGGAAACCAAAGTTAGAGAGAAAGGTCAGAAGGAAACCTGAAGCCATAAAAACCAAACCCATAAAACATGAAGCCAGAAGACCTGAAGTCCGGATAGTTGAGAGACGGGTTAGCAGAAAGACCGATGTGTACTTCAATGGAAGAGTTGCCTGTGAAATAAAGAACCCAGCGGATTTTGTCGAGAACCTGAGAAAGAAGAGAAGAATGGGACTTATATCCCATCAGATGAATATTGTGTACTACCCCGATTTTAACGAAGTCAGAGTGAACACAACCCACGGCAGGACAAGGAGACCCCTTATAATAGTGGATAACGGAAAACCAAAACTCACGGATAAGATACTGAAAAAACTTAACAAGGGTGAAATAAACTGGTCATACCTTATACAGCATGGGATTGTCGAATATCTGGATGCAGAGGAAGAGGAGGACACGTACATCGCACTGAAACCAGAGGATTTAACCAGAGAGCATACCCATCTGGAGATAGACCCCATAACTATACTAGGGACCTCAGCTGCCCTTATCCCCTACCCTGAATATAACAGGGGTGACAGAATAAACTATGGAGCGAAAATGGTTGGTCAGGCAATAGGTCTGATGGCCAGCAATTTCCCTATGAGGGCGGATACCAAGTTCAACACCCTTTCATACCCACAGGCACCTCTCGTGAGGACTAACATAAGCGACATCCTTGATGAATACCCAGAAGGACAAAACATCGTGGTCGCGATAATGTGCCACGACGGTTACAACCTGAATGACGCTATTGTTATAAACAAATCCTCCATTGAAAGAGGGTTGTTCAGGTCAGTCTATTTCAGAACCTATGAAACTATAAAGAAGAAGTACTGGGGAGGCCAGGAAGATGAGATTCGGATTCCTGAACCCGGGATAAAGGGATACCTTGGTGAAGAAGCGTATGTGGATATTGGGGATGATGGAATAATAAATACGGAAACAAGGGTGGTGTCAGATTCTGTTTTGATAGGAAAGGTTTCTCCCCTAAGATTCCTTTCTGCTGAGGATTTTGCAGCTGACATAGAGAACAGAAGGGAAACATCTGTCACTGTCAGATATGGGGAAGAGGGAATAGTAGACGATGTTCTGATATCCGAAACAGTGGATTCTGACCAGCTCATAAAAGTAAAGATAAGGGATCAGAGGATTCTGGAAGTCGGTGATAAGCTAGCCTCAAGACACGGTCAGAAAGGGGTAATATCCCTTCTAGTTCCCCACGAGGACATGCCTTTCACTGTAGAGGGTGTCGTTCCTGATTTGATTTTCAACCCCCACGCCATTCCCTCCAGGATGACCATTGGCCAGTTACTTGAGCTTTTGGCAGGAAAGATGGGGGCAATGTCAGGGAAGAGCATCGATGCCTCGGCATTCAACCACATAAGGGAGGATGAGATAAGAAAGGTTATGAAGAGCATGGGATTGAGGGAAGATGGTAAACAGGTTCTCTATGATGGGAAGAAGGGTATGCAATACGATGTTATGATATTCACAGGACTGGCCTATTACATGAAGCTTGATCACATGGTTTCTGATAAGATCCATGCAAGATCAAGGGGACCTGTGACCCTTCTCACCAAACAACCAACAGAGGGCAGAGCAAAGAGAGGGGGGTTAAGGCTTGGAGAGATGGAGCAGCAGTGCCTGGTTGGTCACGGAGCAGTCCTTGCCCTTAAAGAGAGATTCGATTCTGACAAGACCATGGTTCCGATATGCACCAAATGCGGTCTGGTTGCCATACATGACATAGCAAAGAACAGGAGCTATTGTGGTGTATGCAAGGATTCAGAGGTTGTCTGGGTTGAGACCTCTTACGCCTTCAAGCTCACTCTAGATGAGTTGAAATCAATGGGAATATACCCCAAACTTGGAACAGAGGAGATATGATATGGCTTCAAAAATATCAGAGATTGCATTCGGGATAATGTCCCCGCAGGCAATAAAATCCCTTGCAAGGGTAAGGGTTGTAAGCTCGGATCTTTACGATGCAGACGGTTACCCAGTTGAAGGAGGGGTAATGGATCCCAGGCTCGGTGTGATAGATCCCGGACTCCACTGCAGAACATGTGGGGGTGGTATAGGGGAGTGTATGGGACATTTTGGATACCTGGAGCTTGCAAAACCCGTTGTTCATGTTCTCTACACAAAAACCATTTACCAGTTACTCAGGATGATCTGCAGAAAATGCAGCAGAATTCTAATCATACCACCTGAGGGCAAGGAAAAGAAGCCAAAGAAGAAAACCTCTGAGAAGACTGTCCCGTCCAGGTGTCCCCACTGCAAGGCACAACAAAAGAAGATAACCTTTGTGAAACCCTACACCTACTACGAGGACAAGAACGAGCTTAGCTCCGAAACCGTAAGGGAGAGGTTCGAACAGGTCCCTGACAAGGACCTGAGAAAGATAGGATTCAGGGGTGGCAGACCAGAGTGGCTCATACTTACATTGTTCCCCATACCACCGGTAACCATGAGGCCAAGCATAACCCTGGAGAGCGGGGAGAGATCAGAAGACGATCTGACACACAAACTGGTCGATGTGGTCAGGATAAACCAGAGCTTGAAGGAAAACATCGATATCGGCGCGCCTGAGTTTATATTGAATGACCTGTGGGAACTCGTTCAGTACCACATCTCAACATATTTTGACAACGAACTAACCGGGGTTCCACTTGCAAGGCACAGATCAGGCAGACCTCTCAAGGGTTTGGTTCAGAGACTCAAGGCAAAGGAGGGAAGGATAAGGGGTAACCTCTTAGGAAAGAGGGTGAACTTCTCTGCAAGGACTGTTATCTCCCCTGACCCCAAGATATCGATAAACGAGGTGGGTGTTCCCGAGATCGTAGCGAAAGAGCTTACCATTCCTGAATATGTGACGCCGCTCAACATCAAGTATGTAAAGGAACTGTTCGTTCTTGACAAAGTCAATTATGTTGTCAGGGCAGACGGAAGGAGAATAAAGGTCACGATAGAAAACAAAAAGGAACTAATGAGCAACCTTGGTCCTGACTGGATCGTGGAGAGGCAGCTCCATGACGGTGACATAGTTCTTTTCAACAGACAACCATCCCTTCACAGAATATCCATAATGGCCCACAGGGTCAGGGTCATGCCATATAAAACATTCAGAATGAATCCTTCTGTATGTCCTCCCTACAACGCGGATTTTGACGGGGACGAGATGAACCTCCATGCCCTGCAGACACAGGAATCCAGAACAGAGGCTACCTTCCTTATGGACGTTAAACACAACATAATATCCCCGAAATTTGGAGGTCCGATAATAGGACTGGACCTTGACCAGATATCGGGTGTTTACCTTATGACCATGAAAAAAACCATTCTCAACAGAGAGGAGACCGCGCAGCTTTTCTCTGATGCAGGAATCGATATCGATCTGCCTGGTAGGGAGAAGTTTACAGGCAAGGAGATATTCAGCTTTTTGCTACCCAAAGACCTGAACATAGATTTCAAAGCGCACGCGTGCAGGAATTGTGATACATGTAAGAAACAGGATTGTCCATATGACTGCTGGGTCATAATTGAGAAAGGGGTTCTGAAGAGGGGAGTTGTTGACAAGGCGGGTGTTGGTGCGGAAAACGGAAAGATAATAGGCAGGCTTCACAGACTTGTGGATAACGATAGCATAAGGAAGTTCATAGACAGTTATGGCAGACTCGGAACAGCCTTCCTTATGAAGAGGGGATTCTCCCTTGGAGTATCTGATCTGGACCTGCCTGATAGTGCATACAAGGTCATAAGAGAGGAAATAGACAAATCAGTGAAGGAATCGCACAAACTGATAAACCAGTACAACAAGAGGGAGCTCACGATTCTGCCTGGTATGACCCAAGAGGAATCTTTAGAAGCGCAGATAATGAATGTTCTGGCATCAGGGGTCAGCAGGGTCGGGGACATAGTGTCTGAAAACATTGATAATAACGATATCTTTTTCATGTCATCATCAGGGGCAAAGGGTTCCCTGATAAACACAACACAGATGGCAGCTGTTGTTGGTCAGGAAACCATCCTGGGCAAGAGGATAAAGAGGGGTTATCTCAACAGGACCCTGCCCCACATAAAACCACACGATCTTTCCCCACGATCTCATGGATTTGTTTCAAAGGGTTTCAAGCACGGACTTACACCGTTTGAACTGTTCTGGAACATCATGAACGGTAGAGAGGGTCTTATGGATAAATCACTGAGAACTAGAAAATCAGGTTACATGCAGAGGAGGCTTGTAAACGCTTTGCAGGATCTTAAGGTGAACTATGACGGGTCTATAAGGAATGCACACAACCATGTAGTGCAATTCGCAGCAGGTGAGGACATGATCGATCCTTCAAAATCAGACTGGGGTAATCTGGACTGGAGGGAATTCATAGAAACCCAGGCAGGTTGAAGGGAGGTGAAGGGAGTGAATACGTTACCACTGAAAATAAGAGAAGAGTTGGATGGTTACTTTGCTCAGAACAGGCTATCGGAAGAGAAGAAGAGAGATACCCTAAACACAGTCAAGATACTTTATGCAAAATCCTCCTATGATCCAGAGGAGCCTGTTGGTGTGGTAACTGCCCAGTCCCTTTCAGAACCCGCCACCCAGATGACCATGAGGACCTACCACTTCGCTGGAACAGCAGGAATACAGGTAACCCTCGGTCTCCCCAGGATGCTCGAGATATTCGATGCTCGGAGGGAACCAAGAACACCAACAATGACCGTTTACATGAAGAAGGATCACCAGAGCATCGAGGATGTAAGGAAGATAGCAAGCAGCATAAGGGAAGTGAAAGCGAAGGACGTTATCCTTTCCACAACCACTGACCTCACAGAGGTCCAGATAAGGTGCAAACTCGATACGAAAAAACTTGCAAGCCTTGAAATGGATCCCCAGAAAGTTTCGAAGTGTGTGAGACTCAGAAACACTGAAACATTGATGGAGGGTGATGAACTTGTTGTCAGACCGAAAAAGGTAGACCTGAAGAATCTGCACAAACTCAAGTATTCCCTCCTGGAGTCGCATGTTAAGGGAATAAGGGGGGTTTCGCAGGTTGTTGTTACAAAGGAGGAAGGTGAATGGATAATAACTACCCTAGGTTCAAACCTGAAAAAAGTTTTCGAGATAGAAGGGGTTGATTACACCAGAACAGTGAGCAACAACATATTCGAGATTCTCAACGTTCTGGGAACTGAGGCAGCAAGAAACGTCATAATAAAGCAGGCCAAGTATACAATGGAGGAGCAGGGACTGGGGGTTGATGTCAGATACATAATGCTTCTGGCTGATCTGATGACTGTGGAAGGAAACATACGCGCAATAGGAAGATACGGAATTTCCGGTCAAAAGGCCTCTGTCCTTGTGAGAGCTTCGTTTGAGGAGACCAAGAAACACCTGACCACCGCAGCCATAAGAGGGGAAAGGGATGACCTGAGGGGAACCATAGAAAACATAATGATGAATCAGGTTGCTCCCATAGGAACAGGCGCATTCACCCTGGTGGGGAGACTTCCGGGACTTGCAGGAAAAAAGGAGAGAGGAGAAAAACCGAGGAGGGCAGCGAAACCCAAAAAGCCAAAGAAAACAAAGAAGCCAGCGAAAATCAAAAAGACCAGAAAACCGAAAAAAACAAGGGAAAGGAAGGCAAAGAGACCCGGGAAGAAGAAAAAGTAGAAAACAATTTATATCATTTACGGTTAATTTTTCTTAATTGATGGTGATTGTATGCAGAAAACACTTGAGATTCCTGACGGCGTAAAGGTCGGAATGGAGCAAGGGAATCTGGTAGTCAGTGGACCGAATGGAGAGCTGAGGAAACCCATCAAGGGTGTAAAGGTGGGTATAGGAGACAAAGAGGTTACGCTCAGCTCAGGTACTGAAAGAAGAAAGGAGAAGGCATTGGTAGGAACATGGAGTGCCCACCTGAGGAACATGATAATCGGTGTGACCCAGGGATGGGAGGCCAAGCTCAAGATAGTCTACTCTCATTTCCCTGTAAAGTTCAACATAGAGGGTGAAAGGGTAGTTATACAAAACTTCATGGGAGAGAGAAAACCAAGAGTCGCAAAGATATTCGGCAACACAAAGGTTGAGGTAAAGAAGGATGAGATTCTGATTACAGGGACAGACAAGGACGAGGTTGGCCAAACAGCCGCGAACATAGAGCTTACAACAAAGGTCAAGGGTTATGACAGAAGGGTTTTCCAGGACGGCTGTCACCTGATCCAGAAATGCAGACCCATAGAGAAACCAGAAGAGGGTGAGAAGAATGATTAAGAAAAAAACCAAAAAGGTAAAGAAGGAATTCAAACCCATACTCAAGGTTAGGAAAAAAGTAAAGAAGAAGAAACCAGATTTTAAGAGACAGGAAGGGTACAGGTTGAAAAAACTGAAAAAGGCCTGGAGAAGACCAAGAGGACGTCATTCAAAATTGAGGAAGCAGGAAAAGGCAAGAGGCAGGCTCCCAAGAGTTGGTTACGGTTCTCCAAAAAGCGTGAGGGGTTTGACAAGATACGGGTACAAAGAGGTCAGGGTTTCGAACCCGAACGATCTCGAGAGGCTGAATCCTGAGAAAGAAATCGCTCTCATATCTTCATCAGTGGGAAAGAAGAAGAGAACAGAAATCATGAAGAAGGCAGAAGAGAAAAAGATAAAGATAGTAAACCAGGGCATTTAGCCATATTTAAAGGTTTTGCCACATATTATTATTAAACTAAACAACTTGTCTGGTTGGTTCTTATGCGAAACAAGTGTCCCCTTTGCGGAACATCTGGAAGTGTCTGGAACAGGAACCCGGATGCTTTCAAATGCCCGAACTGCTTCGCAATATTCTCAGAGTTTGGCCTCATACTTGAATCAGAACTGGAATATCCAAACATATGGTCTTAAAAACGATACAGATAATCCCTTATTTTTATTTTATCTTTCTTCACATTTACTCCCTCTCTCCTCAGTAGCGCTTTCTTTTTCTCTACCCCTTTCCTACCAGAACCACCATATCCTCCCAAACTACCATCAGAGCGAACCACTCTGTGGCATGGGATTTCAATGGGTTTCGGGTTCCTCTTCAGAGCCTGCCCCACTGCCCTGGATGCCCTGGGTTTTCCCAGAGCCTTTGCAATCTCCCCATAAGTTGTAATCCTTCCTTTCGGAATCTTCCTGCAAAGATCAAGAACCCTTTCTGAGAATTCACTTCTTCCCATATTCATTCACTTCAAATTCCCTGAGGATGTAATCATCCCCATTCTTTTCCATAACGCTTGTGAAGTTCTTTTTCTCCCCGCTGAGAATCATCTTGTTTATCATATGGAGATCGTCTGGTATAATCCTATCCTTCATACCATCAAGTTCACTGAGCTTGAACCATCTGAGTTCTCCTTCACCGCCCTGTTTAATCTCACCTTCCTTGGGACTCAGCCTACACACGAGAAGAATGAAATGGTTCAGGGCCTTTCCACTTTCCATTATACGTGCTGAGACTGTTCCCCTGAACGAGTGAAAATTCATATCCAGACCTGTTTCCTCAAGCGCTTCCCTGAGAGCGGTTTCCTCTATACGCTCTCCCATCTTCACCTTTCCTCCAGGAAGGTCCCAGAAACCAACAAATGGATACTTGTTTCTGTTTATCAGAAGAATCTCGTCGTTCTTCACAATACCCAGAACCGTTCCAACAACAAAACTCATTCAACCAACCTCGTCGTTATGATTGGTTTGTCCCTGACGATTATTGTATGTTCAGACTGGGCAATGGGTTTGTTTTCAACCTCTTTCAGAACAGGGTAGGTTTCCAACGCTTCCACCGCTCCCAGCTGCCTCAACGCGAGCGATACCTTGATGGGTGAGAATTTCTTGTAGAGCCATCGCTTAGCAAAGGGTAACGAATGATATTCATCCCTCGCCATCGCCAGGATCTTCCTCGCCTCCGTCAATCTCACTGGCCTGTCCATGAGATACCTGTATATCTCAACCGTTCCGGAGTTCTTTACATGACCATTGGTTTCTGTTATGAACGGCTCCAGGGCAATGACATCCCACTCCTTGAACTTGTGATTGAGATCGTTCTTCACGTTGAGAATAGATGGCGGGCCATGGAAAACATACTTGTCTAGGGTATGGCCAGTAAGATTAACGATAACCCCGACTCCCTGAGCCTTTGCGGACTCTTCTATCATTGTTCCTATCTCTGCAAGGGAAACCCCCGGCTTTATAATCTTGATGGCTTTCTTCAGAACCTTCTCCGATGCCTTTATCAGGTGGTTCGGTTGTGAGCAGTAAGTGAATGCCATATCCCCTATGTAACCATCAATGTGAACACCTATGTCAATCTTTACCAGCTCTCCTTCCTGGATTTCCCGAGTGTCTGCGAACGACGGGGTGTAGTGGGCAGCAACCTCATTTATCGAGATATTCACAGGGAATGCTGGTCTGGCTCCCTTCTTCTTTACCAAACCCTCAATCTTGTTTGCAAGGTCCAGAATTTTCAATCCGGGTTTGAGCATATGGGAAATCTCCTGTTTTATCTCTGCGTTAATCTTCCCAGCCTTCTTGTACTTCTCCAAAATTTCCTTCTCCATAAAAAACCCTAATAATAAAATATGTTCTTTGGATTTATAATGTTTAGAAAAACGTCAACCATTAAACTATACCATAACATGACGTAGGTTGTCCTCTCCAACAGCGTCTTCAAACTTCTTGAAAAAATGAGGATCTGCTGAAATGATTCTTTCCCAGGATGGGAGTGTGGGTTCACTTTCAACATATCGGTTATATTCTTCTTTAGCTTCCTTTAATGATTTATTAGCGAATGTTTCCACAATAACCTTCTCTTCATGCCTGTTATAATCAAGCGCGTTAATTTCTGCCTCACCCTCATAAACATCTATCAGTTTTTCTGCCTCTTTAACGTATAACTGTTCTAGGGTTCTGAATATATCATCAGTGAAAGTAACACCATGATGTCTTGCTAGAGTTCTGAATATGGATTTGGAAATCTCTCTTGACATCTTATGCAAACCTTTTTCTCTATCATCTTGGTATAGGTCTTGATGCTTGTGTTCATATCCCACACCCAAAAGCTCACTCTGGCATATCTTATCCAATGACATATTTTCGTAAACCTCTGCCAGCATTCCAACTTCAAGGCTCCAGTCATAAGGCATTCTGATTGTACGTGCGACACCCCGTCTCATTGCAACCTCGCCTGCACTAGGATACCTGAAGGATTCCATATACTCAAGAAATTCCATGGCATCTTCGTTTTTCTTGATACTATCCACTTTTTTCAAAGCCCTTAGCAGAGGGGTAATGAAAAGCCTCGTAACCCTCCCGTACATCTTTTCATTTGTATGTCTACTGTAAAAACCCTTGCAGAACTCGTCTCCCCGTCTAGCAATCGGATAAACCAGTCTGTCAACAATACTCGTATCATAGGTTTTTATATCACAGTCATGCATTGCTATAACCCTGCTTTTTCCTGTTGCAAGTATGAATCCATTTGCCAGATGAACAGCCCTTCCTTTACCACGATGGTTGAAATCAAGGTCCTTTTCTTTTAACGACTCGTACAATGTTTTTACCTTTTTACCCTCTGTCCAAACAATCTTGGGATCCCCCGGAAGCCCTGAGAAAAACTCACTAAACTCATCGAAGTTTTTCTGAGTTGACGGTCCGTCCAAAACAACAACAAGCTGGTTAATGTAATCCACATCTTTCAGTTTTTCCCCTATAATGGGAAGACCCTCTCCCTGAATCTCCTTGTAGAGTGATGGAAGAACAAGGGCAATACCACCCTTATAATTCCTCAACTTCTCCCTGGTATTCTTACGGCTGGCAAGGCTATCATTTAGCATGTGGTACGTCTTTATTTTCGGGTTCTGATGTAAGTCCATCCTTTCACCTAAAATTACTCACTACGCAGTTATCTATTCTCAGATAATCTTTTAAAGGGATTTTGCGTTAGAAAAGCAATTTTTGAAAATTTTTTGAAAAACTTTTTATTTAAGAAAAACAATAATAAGATAGATTTACATGGCAGTAAGAAGAAGGGCAAAGAGAGCAAAGAAAAAGACAGCGAGGAGAAGAAGGTAAACAATCAGTTCTTAAATACCTTATATAATCTTT
>JABAOF010001070.1_pt1 | contig 23224 bp, 17 predicted proteins | sample 7062171 | NCBI WGS metagenome assembly JABAOF01 (sample SAMN14538628, study PRJNA623070) | marine sediment metagenome | biome: marine biome [ENVO:00000428]; feature: marine pelagic biome [ENVO:01000023]; material: deep marine sediment [ENVO:00002113] | place: India: Gulf of Khambhat ...
CGATGGATGATGACCTTCAGTTCGTCTTCAGTCAACTGGTCTAAAGTGTAGACTTTTGTGCGGGACAGAAGAGCTGAAATCACCTCGAAGGAGGGATTTTCGGTAGTGGCGCCGATAAGGATGATGTTTCCCTTCTCCACATGAGGCAGAAATGCGTCCTGCTGAGCCTTATTGAAGCGATGAACCTCGTCCACAAACAAAATCGTCTTACGATTGTAGAACTCTTTCATCCTGGCAGCTTCCGCCATGACCTCCTTTATCTCCTTTATGCCGGAAAGGACGGCAGAGAAGGCGATAAAATGCGCACCGGTGGCTTTGGCGATTATCTGGGCTAAGGTGGTCTTCCCCGTGCCCGGCGGACCCCAGAAAATAAGCGATTGTATCTTGTCCTCTTCAATTGCCCTTCGCAGGACGGAACCTTTACCCAGAATGTGCTTCTGCCCCACAAACTCCTCCAAGGTCTGCGGCCGCATCCGGTCCGCCAGGGGAGCCTCTCCCAAGCCTTTTTTCTTCTTCTCTTTCTCGAACAGATCCATGAATAATGCTCCGCGGTCAACTATGTGAACCACAGGGTCTACGCCAACTGTGGAACGGATTAGTCAAATTGTCTGTTGTTTTTTCATCCGTTTAATCCGTTGACAAACATACAGAGGAGAGGGAAGGTGATCTCCTCTCTAATCCCCCTTTTATTCCCCCTTTACAAAAGGGGGAAACTTCGTTCCACCCATTACAAAAGGGCAGTTGTTGCTCCCCCTTTGAAAAAGGGGGATACAGAGGGATTGATTTTGTTTTTGTTTTTTCATTCTTTAATCCCCCTTGGTCCCCCTTTACTAAAGGGGGATTACACCAATTTCCTCTTCATTAAAGTGGGATATAGGGGATTATAAATCTTCAAGTATCTTTTCCAGTACCCCATTTAAATTCTCAAACACATCTTTATCTGAAAATCTAAGAACTTTAAGTCCGAGATTTTTCAAGTAAGCATCCCTTCTTTTGTCTCTTTTCATTCCCTCCTCTTCATAATGTTGACTACCGTCGAGTTCGATAATTAACGTTGCTTTGGGACAGTAGAAATCGACTATATAGTTGCCTATGATTTTTTGTCGATAGAACTGATAACCCTTCAGTTGCTTTCTTCTTAATCTCGACCAAAGGAGCCTTTCCGCATCGGTCATGTTCTTTCTAAGGGTTCTGGAACGATCCTTCAAGTTTTTGTTGTAGTATAACATTATGTCGTTCAATATCTCTTAATCCCCCTTAGATTCCCCCTTTACAAAAGGGGGAATTGTTGCTCCCCCTTTATTAAGAGGGGGATACAGGGGGGATTGATTTTGATCTTTCCTTTTTCATTCTTTAATCCCCCTTTTATTCCCCCTTTACGAAAGGGGGAAATTTCGTTCCCACCATTACAAAAGGGGGAATTTTTCAGGGGACTTGGCGGACGCTTTAATTCCAAAACAGTTACTTACGCATGTCATGCTGACCCCGCCTTTGGCAGTTCGACTTGGCTCACTGCCCTGAACTTGTTGAAGGGCAGGGGAAGCATCTGGTTTCAGATTCTTCGCTAGGCCCAGAATGACGGTTATGAAGGAATTCAAGTTGCCTTTCTTATCTTTAACAACTCCAGTATGCGGTTAAGCTCGCGGAGTCTGAACAAGTAGGAAAAGACAAAATAGCTGGCCAGTCCCAGGATCAGAATGACCACAACTCCTATGATTTTCTCAGCTAACCCTGCCGTCGCCAGATCCAATCCAAAGTATTTCAGATACACCCATATCGCCAATCCCATAAGGATCGCAGACAGCAATATCCTCAAAAAAGTGCTTCCAATATCTTTTCTATCCAACGGCCCGATTCGTTTGTCCAAAATCTTCAGCAGCAGGAATAAATTGGTCATGGCGGCAACCGAGGCTGCAAGAGCCAGTCCCCGAAATCCCAGAGGGTGCATCAGAATCAGGTTGAGGATGATGTTGACAGTCACCGCCACTGCACTGGTTTTCACCGGCGTTTTTGTATCACCCATCGAGTAGAAGGTTGAGGCGGTTAATCTGACGGAGGAATAAGCGAAAAGTCCGATGCAGTAAAATATCAATGCCTGTGAAGCCGCTATTGTGTCGAGGTAGGTGAACTTGCCGTGCTGAAACAAAACAGAGATTACCGGCCGGGACGCCACCGCCAAAAAGACTGCCGATGGGATTGTCAGAAAGAAAACCAGTTTCAAGGACGAGGTGAAGGTGGACAAGAGTTCTCCCATCTCTTTCTTGGCAGCATAAGCGGAAATGATAGGGAAGGTCACGGTTGCCACGGCCACACCGAACACGCCGATGGGAAACTGCATCAGCCGGAAACTGTAATTTAAGTAGGATACACTTCCCTGGGGAAGCAGAGAAGCAATAAGGGTGTTCACAAATATGTTGATCTGGGTGGAAGCCAGTCCCAATGTTGCCGGCGCCATCAGAAGCAGGATTCTTTTCACCCCGGGATGACGAAGGTTGAGTTTGAACCGATACTTAAAGCCTATCCTTCTCAACGTGGGCAACTGGATGGTGAACTGCCCGAACCCACCGAAAAGCACACCCAAAGCCATTCCTATGATGGGTGGGTCGAAAAGTGGAGAGAGGAAAATGCCTCCGGCGATCATTCCCAGATTGAACATGGTAGGAGCTAAAGCGGGTATGCCGAAGCGCCTGAAGGTGTTCAGAACTCCCATGACCAGGGCGGCTAAGGCAACCAGGAGAAGAAACGGGAACATGATCCGGGAAAGAAGCGTAGTAAGCTCCTGCTTGCCCGCCTCCTTGCCGAAGCCGGGTGCTATAAGCTGCACGATATACGGCGAGAAGACGATCCCCAGGATAACAATGACGCACAGGGTGATGACCAGCAAGTTCAACACCAGATTGGCCAACTCCCAGGCCTTTTGTTTGCCCTGATTGGTTAGATGATCGGTGAAGACCGGGATGAAGGCCGAAGACAGTGCGCCTTCAGCGAATAGGTCCCGCAGGAGGTTGGGTATGCGGAAGGCGGCAATGAAAGCGTCCGTGGCGAAGCCAGCTCCAAAAAGATAGGCGAAGACCTGCTCCCTGACCAGACCCAGTATGCGAGAGAGAAATGTTGCCGAGCTGACCACACCGGTGGATCGAGCAATCTTGTCCTGTCCAGAATTTGAGGTCATCACCATCGCCCAAATCATATTGTCGGGTTCAGCCGGCAAATTAAGAACCAGTTCGGAAAACCATTGCCCCAAATGGACATGACAGCTGGCATGTCAATTCTTGAGGTCTCCGTAAACTGGTTTGGAAGTACAAATTGGAGTGTTCACCTTCAGGTGAACCGCTCTCTGCTGTTCTGGCAGTTTGTGGCCAAGCTGAAGCTTGACACTCCACAAAGAGTCTCCAATTAGACTTCACCGGAGAGATCCTCTTTTAAGCTTGACAAGAAAGCTATCGGCTCTATATTTGACAGATTGTAAGAAGTATGGCTAAAAAAAGCAAGGAGAAAAGCGTTGCCCAAACACAAGTCAGCCGAGAAGAGGCTCATAACCAGCAAGAAAGCGAACGCAAGAAACAGAGCAGTCAAATCCAGGATAAGCACGCTGGTCAAGAAAACGGAGGCTTCACCGACTGAGGCTTCCTTAAAAGAGATAGTCTCATTGCTGGACAGAGCTTCCCGCACCGGGGCCATTCATGCCAATAAAGCCTCGCGCATAAAGTCCCGTTTGACCAGGCTGGTTCATCAGAAAGCTGCTCCGACCTCCCAGTAATATTGAAGAATGGCGATTGACCGGCTGAATCACCAGACCAGATGTTTGAGCAGATGCAAGAGCCGGCGATTTGATTTCAAAACGGTCCTGACCAGAGAGATGGGCTCCAGCGCGGCGGTAGTTCTGTTTCGAAAATAATCCCTCAAGAACCCAACCACAGCGTCAAAGTCCTCATCCGTCATCTTTGAGAATATAGCTCGGCAATAAGAGTAGAATCTCAGCTCACTCCCCTTTGCCTGCAACAGTTCATCCTCATATCTCTTAAGCAAGGCAAATGAAGAATTACCGTCCTTGATGAACCGGCTTACCACCTCTCCGGCGATTTTTCCAGAAAGCAGAGCATTTGAGATGCCGGCACCGGAGAGGGAGTCTACCACCCTGGCCGCGTCTCCCACCAGAAGCACGTTCTTTTGTACGAGGTTCATCTTCCTGTTAAACGTGGGCACCGCCCCGACATTGAATTCAATGACTCTGGCGCTAGAGAATCTTCTCTGCACGAATTCGTCCAGAAGATTCTTGGCTTTCCTGGTAGTTCGGGTAGCGGTTATGGCCAGACCCACGTTGGCACTGCTGTTACCTTTAGGGAAGACCCAGGCATAGCCGCCCGGGGCAACCGACTGCCCCATGTAAAACTCCACGCGATCCGGCTGGACGTCCACCTCTGTTACCAGATGCTGAGCGGAGGATCCTATCCGGTCCAATCCCAGCGACGAATCAACTCCGGCCCAGCGTGCGACCAGAGATTCTATGCCATCCGCTCCGATAATGACCTTGGCTTGATACTCTTTCTGGTTTCCGTGCTCCAGTACCCTGACACCACAGAATCCAGTCCTCTTTTGGTGCAGGAGACCCACCGCGCAGGAATTTATTTTCAGACACGCTCCCCGGGACACCGCCTTTTCAGCGAGCCTTTTGTCAAAAATCTTTCGGTTTAGAACAAAGGCAGCATGAGGTTGATGCAAGCTAAAGCTCTCATTGGAAGGAGAGACCAGGAGCGCCCTGTGGATCTCGGCGCTGATCCATTCCGGGTCTGGGGCGACGTATCGACTCAAACCTGAAGTGCTGATAGCCTCAGCGCAAGACAATGGCACACCTATCTCCGGATGCTTTTCCAGAAGCAGGACCTTGACCCCGTTTTCCGCCAGGGTCTTTGCCGCCGTAGATCCGGCCGGACCTGCTCCCACGACTATGCAATCAAATTTCGCGTCCATTCTCCGAATGAGCGGGTTTTTTCCGTGAGGAGAAAGAAGTTTTGCTTACGCCGGATATAATCTGAAGCGCGCCGGTGGGACAGAAGATCACGCAGTTTTCGCACAGCGTGCACAGCTTGTGCTTGAGTTGTAAACCGTCAGAGTACAACTCCAGAGCTCCGGCAGGACAGACCGCCACACATCCCCCGCACTCTCCGCACAGCTTGAAGTCAAACTGTAGTGTTTTCACGTGAAAACCCGTCCAAAAACCCGTGGTGTTGTCAGGCGGACTTGGACCCTGCCGTACAGTTCTCTATCTGAATAGGCAAAACCGGAAGGAGGCCGGAATCATGCCCCGGCCTCCTTTGGCGTGCTAATCAGTTACATCCGTGCAATTCGTTGACTACTTTAACAGCACCAGACGTTTGGTTTCCTTCAGATCTCCCACCCTCAGTTGATAGAAGTAAATACCGCTGGATACGTCGCTGCCTTTTTCATCCTTCCCGTCCCACATCACACTTTGCAGACCAGCTCCCAGACGTGTTTCAAGCAGGGTTCTCACCTTCTGTCCCAGAATGTTGTAGATTGTCAGGCTTACCTCAGCTGGCCTTTGCAGATTGAACTTTATGACTGTCTCGTTATTGAACGGATTGGGGTAGTTCTGATGAAGCTCGAAGCCTCTCGGAGCTGCTGCGTCCTCCTCTCCGTCTTCAACTGCACTGGGCGTGGGGCAGATCATCACCGCGAATTCCACCTCGGTAACATAGATCTGCTTTCCGTCTGTGGGTGCCGGCCTGCTGAAAGCTTTGAATTTTTCTGGAACGTTCATGCCGGAGAATTTACCTACTGGCCACTCGTAGTTAATCTCCCAGAAGGGGTTGCCCGGGCTGGGATTTGGCTCGTTAACCAGTGTGCTCTGGTACATATCGTGGGAGACATATTGAGGATTATTATGCAAAATGGGATCATCTGGATGAGGTTGATGAGCCGGTCTCACCCTGCCAGGCCAGCCTGTTTCTCTCGCATCCCGGTTGGGATCGCTTACTGCGATCTTCAAGGATTCGGAGCATACCCCAGCCATGGTAACAAAGTGTCCCCCCTCTCTGGACCACCCGAACTGATCGTCCCAGTACCAGAAACCCAAGAGCAGGATAATGTCCTGACACTTCTTGAGCGAGTCCTCCATTTGGAAGAAGTTGGGCATCTCGAAGGTGGATTCCTGGAGGGCAAAACCGTAGTCAGTTAAATACTGCTCCAGACCCATTTGCATGGTGTCAATGTGGGTACCCCAGTTGGGATTGGTACGGAAGTACTTTGCCAGCGTATCGACCAACTGGGGCGGGCCCCATCCGGGCGGGACGGCGCCAAACCACCACAGGCAATTTGCCACTGCCACCGGTCCGCAGTAGGCTACCCAAGGAGCCTGGTTCTGGTCAAAATCAGGCATCCCGCTGGGAGCCGGTGGATCTGCAGCCGGCTTATCCGGCTTCCAATACCACAAATCTGCGCACTCCGGAGCGTCAGTATACCCGGTTGCCCGGATGATGGGGTCGCCGGGAGGCGGAGGGCTCCAGAAATCAGACCATCTGTAATAGGCTCCGCCTATCATCCCCCAGTTATTGCAGCTGTCCTCTGGAGTAGATTCAAAATCAATGGAAAGAGTGGGAATTGTATCTGGTGGCGAATATTGATCCAGATACATGATCTCCAGGAAAAACGGCTCGTAGACGCAGAAGGGTTGGTTCAGACTGTAATTAATTGGCCCGGGGAGGTGAACATAGGAGGAGTCTTCGGGGAAGGCGAACGATTCCGACCACATGGCGACTGCCGGGTCTGGCCCCAGGCACTTCTCACCCTGCGGAACCTTCTTTATGCTGAACCGGAGGTTCACCGGCCAGGCGTTGTGTTCCAGAGTCCAGGGAACCAGATCGAAATGAATGTCGGTTATTCTGAAAGGATACACGGGCTCACCCGGGCATGTGCCTGGATCCATGTATACGGCAAATGCCAATCCAGAGTCCTCCGGGACAACACCCCAATAGAGCGCCCCGTCGTCGTTGACGATGGCACAGAAGGTTGGCTCCTTTTCTTGGGGGGAAAAGGGAGCCGCCCTTGGATCTACGGGCATCCGGGTGGCGGTCTGTTTTTCAAAACACCAGGCGACCGGGTTTAGCGAAAAAACGGCGGCGAGCACCAGGCTCACCACGATTGCCACCGTTATCTTTCGTCTCATGATCCTGTCCTCCTTGAGTACGAAACCCCGCGTAAGGTTTCAGGTTAAACGTCAGCACTTCCCTAACACGGCTTCCTCTACCACCTCCTTCTTCTGATTTTGAGGTGCTGCGGCAAGATTGTGCCAGCAGTATCGCAAATGTAAATACTCACGCTCTTTGTCGTTGGCGCCACCGAGTGGACCAAGGCTGAGTTGCGTTTATGCTTGCTGGGAAGATGTCTTGTTAGTTCAGGTTGGTCCTGCCTAGTGAATTTAACCCCGGGAACTGCCGTTTTTCCTCCCTCTTTCGTGTTCATGCCTATTCTTCGATTTTCCAAATAAATACGTCCCCTTAGAAAGCGCAAGAGAATTATATCCCGAAACGTAGATTTTTTTTTGCCAGCCGGGCATCACAGGTTTATGCGAAGGCGCCTGGGTTTGTTATCTACCCGGCTATCTGCCGGATTCCTTGAGCTATTTGAGCAAAACCATCTTCCTGGTTTGGGTGACTTCTCCGGCTTGTAGACGATAGAAATATATCCCTGAGCTTAAGTCCCTTCCCTGTTCATCTTTCCCATCCCAGATGACCGTGACAATACCCCTCTGCTTTTCTTCCTGCACCAGTGTTCTGACTTTCTGCCCCAGCACATTGTAAATGACCAGCGATACGTCGGCTGCCTTTTGCAGTCGATATTTGATGGCCGTGGTGTTGTTGAACGGGTTGGGATAACTCTGGAAAAGCTCAAAAGATGAGGGAATAATCTCGTCTTCTCCCTCAACCAGCGTCGGCTTTTGCAGGATCATGACCGCATACTCCACCGCCGCATACAGCGTTTCAGAGGGATCATACGCATGGGCATGAACGATCTGGTGGGGCTGGAAGTTCTGTCCTTCGAATTCAGAAAGCCAGGGCAGGCTATCCCCGTCGAAAGCGTTAAGCTCCCACAATGCCGTCCCGTAGGGCTCGATGTCCAGCATGGCTGAAACATAGGTGTCGTGCGAAACGAAACCTTTGATGTTATGAAGCGTGTCATCATCCGGATGGGGATCATGTGGCGGCAAAATCCTGCCCTTTGCCCCGGTTTCCGTATTATCCGAAGCCGGATCGCTTATGGCAATCCAGGAGTATAAGTCACAGGCACCGGCTACAGAGACGTAGTGCCCTCCTATCCGATACCAGGTCTCCCCTATCCTCTGCCAGAATCCGAGCAGAAGAAGGCTACTGACCGATTCCTCGAGAGAGTCTGAAATCTGACGGAAGGTGGGGTTTTGGAAAACGGTGTCGTAGAGATTCAGATCGTATTCTGCAAAAAGTGAGTCCAGACCGAGCTTTATCGAATCCACTATGGTCCCACCACCCGCCGACGGATTAGTATGAAGATAAACGGAGAGCAATCGAATCAGGCTGTCGGGATTCGTGATTGAGGGAATGGCATCAAGCCAAAGCAGAGAGTTAGCCACCGCAGTGGGTCCGCAGAGGGAGACGGAGTCGGAGCCAAATTGATACTGATCAAAATCCGGCATTCCGCTGGGAGCCTTGTCGGCCTTGGGCATCCAGTGCCAGCATATTTCACAGTCTATGGCCTGCGGATATCCGGTGACGCGTATGATGGCCCTGCCGGGTATGGGATTCTCCCATCCGTCGTACCATTCAATATACTGAGCGCCCCTTACGAGCCAGTTCTCATTGGTATCAGGCCGGTCGGTGGTGTCGCTCATCACCAGACTGGGAATGGAGAATTTGTCTCCGGCGGTGTAGACTATTTCCAGAAAGAACACGTCGTTGACACAGAATACGGTGTCCAAACTCAGATTCATTGGATTGCGGTGGGTCAGGGTATCATAAGCCGAATCGGCACTGATGGTAAAGCCCTTGGAATGAATAAGTGAGCCGGGCATCAACGTATCCTCATTGGCGAATACTCCCCTGATGTTAACCTTGATCTCGGCCGGCCAGATGAAGAAGTCTGGCTGATCCAAAAGATGGAAATGCACGTTAGCCAGTTTGAAAGGGTAGGTGCTATCGAAGCCGCAAAACTGAGGGTCCATGTAAACTGCCACACCCCATCCTATCTCCCACTGGTAGGAATAATAGGCTGGCGAGCCGCTATCATATTGTATGGTGCAAAAACCGAAATCACCCTTAGTTGGAAACTGTGGATAAGACGGCGGCCGCGGTTCGATCGGCCAGGGCTGCATTTTTTGGGAGCCGTACCCGGATGAAACATTCAGGGATACAAACCAGCTGAAAAGCAAGCGGGCGAGAAGCAACGGGAGTCCTTTTTTTCGCATGTCACGCTCCATCTTGTTTACGCATGAGTATACAAAGGCAGTTTAGAAAAAACAAGGATTTTGTTGGGTGCTGGGGCAAGAAGGGCGGAGTTTATCCGTTTTTGTCGCGTCGTCACTGGGTGGTGTTCATGCCCGGGGGCAAGATACAGCAGTCCGGCGGGATAACAGCATCCCGCCGGAACTGATGTGCGGTGCAGGCGGTTGATTCAGCAAACACGCGGGTAGCATGAATGCTGCACCCGCAATGAGGACACTATTTTTCAATCCTTTCCGAGGGCTTTATCATAACTGGCTTTGGCGATCAGATAGTCTGAGAGCGCCTGAAGATGGTTGGTCTCCGCCACGGTCAGGGCAAACTCCGTGTCCATCAACTCCAGGTTGGTGAGCATACCCTTTTGATACTGCACATTGGCGATCCTTAAGCTCTCCTTGGCCTGCTTCACATTCTCCTGCTGGGAGAGTATGTTTTCCTGGGCCAAATTCAGATCCGAGATGGCCTGGCTGATTTCCAGCCTGATCAAATCTTGAATCTGATTTTCGGTTATGTCCACTTGCTTTAAGTGCGACTTTGCGCCTCTCACTTTTGATCTGGTGAGAAAACCGTCAAAGATGGGAAAGCTCAAGGCGAGGTTGAAGTTCCAGTCAGTTTTCCACTTGTCCTCGCTGTAATAAGGTCTTTTGTATTCGTAATTGGCACTTCCGAACAAAGAGGGTTTATTTCCGGCCTTGGCCAAAGCCAAAGCTTTCCTCCCGATTCCTTTTTGCTCTTGGATCAGCTTCAGCTCGGAGCGATTCTCGAAAGCAAACTCTTCCGCCTGTATCTGATCAACCTGTATGGGGACAAACTCCAGGGTGCCTTCCAGATTGACCGAATCTCTTAGGCTGATTCCCAGAAGGTTCTTCAAATTATCCAGGGTCAATTGATAAACATTTTTCGCCTGCACCAAGGGAGGCTTGGCATTTGCGAGCTGAACCCTGACTCTTAACACGTCAAACTCCGAGGCATATCCCTTGTCATATCTTTCTTGCACGGTACGGAGATGATCTTCAATCCGATTGATCGATTCCTCTCTGACCTTGATCAGCTCGTTCGCCAGGAGGATATTGTAGAACAGATTGGTAACGTTGAACTTTGTCTGTTGCTGATTTTTTCTGTATTCTTCTTGGCTGAGGGAAAGTCCATATTTGGATATGTCGTAGCTGTTTTTGATCCTTCCCCAGGTGAACAGCGGTTGCTGAAGCGAGAGCCGGAGGTTGTAGTTGTTTGCCGTTCCAAATTCGGCCTTCATGGTCGTGCCGGGCAAGTCGAATGCCGGAACCCGTCCCAGACGGGTGTAAGTGCCGCTGAAAGAAAGCTCAGGGAAGAATCCAGAGCGGGCCTCCCCCATTTTATATTTTGCCGCGTTAATCTGTTCCTGCAACTGCAAGAGGGTTTTGTTGTTCTGGTAAGCGATCTGCAGGCACTCGTCCAGATTCAGGTCGAATGTCTTATCCTGTGCCTGGCAGAAATTGGGCAAGATAAGCAAGATCAAAAAGATCTTTGAAACATGTCGAAAAGTCATTTTTACCTCCTGCAAGTCCAGGATCAGGCCCCGACGTTTGCCCGCCGGCTCGAAGCATGCATGAAAGACCCCACCTTATACAATCTCATCCAGGGGAAGGATCAGCATTCTTATGCCCTGCTGGGGAAACTCGTGCCTGATGCTCCTCACGCCTTCGGCCAGCGCCTCCTTCTTTTCGTCTTCGAGTGAAAACATCAGGGCGATGTTGACCGAAGGCCAGACCTCGTCGTCGAAGTGGGGGCCGGTTTCTCCCACGCCTTTGACCTTTTCCCAGCGGGTATGATGAACTACTTCGGTTTTCTTCAGTAGATCCCTGACTTCGGGCTCCAAGGGGCTGTTGAATATCAAAAACACCAGTTTCATTGCGACTCCATGGTTATTCCGGGATGCTGATCAATCCGCGAATGCTCTTCTTTTGAATCTCTCGGTGAAGAGAGTGTACAAAGTGGGGATGAAGACCAGGGTAAGCGCCATGGAGATCAGAAGGCCGCTGATAACCGCCACAGCCAGTGGAGAATACATCTCGCCGCCCTCTCCGAACCCCAAGGCCATGGGAACCAAAGCCAGCATGGTTGTGAACGAAGTCATGAGAATGGGACGCAGCCGGATTCTGCCGGCATTGACCACCGCATCGTGAAGATTCAGCCCGCGTCTTCTCAAGATGTTAGCGTAGTCTACAAGAAGTATGGCGTTGGAGACTACGATTCCCGCCATCATGATCATGCCCACAAAGGAAAGAATGCTCATGGTTTTGCCGGTCAGGAAAAGGCCCCAGATCACGCCGATGATGCCCAAGGGCACGGAGAACATCACGATAAACGGGTCCAGAAGCGATTCAAACTGAGCAGCCAGAACCATATAGATCAATACCACGGCCAGGATAAGTGCATACAGCAATATTCTGAAGGATTCCTTCTGATCCTCGTAAGCTCCGGTCACGTCCACGAAGAAGTTATCCGGCACCTGCAAGCTCCTGTTGATTCTGGTTTGCACCTCGCCGGCAACGGTTCCGGGCGCCCGGCCATAAGCCTGGGACGTAACCAGGATTGTCCTCTCCTGGTTTTTTCGATCGATTTTGACCGGACCTCTCTCTTTCACCACCTCAGCCACGCTTGACAGGGGAATTTGACTTCCCAGGGGAGAGGTGACAAACATCCGGTCCAAATCCAAAAGACTCTCCCTGTCTTCCTGTCTTAATTGAACCAGGATGTTATATTCCTTTCCTAATCTGGGGTCCCGGAAAAGGGAGGCCACAGTTCCCCTGACATTGGTCTGTATAGTCTGACCAATCTGCCCCACGCTCAGTCCCAGGGCGGCAGCTTTGTCTCTATCGATTTTGATCTGCAGCTCAGGCAATCCCTCTTCGCGCATGATCCTCACGTCCCGGCTGCCCGGAGTCTGCTCTACGATCCGCTTAACCTCCTGGGCAAGGGAGCCAGCCGTCTCCATCTCATAGCCTCTTATCTCAACCACAATGGGTGCAGCGGCTCCGCCAAAGCTGTGCATCTCCTCGGTCAGCCCGGCGGATTTGACGTGTATCTCGGCATCCGGGATTTCCTTGAACCTATGGCGCAACATCTCCATTATCTCCCACATGGATCGCTCACGTTTGCCGCGCTCCACCAAGCTTACCTCCATGTTGGCAGCGTGAGAACCGGTGATGTCCTGAAAAATGGACGAAAGAGCGGCAAATCCCTCTCCCTCTATCCCTCCCCTGCCCATCATGGTATTAAGCTCGGGGACATTCTGAATGATTATGTTCTCCATCTGGGCCACGACCTGCTCGGTCCTCGTTAGCTCGGTGCCCACGGGCATCTTCAAGGATATCTCGAATCGCCCTTCGTCTATCTGGGGCATGAACTCCGCTCCTATGAATCGGAGCAAGGGAAGACTGACCAAAAGTGCTGCAATCACACCGAGAATGACAGTCTTCTTGTGGGTTATGGCCCAGCTCAGGGTCTTTTGGTAATGATCTTCTACGGCGTCAAACATCCTTTGGCTCAGGCGGAAGAGCTTTCCTTTGGGGCCGAACATCTGCGGATTTCCTACCCTTTCGACCTTTAGAAACCTCGAGGCCAAAAGAGGAATGAGGATCATGGCCACAAAGTACGAGGCGGCCAGAGAGAAGACTACGGTGTAGCCCATAGGGCGGAAAAGAACCCCCACCATTCCTCTGACGAAGAATATGGGGACGAAGACTATGATGGTGGTGGCGGTGGCAGCCAATACGGCAGTGGAGACCTCGCTTGCCCCAATCACCGCCGCCTCCTTGGGCCTTTCGCCTCGCTGCCTGTGACGGAAGATGTTCTCCAGCACCACGATGGCATCATCTACCAGCCTGCCTATTCCCAAGGCCAGGCCTCCCAGGGTCGTGATGTTTAGAGTCATCTTCCCGAAATAGATCAGAACGAAAGTCACCACCACGGAAACGGGAATGGCGACCGAGATTATCAGAGTGCTGGAGAAGCTCCTGAGGAAAATCAGGATGATTATGATTGCCAGAAGGCCTCCCTCCAAAGCCGACCTCTCCACGTTGCCTACCGAATGTTTTATGTAGTCGGAGCTGTCCCAGACCAGATCGATTCTTATTCCTGCGGGAAGCTCTCGCTTCACGCTCTCCAGGGCCTGCTTGACCTTGTCCGCCACCAGGACCGTGTTAGCCTGTGACTCCTTCTGAACCAGCATGACGATGGCGGATCCGCCTCCGACCCTGACCACGCTGGTCTGCTCCTTGAAGCCGTCCTTTACAGTGGCCACGTCTTTCAAGCGTATGGGAATGCCTTGATGGGAGGATATGATCACGTTTTCAAGCTGAGAGGGCTGAGTGAATTGCCCGGTTGTTCTGACCAGAAAATCTTTCTGTCCGAACTTGAGGTGTCCGCCGGGCAGATCCAGGTTTGAAGCCCCGATCGCCGCTATGACCTGGTCAATCGCCAGGCCCAAAGCTTCCAGCCTGGTTCGGTCTATCTGAACTTTGATCTCCCTCTCCAGTCCTCCGATGGGGAAGGCGGCTGCCACCCCATCCAGCCTCTCCAGTCTGGGCTGTATTGTCTCTTCCGCGTAATAGCGCAATTCTGCTTGGGTGAGGCCCTCGCCTGCGAATCCCAGGAACATGATGGGCATCATGGATGGGTCGAATTTTATCACCGACGGGCTCTCCACCCCCTCGGGTAGACGGAACCTGACCATGTCTACTTTTTCTCTCACATCGGCGGCTGCCACGTCCATGTCCGACCCCCAGTCGAACTCCGCCATCACCACACATGCTTCCTCCAGGGAGTAAGAGTAGATGTTTTTCAGGTTCTTGGTGGCGGCTAAGGACATCTCCAGAGGCCTGGCCACCATGCTCTCTATCTCGGAAGGCCCGGCACCCTCGTAGCTGGCCACCACCATGACCATGGGAAGATCGATATCCGGGAAAAGGTCTATGGGAAGCAAGACAAAGGAGATGCCTCCCAGGATGATGAGAATAAGGAAGATCATGGAGACCATCACCGGTCTTTTGATGGCGAACTTGGGTAGAAACATTACTCCCCACCTCCCTCCAGGATTCTGACCGGCTCACCACTGGACAGTCTATGCTGACCGACCACAATTAGGGTATCCCCCGGCTTCAGCCCGCTTCTTATCTCCACCAGTTCGCCCTGACTTGCCCCCAGCTGGATCGGCCCCGATTTAGCTTTTCCATTCACCACGGTAAAGACCTTGCTGATCTCGCTCTGTTCAAGCACGGCATAGACGGGTATCAAAACGGCGTCGTCCTTCTCTCTGATTATGATATCCGCATCCGCAAACATGCCCGGCTTGAGCCTGTGACCTTTATTAGGAATGGTGATCTCCACTGACGCGGTTCTGGTCATGGGGTTGATGGTGGGACTGATCAATGTTACCTTTCCGGAGAATGTCTCATCGGGATAGGCGTCCACCGAGATATCGGCTTTCTGATTAAGTTTTATTTTGGCAAAGTCTCTCTCGATCACGTGAACCACCACTTTTACCCTGTCCATGTTTACGATTCTCAAAATCGGAGTCCCCATTCCCGGTCCGGGTTCGGGAGGGCTGACCCTGGCTCCCTTGTCCTCATAAACCCTGCCCACGATGCCTGCCACCGGAGCCGTGATCTCAGCCGGTTGGAACTTGACCCCGTCGATGTCCCGGTCGACTATAGCCAGCACCTGATCTGTCTTCACCCTTTGCCCCTCCTTGACCGTGACATCGACCAGTTTTCCCGATGCCTTGGGATAAACATCTATCTCCTCTATCCCCTTAATGTCTCCGGTTAGATTTAACGCTTCGGTCAAAGGGCTGGTTTTGACCACCTGGATTTTGACCGGCCGGATTTCCTCTTCCGCTTCGATTTCTTCTACCTGACTTCGCTGGTAAGCCATCCATCCTCTATAGCCCAGGAATCCGACGATGACGATCAAGACTAACCAGAAAATGACTTTTTTCATTCGTTCTGCCTCTCTTTCGGCTCCAATATTATTTCCAGTTTCGCACTTTTCGTATGTGATCCAGCAAACCTTCTATCCCCTTTATTCCCAGTTTCAGGTGATCTACGGCGCTTTGGATCACGAATACCAAAGGGAAAGGTACGTCCCCCCCTTCGCGCTTGTTGACCTTGAGTAGATGTTTTAGGAGATTTTGCATCATTTCTTTTTTGAGCTTGAGGCAATCCAAGGCCTTCTTTCTGGGCAGGCCCTTAATGAAAGCGACTCCCACCACCAGGTTGCTGGGATGCATTCTTTTATCCCTGAGTGTTTGCTCCAGCAAGAGTGCCAGTTCTTCCCTTCCCTTTTTGGTTATGCGATATACGCTTCGCTCCGGCATTTTTCCCGGCTTTTCCCTTTTTGCCTCCACCATCTCCTTATCCTCTAATCTGTTGAGCGTGTTATAAATGGAGGAGAGATTCACTTCCGCCCAGAGTTCCATGCCGGTTTTTTCTATCTCTTGATGCAACTGATAGCCGTGCATGGGCTTTTGATTCAAAAGCCCCAATACCACAAGTTCATTCTTGCTCATAGGCTGGCCTCACAGCTTGATATTACAAACTGGACTATTCCAACTGAGAATAATATACGTCTGGAATACCGAAATGTTGCTACTTTTTTGGAGCTTCAAAAAGATTTCTTAGTTTTTCATTTCAATCTTGGCACTGTCCGTTTTGAACCAGCGGTCATCAAGCTCTCCTGGCTTCAGGGGCGTACGGATCGTCAAACTCTCTGTTGCCGAAGGACTTGCAGGGTCAGTTCGCTAAGCTTATTGGGTAGCATGAGAGGCCGACAATTTGCAGAAGGCACTATGGGGATGGCCCGTCTTCTAACATAAAATAGGTGCGACGCAGCCTGAGACCGAGACGCGTTTTGGTAATCCGTCAGGGGTTGGCGTGACAATCTATTTGTGTAAGATAAAAGGAATTGAAAATCAAGAAGTCGGAGAGTCCGATTCAGCTGAGGCTTGGTTTGAGTTAATTAAAAGTCACTTTTGGGCTTCCGGGGACCTTTCTCATCCACAACTAACAGAACCTTCTTCAGTCTGCGCGATCTTGCCTTCTTGATCCCGTACGCTTGTCTGATCTCTTGGCAAGCCAGTCTGGCTTTCTTCAGACTGTTGGCAAAAACCACGGCCAGAGGCTCGTTTCGTTTGACCGAATCCCCCACCTTCTTCTTGATTAGCATACCTACACTCGGGTCAATGGGGCTGTCCAGCTTCTCCCTGCCAGCCCCCAGCGTCACGCCGCACAACCCGATCTTCCTGGTGTCTACGGAATGGACGTACCCCTCCCTTCTCGAACTAATCAAGAGTCTAAATCTCGCCCAGGGAAGAAGGCCGAAGTCATCCACCACTTTGGGGTTGCCGCCTTGTACTTTGACCATCTGCTGGAACTTTGAAAGGGCTTTTCCGGTTCTTATAGCTTCAGAGAGCTTGGCCTCAGCTTCTCTCGGATTCTTTGCCTTCTTTCCCAGGACAAGCATCCGGGCACCGAGAGCCATGGTAACCCCCATGAGATCTTTTGGAGCTTTGCCTTTAAGAGCGTGGATAGCCTCGATTACCTCGATGGAGTTTCCAACCGTCTCACCCAGCGGTTCATTCATATCAGTTATCAGAGCCATAGCCCTCTTTTTGAATCTCTTGGCTATCCGGATTAGAGTTTTAGCCAGAAGCACCGCGTCGCTTCTTTTCTGCATGAACGCGCCATTTCCCACCTTGACGTCGAAGACGAAAGCATCCGCTCCTTCGGCTAACTTCTTGCTCATGATGCTGGAGGCGATCAAAGGTACGGAGTTGACCGTGGCGGTTACGTCTCTTAGGGCATACAGCTTTTTGTCGGCTGGCGCGATCTCCGCGGTTTGACCGATCATGCATACTCCCAAGTCTCGCAGGTTTGTGACAAATCTTCTCAAAGTCAAATCTGTGCGGAATCCCGGAATGGACTCCAGTTTATCCAAGGTTCCGCCGGTATGACCCAACCCTCTGCCGGAGATCATGGGAACCTTGACCCCGCAGGAAGCTACCAGAGGAGCAAGTATCAAGGAGACCTTGTCGCCAACTCCGCCAGTGCTGTGCTTATCTACCTTTATGCCCTGGATAGACTTGAGATCAACGACCCGGCCCGAGTTCATCATGGCCTGGGTTAAGTGGAATGTCTCGTGCTCGTCCATGCCGTTTAAGAAGATGGCCATGAGCAGCGCGGATGCCTGATAATCCGGGATTTGACCCTGAGTGTAGCCTGAGATAAAGTACTCAATCTCCTTTTGAGTCAGTCTCTCTTTGTCCCGCTTCTTGCCGATTATCTCGTAAATATGCATGTTGGCGCATTCTTATGCGGTTGTGACTTCACCCAAAATAAGGTATGCAGGCCGCCAAGTCAAGTTTCGCCTGATGATTTCTGTGGTTGGCCAATTTATTGGGCTTCCTGCTGGCTGCATAAATTGACCAACTACAACCGAATCCCACCGATGTCATTGCGAGGGGTCCCCCGCCAGAGGCGGGGGGCGACGAAGTCCCGCGGTTGGCGGGACCGCGCCCTTCGGGCTCGCAATGACGATGGGAACATTCTTGAGGAGGCCGTGATAGATCGGGAGAGAAAACGCTTCCGGCAAGGATACGCTACCGAGGACTTACCTCACCCCCTTTATCCCCCTCTCCATGAAATTGAGAGGGGGAAGCAGGGGGAGAGGTTCATATGAGGCGTTCGGGACTGTCTCCCGAATGGGAGCACCGGGATCTAATCCCGGCAGCCTCCGAAGAAGGTCGTGTGCGTTGCCCAATTCACAGTTCGACAGGCTCACTGTCCTGAGCTAAGTCGAAGGATTGGGCGGTTTCAGTTCGATGGATTGATGGTTGTCGCGGGGTACCGTTACTCCGCGACAACCCCGGTTCGGGGTGAGGGCACCCCGAACCAACCTTGAAAAAAGTCCGCTGCAGGCGGACCCGTTGGAGTAATAGAACGTTTGCAAATCGAGTTTCCGAACCCCGCCGGGTTTTACTTTGCGCTTTTGTCGCTCTGCCACAGGGCAAAAACGTTATTCTCTGTGTCCAGGCACTGGGCAAACCAGCCCATGGTTGGCACGGCCGATTTGGTAACAACCACCTTGCCGCCGAGCTTTTCCACCTTGGCGATATACTCATCGATATTGGGAACGTCGATGTAGTTGGTTATTGGCTGCTGGGGATGCTGCTTTTTCATCATCCCGCCATCCACCTTGGGATCTCCGCTTGTGGTTATCATCCAGTAGTCCATTCCCGGCTCGTGCTTGAACTCCCAGCCGAAGAGATCAGCGTAGAACTTGCTTGCCCGTTGGGGGTCATCTGCCGGAATCTCGAAGTGAACTATTGTTGGCATCTCGCTGTCACCTCCTTTTAACTCGGTGCTTGAAGTTTGAAAGGTGCGAACTGTAGAATCGTTTTCATTTCCGAAGTCCTAGCGGGGCTCGGAATTCACCTCTCGATTGCGAAGGCAGCTTCCGTAATTCTTGAACCGTAGCTGCCCAACGATTTCCTGTAACTTAGCCATTCTAGATATAAAATCAACAACTTTTTGCAGGAGTCCTGTGAGATGGAGTCCGGGCTGGATACACGGCTCTGCACTGGTCTGAACTGAAGGCTTGCTTACCTGTCTGGCTGAATCCCGCTCTTCGCACAGTCAAGTGAGCGACCAAAAGAGTGAGGCAAAAAGAGTCTTTGCACGGCTTGGAACACCGCTTAGGAAGGAGGAGTCAACTTTTGGGTTGACAAATCCATTTTTCAAACTAAAATGCTATTAGATGGCTAAAGTTCAAGACAGTTGGTTAATAAAAGCAAGAAAAATGGCGAAAATAAGATTGTAGCGAGGTTGCAGAACAGTTGAGCGCCGAAGACATTGTGTTGGAGGGGATCGACATCCATAGGAGCTTTCAAACGGGGGCTGAAACGCTTCACGTATTAAAGGGAGTGGACATCGGGATAAGACGAGGCGAGATCGTTTCTGTGGTGGGTGCATCAGGGGTTGGAAAGAGCACACTCCTTCACATCTTGGGTGCATTGGACCGTCCCACGAAAGGCAAGGTGAGACTGGATTCCACCGACGTCTTTGCCCTGAGCGATAAGAAACTGGCGCATTTCAGAAACAAGACGGTCGGATTTGTGTTCCAGTTTCATCATCTTCTGCCAGAGTTTTCCGCTCTGGAGAACGTTATGATGCCCCGGCTTATTGCCGGAGAGGAGATGGATTCAATCAGAGAAAAGACAGAAAAACTGCTCTCTGAGGTGGGACTTGGGGACAGAGTTAATCACAAACCAGGTGAGCTCTCTGGAGGAGAACAGCAGAGGGTGGCGGTGGCGCGTGCCTTGATCAACGATCCCCAGATAGTGATAGCAGACGAGCCCTCGGGAAACCTGGACAAGGCAACCGGAGAGGAGTTGCACAACCTGATTTCCGAGTTGAATCAAAAGAAGGGTCAGACCTTCATTATCGCCACCCACAACCAGCTTCTGGCCCAAAGGGCCCACCGAATAATTACCCTGGTTGAAGGCAAGGCGGTGCCGGGTGCGAAATGAGCTGGAAAGGTTCACAGAGAATAACCCGTGACGTGAAAGGCGCAGAGGATGTTGTGTCAGGACTGTAGAAAAAAAGAGGCAACTGTTCACCTGACCGAGGTGATTAGCGACAAGAAGGTGGTGCTGAATCTTTGCCAGGAATGCGCAAACAAGAGGGGATTTCGCAATCCGTTAGAGGGCGTACCTTTTCCCTTGGCAGAGTTTTTGTCTAGCATGCTCAGCCAGGTTCAGATGAAGAAGCCCACCAGAGAAGCCAAGGTTTCCTGCTCTGCATGCGGGATGAGCTTCTCCGATTTCGCCAAAATGGGGCGCTTGGGATGTGGGAATTGTTACGTCGCCTTCAGGAGCCAGCTTAACGATCTTCTGAGAAAGGTGCACGGGAACACCCAGCACCGGGGGAAGTTCCCTCGTACTACGGGAGAGGTGATGAGGCCTCTGTGGGAGGAAAGCAAGCTTCAGGCGGAGTTGAAGAAAGCTATCGAAAGAGAAGACTTCGAAAAGGCCGCCCAGATCAGAGATCGGATAAGAGCTTTGGTCAGCAAGAAGTGAACCTTAGCGTTACAGGCGAGCCCAGACATGTTTGAAGAGATGGCGAAAAAGCCGGCCGTATGGCTCTCCGGGGAAGGATCCAGTTCACAGGTGGTTCTATCCTCAAGGGCGAGGCTGGCGCGCAATATTGCCAATTCCCCCTTTCCTGCCAGAGCCGATACGGACAAGCGGGAAAGTGTCCTCTCCTTTGTAAAGGCAGCCGTAAAGAAAAGTGCGGATTTAAGTCGGGGGACATTCGTCGATTGTGCTCAACTGGACGATCTGGATCGTACCTTCTTAGTGGAGAGACACCTGGTCAGCCTGGAATTCACTGGTTGTAGAGACTCCTCTGCACTTTTAATCGGAGAAAAGGAAAACCTCAGCGTGATGGTGAACGAGGAGGATCATCTCAGGATTCAGGCTCTGGCCTCAGGTTTGGGAATAAGAAAGGCGTTTAGCCTGGCCAGCCATGTGGACGATGAGCTGTCCAAATCACTGGAGTTCGCTTTCGATCCCACCTTCGGCTATCTCACCTCATGCCCTACCAATACCGGTACCGGAATGAGAGCTTCAGTCTTGATCCATCTGCCCGGTTTGGCATTGACCCGGGAAATAGAGAAGGTCATCTCTGAGATCAGCCGGCTGAGATTCGTGGTAAGGGGCTTTTACGGAGAGGGTTCCGATGTGTGGGGGAACCTGTTTCAGGTCTCCAATCAGAGCACGCTGGGACAGTCGGAAGAGGAGATCATGGAGAGCCTGGAGACCGTCACACGGCAGATAATAGAATATGAGGAGAGTGCCCGAACGCGGCTGTTCAACGAGGCTAAGGATCAGATAGAGGACAAGATCTGGCGGGCCTATGGGATCTTAAAGTGCGCTCGAACCCTAACCTCGGAGGAGGTCTTGAACATGCTCTCGGCCATGAGGCTAGGGATCGGGATGGGGGTCGTAGGCAAAGTTAGTCTGTCGGAGGTTAATGAGATTCTGGCCCTGACCCAGCCGGCTCATCTGCAGAAGTATTTTCAGAAAAGGATGGAGCCAGCCGAGCGTGACCGGGTGAGAGCAGAGCTGGTTAGATCAAAACTGGCGTAGTGGAATTTTAGGGGAACTCATTGCAGTTAAGGAAAGCGATCTCGGCTACGTAAAAGTGTGTTAAATTTAGGAGTTTTTTTTCAGGTTTTCCCGAAGAGGTTGACATTTTGAGCGTTTTTGCGTACTGTATTAATAGAGGTGAGTAGAAGTTGGGTGGACTAGGCAGGAGCCGAAAAGTCTTTGTTGGGGAAGATCGGTCGCAGAAATCGGAGTGGAGGTCTTAGATGAATGAGATGTTTACAGAGAGAGCTCGCAAGGCGATAGAGTATGCCCGGGATGAAGCAGCCAGACTCAAGCATGATTACATCGGCACGGAACACCTTCTTCTAGGGCTTCTGCGGCTGGGAGAGGGGAGAGCAGTTGAGGTTTTGACTAACATAGGTATAGATTTAAACGAGCTTCGCCAGTCGGTGGAAGATGTGGTTCAGCCCTCCGGCGGAACCATGGCCATGGGTCAGCTTCCCCTGACCGCCAGGGCAAAGAAGCTTCTGGAGGTTTCGGCCCAGGAGGCACGTTCGCTCCGGTCAAAGGATATCGATACGGAGCATCTTCTTCTGGCCATGCTCAGGGATGAGGAGGGGGTGGCGGCTCAGGTGCTCTCCATGTACGATCTGGATTACCAGGAGGTCCAGGAAGAGTTGCAGAACATAGAAAGCGGGAAGCCATCATCTTATGCCAGGAAAAGGAAGAAGAGCAAGACCCCCGCTCTGGATCATTTCGGAAGGGACTTAACCGAGCTGGCTCGCCGAGGAAAGCTGGATCCGATCATTGGCCGAGACAACGAAATCGAAAGAGTCTCCCAGATACTATCCCGGAGAAAGAAAAACAATCCGGTTCTGATAGGCGAGCCGGGAGTGGGCAAGACCGCCATAGCCGAAGGTCTGGCGCAGAGGATAGTGGCCGGAAAGGTTCCTCAAACCCTGGAGAGCAAAAGGATCGTCTGTTTGGATATGGCTGCTTTGGTGGCGGGAACCAAATACCGGGGTCAATTCGAGGAAAGGATGAAGGCGGTGATGAATGAGATCGTAAACTCCAAGGACGTGATTCTCTTCCTTGACGAATTGCACACCATCGTGGGGGCGGGAGGCGCAGAAGGCTCCCTGGACGCCTCTAACATTTTCAAGCCCTCCCTTTCCCGAGGTGAAATCCAATGTATCGGCGCCACTACCCTGAATGAATATCGAAAATACATTGAAAAGGACGGGGCTTTAGAGCGACGCTTTCAGACCATCATGGTGGACCCTCCCTCCAAGGAGGATACCATACAGATCCTTAGAGGATTGAGAAGCAAGTACGAGGAGCATCACCGGGTAAAGATATCGGATGAGGCCATCGATGCGGCGGTTAAACTCTCAGATAGATACATAACCGGGAAGTTCCAGCCGGATAAGGCTATCGACGTTATAGATGAGGCCGGCTCACGGGTCCATCTGGCCACCTGTACGCGTCCGGAGGCGTTTGAACAGATGGAGCAGGAGATAACACAGGTACAGCGGGATAAAGAGAAGGCAGTGAAAAACCAGGAGTTCGAAAGAGCAGCTCAACTGAG
>JABAOF010001020.1_pt3 | contig 23217 bp, 16 predicted proteins | sample 7062171 | NCBI WGS metagenome assembly JABAOF01 (sample SAMN14538628, study PRJNA623070) | marine sediment metagenome | biome: marine biome [ENVO:00000428]; feature: marine pelagic biome [ENVO:01000023]; material: deep marine sediment [ENVO:00002113] | place: India: Gulf of Khambhat ...
GGCTCTGCAGCCCCTAGAAATCATTCTGCAACGCCTAGAAATGGCTCTGCAAGGTAGTTTTTGGTTTGTGTGTGTACCAGTGCGTGCTCCCTTGTGGTATAATTCCCGTATGTTTAAACTGAAAGCCGGTTTCAAAATAACGGATGAGCAGCAGCGGGTGGTGGATACCCTGGTAAAAAACTATGAGAAAGGCATTGACCGCCAGGTGTTACTTGGGGTCACGGGTTCAGGCAAAACCTTTACCATGGCAAACATTATCAATCGCTTGAGTAAACCCACCCTGGTACTGTCTCCCAACAAAACCCTGGCTGCCCAGTTGTACCAGGAATTTAAAGGTTTTTTCCCGGAGAATAGGGTAGGGTACTTTATCAGTTATTACGATTATTATCAACCGGAAGCCTATATCCCCCAGCGCAATTTGTATATCGCCAAAGAAGTTTCCATTAATTTGGAACTGGAACGTCTGCGCATCGAGGCCATCAGGAATCTCCTGGAATCACGCCACACCATCATTGTAGCGTCGGTGTCTTCGATTTACAGTATTGGCTCGCCGGATGATTTTTTTAACCAGAAAATCACCTATTTTCTTCGTTCTCCTACAACCCGGGAACAGTTGATGAAAGAGTTTGTTTCCCTGGGGTATACCCGCAGCGAAGGATTAATGGAGAGTGGAAAGTTCCGGGTTAGGGGCGATATCATTGAACTATTTCCCACCAGCGAAGAGAACCCGGTACGGTTTGTCCTGGATGAAACGCGCATCCATGCGATCGAAGTATTTGATGCCATTACCGCAGAAGTCTTAACTCCCCTGGCTTCGGTCAGTATATTTCCTATCAGTTATTTTTATTATAAAAAAGACCGCATCGATTGGATTATCAAACAGGTGAAAGTAGAATTGGAGGAACGTATCGCCTATTTTATGGAAAAAGATAAACCGGAATACGCGGAACGGTTAAAAGAGAGAACACTTTTCGATATGGAAATGTTAGGCCAATATGGTTATTGCGCTGGAATCGAAAATTATTCCATGTATTTAACCGGTCGAAAGAAAGGAGACCCTCCCTACACACTGTTGGATTTTTTTAAGAGTGATTTTTTGACTATTATCGATGAATCCCATATATCGGTTCCCCAGTTGCGGGGCATGTACAGGGGGGACCGGTCGCGGAAAGAAACCCTGGTAAAATACGGCTTCCGGCTGCCCTCCGCATTGGAAAACCGGCCGTTGAATTTCGAAGAAGCAGACAGCAGGTTTGAACGGCTGCTGTATGTTTCTGCCACTCCCACCGATTATGAAATCAAAGATTCCAATAAACATGTGACGGCTTTACTGGTGAGGCCCACCGGCTTACTGGACCCAAACGTTGAACTTAAAAAGTCTGATTCGCCCATAGAAGACATGGTGGAGGAGATTCAAAGGGAAATAGAAAACAAAAATCGTGTCCTGGTGACCACGTTGACCAAGAAGATGGCAGAGAAATTGGCTGATTTTCTTGCCTTAAAAGGAGTTCGCTGTACGTACATGCATTCGGAGATCAAGGCATTGGACCGGATTAAAATCATTAAAAAATTGCGCACCGGTGAGGTGGATGTGCTTATCGGTATCAATCTTTTAAGGGAAGGGTTGGATTTGCCGGAAGTCTCCCTGGTGGTGATATTGGATGCGGACAGGGAGGGTTTTTTGCGGTCTGATACGTCGTTGATCCAGACCTTTGGCCGGGCTTCGAGGAACATCAACGGCCGTGTGATTCTTTACATGCAGGGAATGACTGATTCTTTGCGAAAGGCAATCAATGAATCCAACCGCCGCCGCCGCTACCAGGTTCAATACAATCGAAAACACAACATCACGCCAGCCCCGATTACCAAAAAGATAAAAGACTTCTATGACGATGATTACTGGATAAAGAAGAGTGAAGAGGAAATCGCTGCCAATTTTAAGAGCCGTGAGAGCCTGGAAAAGGAGATTGATAAGCTCACTTTAAAGATGAAAGAGAGAGCCGCAGACCTGGATTTCAAGGGTGCGGCTGTGCTGCGGGATAGAATAAAGGAATTGAAAAACCTGATGCTGGAGATGTATTAATTTTCGTGCCTCCGGCGGCCAGGGGCTCTTTTGAAAAACCGCCCCTGGACCCCGCAAAACTTTTCATACACGGTCAGCCTGTGTTACAATGCTGCAATCACCGTACCCCATTGGCATCATTTTACTTCTCAATTTCTCTTCTTCTTCGTGTTCCTTCGTACTTATAACCGCACTGTAAGTGCCTTCGTGCCTTCGTGGTTCCTTCTCTTAACGGTGAATAAGTCGTCCCAACAAAGGAACTTTAATAGTAATCGCCTTCTCCGGGCAGATTTCCTGGCAGCAGTAACAACGAATACAACGCTTGTAGTCGTAAACCGGTACGGGCTTTTCCTGCTTTGGTATGTTTTTGGGCCAGTCCAACGCTTTCGGGTCCACCGGACACTGGAGCACACACTGACCACAACGAACACACCGCTGCGGGTCAGTCACCGGCCTGGGAGAGATATAGTTTTTTAAAAAGGCAGGATAAGCCCTGGACTGAATAATACGGTCCGGTGGACGACGGGTCACATTTAAATTCTTGTTCACCAGTTCATCGATGCTGTCACACCCCACAATTTCAATCTCTTCTTTTTTATAAGTCCCCAAACCCGCATCTGTACCGATTTTATTGGTGGGAACAAAATCAGGGTCTAAATCGATCAGGTGACAGCATACCGTATCCAATGCCACCGGATCAGTGGAAAACAATAATACTTTCATATTGACCAATTCGCCGCCGCGGGGGCTGTTTCCTTCCATGGCCATAATACCATCCATGATATACAACCTGGGTTTCAAATAGCGGTTAATATCTACCAGAACTGCGGAAAAATCGTAGATATCTCTCATTTTAACGTGATATTCTGCTTTACGCAGTCCCGGGACACAGCCGAACTGGTTTTTAACAGCGCCAGTAAGGCGGGTAAACCCGTGGGTCTTCATTTTACTAATACTGACGATTCCATCCACATCTAATACCCCTTTAGCCAGGAACAATTGTTTTGCCAGTATTGCCTCCGGGAAAGAAACCTTGACCGCTGTATGAAAATCCGCCAGCTCTATGTTGAGAGCATCGGCAGCGTCGTTATAACCAGCTTGTTTTACCACACGTTCCGGCTTGCCTATACCGGGCGAGTCACCATAAAACAAAGAGGCACCATTCACTTTAAGTACTTCCGCCACTGCCCGCAAAACCAGGGGATGAGTGGTGGTCCCCCGCTCCGGTTTGTCTCCCACCAGTATGTTGGGTTTCAAAAGGATCTTTTCTTCGGACTTTACAAAACAAGAAATTCCACCAAGCAGATCAATCCCCTCTTGCACAGCGGCCCGCACGTTTTCTTCACTGTAATTATCACATTTAATGACTGCTACTTTTGATTTCATTCCCCTGTTTTCTTTTCCATCAATTAACCAATGACCAATGACCAATCTAAAATCTTTCTTTCACAGTATTTGAATATGCACTTTCATTGCCTTTTTTATCCACTGCCGTTACCACATAGAAATAAGTCTTTCCTGTAATAAGGTCTTTGGTATCTTTGTAATGATTGGTGGTTATTTCATCGGCAATGAGGCTAAATTCCTCCTCCGGCGGCGAGCGCCTGTACACCCGGTAATGAGAAAGGTCTAAATCAATCACTGCTTTCCAGGTTAAAAACATATGGTCAGTGGCCCTAAAAATCACCGGGTTTGCCGGCACCTCCGGGGGATAGATATCGGCAACCTTGATCGAAACCGGTGCCGATGGCTCACTCTCAATCTGATTAGAGATAATTGTAGAAACATAATAAGAATACGTCCCATTTGTGCCTGTATCCATATCTTCATAATATTCTGTCAATACATTGTCCTGGTTTAATTTTTTAAACCCGGTCAAACCCGGGGAATATCCCTTTGGCTCTGGCATTGAAGCGGTTTCTTTTCCTGTTTCCCCCGCACCTTTACTCTCTGCTTCTTCTTCGGGGTCGATTTTCCTGGAAATTTTATAGCCGGCAATGGTGCTGACAATGTTGTTGGCTTCATCCTGCTGCGGCCGGGTCCAGGTCAATTTGTTTACTTTGTTTTCCTGGATTACCTTAAGACCGGTCACTGGTTTTAATGGTGTCATGGTGTGAATATAAACCACATTGCTCAAGGGAGACCTCTTTTTTTGATAATAATACTGGATCCCAAAGAAATGAACATTATTATCCAGGTCATTGAGTTTAAAGGGAATCATTACAAAATAAGAAAAATTTTCCTTCTCTGCAATGACTGTGGTTGTGGTGGCAGTGGTTTGGGACTGCACCCGGGTGGGTGTATCTACTTCAGTGACCGGGGATAAATCTTCCATTTTAAGTTTGCGCAGCAGTGTGGATTTTTTCCTGAATTTCCCCCCCAGGATTTCTCTTTGGGAATAATAAATATAAATTTTGTCAATCTTATCCACTTCCATTTCTGTCTGTCTTTTATCCGCCAGGGTTTGCGGGAAATCCCATTGGAGTTTTATATGTTTCCCCACCTGGGAGATTTGAAAGTTTTCAATCCCTTTGGGAACTAATCCGGGCTCCAATCGCAAAGGGCCTTTTTTCCCACAGTTGATAGAAACCATCAACATCAAAAGCAGTAATCCGATTTTTTTAACCATTATTAAACTCCTCCTTCATCTATCTATATAAATCAGGTTAAGGTTTAGGTTAAGGTTAAGGAAGAAAAACTCTTCCTCAACCTTAACCTTAACCTCAACCTACAAAATATACTTGCTCAGGTCTGTATCCTGGACAATATCCTCAACTTTATCCAGCACATAGGCTTTATCAATTTTCACTTTTCCTTTGCCAATATCCGAGGCATCGAAAGAGATTTCTTCAATCACTTTTTCCATGAGGGTATACAGTCTTCGGGCCCCGATATTTTCAGAGGTCGCGTTTATATGTTCGGAGAGACGAGCCACTTCTTCAATGGCATCCTGGGTATAAACCACTTCAAGTCCTTCGGTGCTCAGCAGCGCTTGCGTTTGTTTGACCAATGCGTTTTTAGGTTCTGTGAGGATACGGATGAAATCTGATTTACTTAAGGAATCCAGTTCCACCCGGATGGGAAAGCGGCCTTGCAATTCAGGTATCAAATCCGAGGGTTTGGACACATGAAAGGCACCGGCACCGATAAACAAAATATGGTCTGTTTTTACCATGCCATACCTGGTATTAACAGTGGTGCCTTCAATAATGGGGAGCAGGTCTCGCTGCACACCTTCCCTGGATACACTGGGGCCGTGGCCCCCCACTTCCCTTCCGGCAATTTTGTCAACTTCATCCAGGAAAATAATTCCCATCTGTTCCACCCGCTCAATGGCAATCGAAGCGATCTGGTCCATATCCAGCAGCCGGTTTTGCTCTTCTTTAATGATATATTCCACTGCCTCTTCCACATGCATTTTTCGTTTCTTGGGTTTGCCACCCCCCAACATATTGGGTACCATTTCACTGATACTGATGCCGATTTCTTCCACACCAGAAGAGGAAAAAATTTCAAAGGGTGCCATTTGAGAGGATTTCACCTCTATCTCAACGATATTGTCGTTTAATTTACCTTCTCTTAGTTTTTTCCTGAGTTTTTCTTTTGTTTCGGCAAATTTTTCTTTTCCCGGTTCTTCAATATCCAATTCAGCGGCCGGGCCTCTTGGTTTTTTAGGTGTAGGCAGCAGGATATCCAGTATCCGGTCTTCTGCCAGTCGTTTGGCTTTTTCTTTATTGGCCTCCATTTTCTCTTCTTTCACCATATCAATGGCAATTCGTACCAGGTCCCGGACCATGGACTCCACATCCCGGCCCACATATCCCACTTCGGTAAATTTTGAGGCTTCCACCTTGATAAAGGGAGAGCCTGCCAGTTTTGCCAATCGCCTGGCAATTTCGGTTTTACCAACACCGGTAGGTCCAATCATTAGAATATTTTTAGGAATAATATCATCCGCTATCTCTTTGGGCAGCTGCTGCCGCCGGTACCGGTTTCGCAGCGCAATTGCCACTGACCGTTTGGCTTTATGCTGGCCAATAATATAATAGTCTAGCTCTTTTACAATTTCTTTTGGGGTTAAATTCGTACTGTCCTTTTTGGTAGTGGTTTTTTCATTCATTATAGTACCTCGATGGTAATTTTTTTGTTGGTATAAATACATATATCAGCGGCAATGTCCATGGCTTTTTCAACAATGGCCCTGGCATCCAGGTTTGAATATCGTTTCAATGCTACCGCTGCAGCCATTGCATAAGCACCCCCTGAACCGATAGCCAGGACTTCCTCATCCGGCTCAATCACATCGCCGGAACCGGAAAGAATGAAAAGCTTTTCGTTGTTAGCCACAATCAACATGGCTTCCAAACGCCTTAACACTTTATCGGTTCGCCACTCTTTGGAAAGTTCAATAGCAGCCCGGGAAATATTGCCATTGTATTCTTCCAGCTTCCCCTCGAATCTCTGGAACAGTGAAAAAGCATCGGATGTAGCACCGGCAAATCCTGCCAATACCTTTTCGTTATACAATCGTCTTATTTTTTTGGCTCCGTGCTTTAACGTGGTTTCACCCACGGAAACTTGACCGTCTGCCCCCATCACGACAGAGTCGTTATGTTTTACACATAAAACGGTTGTACTTAAAATTTTATTTTGTCTTCTTTTTGTTTTCATGTACTCATTTTATATTTTTTTACCCAAATAGTCAATTGAGCCTCTTGCAAAAATAACAAAAAAGACTCTAAACAAAAGTTTTGTGGGGTCCAGGGGCGGTTTTTCAAAAGAGCCCATGGCCGCCGGAGGCATTTTTGCAATTACCTCAATTGTTAGAAATATCCCGGATTCCTTTGAGGAGGATTTTGCTTGACTTTTTTGTGTGGTTGAGCTATGGGAGTGAAAGAGTGGATATACCAGTTTAGAGTTTCTTCCGGGATGTTCAGAACATTGATTCATATTAGCGAGTTGTACCTGGCTTCAGAGGGAACAGTAGTTTTGATCGATGAGTTTGAGAACAGCCTGGGAATAAATTGTATCGATCAGTTAACCGATGAGTTATTATCTGCCGGGAGAAAGCTTCAATTTATCATTACCAGCCACCATCCTTATATCATCAACAGTATCGGTTTTAAACACTGGAAACTGGTCACACGGAAGGCCGGAGTGGTGAAAACACTGGAGCCGGAGTCGTTGAACCTGGGTAAATCCAAACATGACGCATTTATCCAGTTAATCAATCTTGAGCAGTATAAAAATGGTATAGGATTGGAAGTAGCGTGAATCCGTACGTTGAACAGCTAATCGCAAGAGTGGAAGATACCAATCATCTAAGAATCTTAAAAGATTTTTTTGATTTTTGTCATTCGATTGGCGAAAAGATTGTTAAACGTAAAATGTGAGGGGCTATCCGTTCTATCTGAATTTTTAAGGGAAAAGTCAAACCCGTTAGGAGGTATCATGGCGTTGAAAAAAAATCCCGGACGTATTTTAGGCTGATAGGTAGTGATGATTGGCACTATCCCCATAATACGCTTGATAAGATTCAATTATCCGTTATCTCCAGGAAATGCAAATGGTGGATAACCGTTGATTATCCTTTTACAATGTTTCCATTTTAACTCCTCCGGGCCAGTTTGTTGGCAAGTATGCTAATCAGGCCGCCTAGCATTATGTAACCCAGGATGACTTCCAGCATAACCCACATTTGGAGCCAACCACATTTTGGAACAATATCACCGAAACCAAGAGTTGTGAAAGTAACAACACTGTAATAGAAAAAGGAAAAAAATGGGCATCCCTCACTTATGTATACGGTTTGAAAGCTTGAGGGCGATTCCAGAAAATACAAATAGAAGACAACAGCAAAAGTCAGCGCAAGCCCTAAAGACCACAGTGCCCACCGTTTAAAGCTCCTGCCGTAATCTGCAAAAAGCCACCATAAGAAATAGAGTGTTCCATCTCTAAATTTTCTTATCCCTTTCATTTTAGAAATTCTTTCTTTTTTATCCAAAAGATACATATCATCTTGTGTCTGCCTGCTTTGTACCGGGTATCTTGCTGTTACCCTATCACCCAGGATTAGTTTGAAATTTTTTGGTAAAAATTCCGTTTTGAGGGGCCAGCTTCTATTTCTGAGTTTTTTTCTGAGTTTTTTAAAGACCTTGTCATTCGCTGTTCCCAGGAGGATTAGTTTGAGATTTTTTGGTAAAAATTCTGTTTTAAGGGTCCAGCTTCTGTTTCTGAGTTTTTTAAAAACCTTGTCATTCCTCTCGATAAATTCAAATAAACCGGATACGTTGTAGAAGTATGTATCTATCATTTCGAAACTGCTGAATTTTTCAATCGTAATTCTTTCAAAATTTGCATTTTTTGAGAATTCTGCTCTGTTAAAGTCAGCCTCCCCTAAGAATTTGACACCCCAAAAGGAAACCTCCCCTGAGAATTTGGCCTCCGTAAAGAAAGCCCTCCCGGAGAATTGGGCTTCATAAAACTTAGCACCTTTTTCAAATTCTTTCACTATAAATGAAATATCTGGAAAAATAAATCCATTAAAATCAAAGATTTCTTCATACTCCTTCTGCCTTTCAAACTCTTTCCAGAAAGCATCATTAAATTTTTCCTTCTTTCCTTCGATATCTTTTGAATGGAAGACACAATGCTCATCACCCGGTAGAGCCACCCTACTGCATTTGTAGAATTTCGTTTCATACTTGCATTTCTCTTTCTCTTTTTTCTTTTTGTACGGCATCATTCACCTCCCTAAAGGAAAGTTAATACCATTTTTAGGAGAAAAAATCAAGCAGGGAAAACTGGACAATTAAGTACCTAACCTCGCGGGTGTGGGGCAGCATATTGTTAAAATATCACGATAGGCATGTTTTAGTAACGTTCGGGAGATTTTTGCTAATTTTGAACCGCGTAAATCGCTAGAAACGCTTATTATAATGGCCTTTTTATTTTGATGTGTTTTCGAGCAATTTGTTCTCATCAAACAATGGACCGGATTCACTTCCCGGTTTCCAGCCACCTCTCATCTTCACTGCAAGCAATTCCTTTCTCCCGGCAGTAATCTTCCGACTCCTTTGTAAAACCGCTTAGGGAAAAAATAAAACCCACCGCCCGCTCTATTTTTTCCGCCTTTTTCACCTCTGCAAATTTTTTCTCAAATTCCAGCACCTCTTTCATGGAAAATTTTTTGACATCACGGCTTTTCACTTCCCCGATAATGGAATAATCATCCCCATTGGCCGCACGGGCAAAAATGTCCACGCTGATTTTACGGGCATACTCTGGCGAACTGTCGTAGCTCCATACCCGCGAATAATCACAAAAATCGAAATCATCCGGCAAATAACGGGTCATCGACTTGAACCATTCATTGTTCCCCCGGGCATGCAGCTTTAATTGGTCAATAAGTAAATATTCCGCAAAATAGCCCTTCTGGCAATTGTACTTACCTTGTAAACGATTATACTGCTTTTTCAGTTTTTCAAACGCTTCCCTGTACTCTTTCCCGATTATTCTCACATCGAATTCATGAATTTCTTTTTCATATACGCCGCGAAATACTTTGTCGAAAATATTATCCCCCACTCCCCGGTAGTCGTAATTGGTTTGACCCTGGCTGATAATATCCGCCTTTACCAGTGCTTTGAGCTTTTTCTCCAGATCGCCATCGGTCATTTCCAGGTTTAATGCTTTCATTAAATCTTGCCGGGTCAATTCCCGATCTCGATGTTGACTGAGATACAGGATGATATTTTTGGCATTGCGGTTGTTGATTTGAGGAAAAGCACTGGAAATATATTCCATCCAACTGGTTTTGATGGCACCCTGATCATCCAGGGTCTCAAACTCCAGGGTGCGGGTCAATCCGTCCAGGGTGGTGAGGTCTTTACCCGGACAGTCGGAGCGTATAACCGCGCTGATATAAAAAGGATTCCCTTCGGTAAGACCGATCAGCAAGTAAGCGGTTTCTTCGCTCACCGGGACATCAAAAAACCGGGAGTATTTGTACAACAACTCCGCGGCTTCATTTTCCGGCATATTTTTAAGGAATTTGTTCCTGAACCGGGCCGGCAGCATACGACTCAGTTCCTTCATCAGCCAGCCCACCCAACTGCCGGTAACCAGCAGCGGCGCGATTTTGCTTTCGGCTGTACTTAAATAACCACCGGCAAGGGTATCTGCCGGGACTTTCATGTCTTTATCCCGGTAGATCATGGCATTCATAAACTGGAATTCATCGATCATTTGTACGATGAATTCTTTCTGCCGGTAAGCAACGGTCATCGGGGCTTCGCGAACCGTGTCCCACAGGATGTCCACATTCTCGTGCATAAAAGAATATTCGACACTGTCTATGATACCGGTTAAATAGTCTAAGCCTTCTTTTACCGCTGCTGCTTTTACTTTCTCGAAATTGTTTTTTTCATCCGGACGGAGATAATAAATATTCCTGCTTTTAAATGCAATATACTGGTAAATAAACGTAAGAAAAAAATCAACACAAAAATCACCTATCCATTTTTTGATTTCCTTGATTTCATAGTAAAAAGGAATCACCCCGTCGTTTTTGTAAAAGGTGATATTGAATAATCGTTCCAGGATGGCGGTTTTGCCCATTTTACGCCGGGCCAACAGGGCAGTACTCTGGGATTTTCTTTCTTTGATATCGCTAATCCATTTAAGAAAATAATCCAATTCCATTTTTCTGCCGGTAAACAGGACCGGGTTACCGATTCGTTCTTCCAGTGCATAGTCCATGCCCTTTATATACCATAAATCGAATAAAATATCAAACGAAAGTCAGTCGAATTTTCCAAAGCCTGCATCTGGTAGTTTTTGACTTTATCCTCTTCCAGTGATAAAATAGCGTCCTTAGAAAGTTCAGAAAAATAAATTGATAAATTGCTAAATGATGAATGAGTCGATGATGAATGATGAAGTAAAAGTTCAAAAGACAGTGCTAAATTGCGGGTTAGTAGTAATCAGCGAATATATACCGTTCTTTCCTTCTTTTGCTCTCAGCTATACTCTGCGGGCCGGCTCCAGGGCGGAAACCGAAGAAAATAACGGCATTCACCACCTGATCGAACATATGCTCTTTAAAGGAACTCGAAAATATGATCTGAAAAAAATCGCCGATATCTCCGACCGCCTGGGAGGTAAATTAAATGCATTTACCGGCAAAGAGATTACCCAATTCTATATCAAAGCCATTGATGAGCATTTGCCGGCATCCTTCGACATATTAACCGAGATGGTCATGCATTCGACATTCCCGGAAGATGAGTTTATTAAAGAGAAAAATGTCGCTGTGCAGGAAATTCATGAAGCTGAGGATAACCCGGATACCAATGCTTTTGAAACGTTTTACCAGAAAGTGTTTGCCGGGAATGCCCTGGGTTTTCCCGTGGGCGGGAAAGTGGAGCCGGTCTCATCGTTCCAGCGGGATATGGTATATGATTTCTATAAAAATAATTATACCCCTGATAACATGGTCCTGGCAGCAGTAGGTAAGGTGAACCACCGGGAACTGGTGGAGTTGGCAGAACAGGCATTTGCCGATTTCCCTGATAAAAACCCAAAGGATTTTGCCTTTCCCCAACCCACGTTTCAACATCAATTCTTTCACAAAAAAAATAAGTCGTTAAAGCAGGTTTATGTCATTATCGGGTTTACCGGTTTATCTGTCGTATCGCCGGACAGGCATCGCTATATGCTGTTGAACGATATCCTGGGGGCTGGTATGAGTTCCCGGTTATTCCAAAAAATCCGGGAAGAAAAGGGACTTGCTTATACGGTAAGCTCCTTTACCGATGCTTACCTGGACTGCGGCGCCCATTTAACCTATTCCATCGTTGAACCCAAAAAAGTAAAGGAATATTGTGGGGCTGTAAAAGAGGAGATTACTCGTTTAAAAGAGCAGGGCATAACAGAAGAGGAATTAATTCGGGCCAGGGATTCCATTAAATCATTCATGATCCTGAGCCTGGAGAGCCGGGTAGCCAAAATGAGATTTATTGTTAATAATGAATTGTTTCTAAAACGACAGTTGATTTTACAGGAGATCATCGATAATATCAGTACTGCAGCGATTAATGATATCAATCAATTGTTTAAACACTACCTGGATTTAGAAGAAATGTCGATATTCTTATACGGGGGCGTTCGCAAATACAAATAATCCAGGAACCTGTTGGACCTGGCCCGTTGGTCTACTTCAACGTCAATCAAGAATTTCTTTCTAAAAGATCATTAAATATTTTGTCTAATTCCAATGTTCTAATCGTTTTTTTCTTTGGATTACCATTGTCGTCAGGCCAGCGAACCAGGCGGATTTCACCATCTGCAATTTCCAGTCCGGTAATATCACCATCTCCAAAGGAGCAGCATCCTGTATTAAAAAAACACGGCAGCGGTGTACCCGGCATGCCGGAAGTCTCTGAATTGGATTTTGATTTTACCCATTCCAGTTCTGCATATAAATTGTAAATCTTTTCCTGGATTAATTTTTTTTGTTCTTCGTCTTTAGCTTCCTGGAGTTCTTTGTTTTTTTCATTAATCTTTGAAATGATGTCATCCTCATGCGCTTCAGAGATAAAGACAGGACGATGCGTGTGCCCGCAAATGAATACCATGTTTGTGTCTTTCATATCTTTTTTAACCCATGAATACATGACTCTTTCATGCTCTTTTTTCAATTTAAAGTCTTTCGCCGGTGTTGTGCTTGGTATTCGGGTAATTCGTTGAAAATTTCTCCAAATTACCCTTACTATAAACCGGCTCAGCTTGCGAAATCGGTCTGATTCAAGGGTCCCCTGGTGTCCATGGGCCAGGAATATTACAATTTTTTTACCTTTATAATTGATGATGAACTTTTTTCCTTCATCCAACGCTTTACTCTCTCCCATCAGTTTTTTTCCGTATTTATTGACATTTCGTTTCCAGCGCCAGAGATCGTCATGGTTTCCCCAAATCCTTAAATATCGTTCTTCACCATTAACATTGGTAAATTTTTTTTCCAGCTCAAATGTGTCCTGGTATTCTTTAAAGACCTTTTTGGGGAACGATTCCCAGAATTCTTCGACGTCACCCAATAAGATCAACGTATACCCGGCTGCCAGGTAATATCCCAAAGCAGCGTGATAAGCCGGTTTGCATACTTTAAAATCATCAGCCCCATCGCCCTGTCCTTTATGTAGATCCGAAAAGATAATCCACTTGACCTTTTTATAATCCTCGATTTCTTCTTCAGGACTACTCTCAAAGGTCTCTTTCAGGCCCTTATAAACCATACTTTCACTCATAGTACCCATCGTGTACCCTCCTTTTTTTAATTGACGTCGAGATTCTATTATAAAGGATCCATTTTGTCAAGAGTTTTTTCCTTTTTTCCCGGGCAACGAGTTGTTGGGAGTTCATGTTTGTAATTTTAACCGGTTACATTTTTATATGCTCATTTCAAAATCTATACGAATAAGAGGTTTTTCAATGACAAGAAGGTAACAATATTCTATGTTTACTTTTGAATCTTTTTCTGGTAAGAGATAAATGAGCAATGAAGCAATGAATGCCTCGAAAAAAATATCTAAAACGAATTTTTTTAACATTTCGGTTTTTATGTTGTCAAATGTTTGTCAATCAGTACTGGATACAAGTACAAATTGGTGATTGACAGGGAGGTAAATATGAACACGTCAGGCAAACAAAAATCTGTTTGGAAGTCATTCTTGTCTATCCTGTTTTTAATCATTGTTTTAATAACCACATCGGTTTTATGGGAGCCATGCGCTTTTGCTAAGAAAAAGCCGCACAAGGCGGAAATCCTGTGGGATACCTGGGGTGTGCCTCATATTTTTGCCAAAGATATGGAGGCCATGTTCTATGCCTATGGCTGGGCCCAGATGCGAAGCCACGGTGATTTGATCCTGAGGCTTTATGGAGAAGCACGGGCACAAGCCGCCGAATATTTTGATGGGAGATATGTAATGCAAGATACTCTCCTTCGCCAGGCAGGAGTCATGAAACGGGCAAAGCAATGGTTTAAGGCTTACAGTCCCCAATTTCAAAAATACCTGAAAGCGTTTGTCAAAGCGATGAATGATTATGCTGCCCGGCCTGAACACAAGTCGGATTTTACCAAAATGCACCTGGTGGTTTTACCGCTTACTGTTGAGGATGTAATGGCCCATACCCAGCGTGTGTTCCATTTTACTTTTTTGGTGGGAACTGCCTACGGACATTTGCAGCGATGGTATAGGGCGGGTTCAAATGCCTGGGCCATTGCGCCTTCCAGATCAGCCAGTGGCAATACCATGCTGCTGACAACGCCGCACCTGTATTGGTTTGGGTATAACTTTTTTTACGAATCTCAATTAAAGGCCCCGGGAATGGATGCCTACGGTATCACCTTTGTGGGTATGCCTTTTCTTTTAACCGCTTTTAATGATTACATGGGTTGGACTCATACCGTTAATGCGCATGACGGAGCCGATCTTTACGAATTAAAACTGGTAGAAGAAGGAGGTTACCTGTTTGACGGGAAAACCAAAGCCTTTGAAAGCGAAAGCGATATCCTTAAAGTAAAACAGGGTGATGGGACGATAAAAGAGCAGAAGCTGGTGATTGAACGATCCATCCACGGACCGGTGATAGCCAAAAAAAAGGATAAGGCCCTGGCTTTAAAGGTTGCCGGACTTGATCGTCCGTTATTATGGGAACAATGGTTTGACATGGCGCGGGCGCGCAATTTGCAGGAGTTTGAGAAAGCCATGAAACGACTCCAGATCCCGATGCTGAATGTAATCTATGCGGACCGTGATGGTCATATTATGGTGCTGCACAACGCGATTTCGCCCAAACGCTCAAAAGGGGATTGGTTTTTCTGGGATAAAGTGGTACCCGGGGACAAATCCGACACCCTCTGGTCCGGATATCATTCATATGAGGATTTACCGAGGATTGTGGACCCTGCTTGCGGATGGGTGCAGAACTCCAATGAACCGCTGTGGACGGCGACATATCCAATGGTTCTGAAGCCTGAGAATTTTCCCGCTTATATGACGCCGTCGCTGAAAGATCTCCCGATGTTGTCCCGTTTTGCCTTCCGGCCGCAGCGCTCCCTGCGAATGCTTCGAGAGGATAAATCCATTACCTTTGAAGAATTGATAACGTACAAATTTTCTACGCGGCTGGAAATGGCGGACCGTATTATCGATGATTTATTGGCAGCAGTGAAGGAGCATGGGGGCAAAACAGCTAAAAAAGCTGCCGCTGTCCTGGAAAAATGGGACCGGACCGCAGATGCCGACAGCCGCGGTGCTGTTCTTTTCGAGAATTGGTTGAAGTATATGGAGCTGGATATGTATGCCAGTAAGTGGGATAAAGATTCCCTGTATACAGCCCCTGATGGACTGAAAGACCCAAAAGGCGCAGCAGAAGCTCTTAAAAAAGCAGGAAAAGATCTCCTGGTGAGATACAATGCCCTGGATGTTCCCTGGGGTGATGTGTATCGAATACGGTTCGGGAACAAAGATTTTCCTGCCAGCGGCGCTGATGGCAACAAAGTGGGAAGTTTTCATTCACTGTGGTTTTACCCGGATAATGACGGTAAATTTAAGACAGTCGGCGGCGAAACCTTTGTCGCTGTCATTGAGTTTTCTAAACCTCTTAAGGCACAGGTTTTATTGTGTTATGGAAACTCCTCCCATGTGGAGTCACCCCATTATGGGGATCAAATGGAACTGATGTCTAAAAAGAAACTGCGTCCGGTGTGGAGAACACGAGCCGAAATCGAAAAACACCTGGAGAGGAAGGAAGTATTTTAATTAATCTGAGCTTCTGAGTTCATTAGATAGTTTAATGCGCGTTTGAATATACACGATTGCTTTTGAAATTCCCAGGATGACAATAGAACAAAAAATAATGGCAGCCCCGGAAGGAATGTTTAACGTGTAAGAAATGACAAGGCCGGAAATAGAAGCAAGAAAGGCAAAACCGATGGAATAAAAGATAATATGTCTGAAATTTTTAGATACCAGGTTGGCAGCGGCTTGTGGGATGGTGAGCATGGATATGACCAGGATGATTCCCACCACCCGGATGTTAATGACAATGGTAAGGGCCACCAGGCTGATCAACAGGTAACTAATGGTGGATACCGGGATTCCCTGGGTTTCGGCATATTCTTTGTCAAAGGATAAAAAAAGAATTTCTTTAAATAACAGGAGGAAAACCGCAGTGATGAGCAAGGATAACCCTGCCATTAATAGAATATCCAGGCGGGAAACGGTCAGGATATTGCCGAATAGGTAAGTCATTAGATTTGGGGCATACCCGGGTGTAAGGAAAATAAAAATAATTCCTACAGCCATGCCAAAGGACCACATCATACCGATCAATGAGTCTTCAAGCAATTCTGATTTCCTGGAGAGGGTTTCGATGCCCAGGGCGGCAAGAACAGCGAAAGCAGCTGCACCGATGATGGGATTAATTCCCAGGTAGTAGCCGATGCCCACACCGCCAAAAGAGGTATGGCTGATGCCACCGCTGATAAATACGATGCGGCGGGAGACAATATAGGTGCCGATAATACCACAGGTAATAGCGGTGAAAATCGATGCCAGAAGCGCATGAATGAAAAAATCGTATTTCAATAATTCAAGCATGAGGGACCCCTGGGGTTTCTTTTTCATCTCCGTGTTTTTCCAGTACCCGGTGCGGCAGGTCGCCGTGGGTAATCAGGTCAATGGGACAATTGTAACTATCCAGTAGTTTGTTGGTAATGATATTGGAATTATGGTAATGAAGGGTGCGGCATACACAGGCAATCGCTTTCACCTGGGAAGAGATCATTCCCAGGTCATGGGATACCAGTATAATGGCGATACGGCTATTAAGTTCCTCTAATATCTCGTAAAAGGCCCGTGTAAACGTCTGGTCCACAAAGGTGTCGGGTTCGTCCAATACCAGGAGCGCCGGAGAAGAGACCAATGCCCGGGCCAGGTAGACTCGCTGCATTTGCCCGCCGGAAAGGGTGCCAATGGCCCGATGTTTTAAATCCAGGATTCCCATTTGTTCAAGTACTCTATCGGCAGCAGCTTTATCTTCTTTGCAAAAGGATTTGAACACTCCCACTTTTGAAACTAATCCCGAGAGTACGATATCCTGCACCGTGATGGGAAACTTTTTATCAAACATGGTTCCCTGGGGAAGGTAGCCAATATGTTTTCCAGGTTTATCCGACGATTCAAAATAGAAGCGGATGGCTCCTCGCATCGGTTTGATTAATCCCAGCAGTACTTTTATCAGTGTGGTTTTACCACTGCCGTTGGCACCGATAATTCCCAGGAAATCTTGCTTATAGATTGTAAGGTTGATATTTTCCAGGACGATATGTCCATTATATCCGGCGGTAACGGCTTGCAATTCCACAAGTTTTTTCTTTTCTTCTGCCATTTTATTTGTCATTGGTCATTAATCATTAGTCATTGTCTTCATTTGCCAACTGCCAACTGCCAATTGCCAACTGGTTACTTTAACGCCCAACTGAGGGTCTGGGCAATTTGTTTCATATTGTCCAGCCAGTCCGGGGCCAGGGGGTCCATGGGAATGACTTCACCTTTAATTTCGTTGGCTACTGCGCGGGCGCTGGCATTATCGAATTGTTTTTGTACAAAAATAACATGGATACCATCCTTTTTGGCGATATCCACCGCTTTTTTCAGGTCCATGGGACTGGGGGATTTTCCTTCGATCTCTATGGAGACCTGCACCAACCTGTAGTCCCTGGCAAAATAAGACCAGGCCGGGTGAAATACCATAAATTTTTTCCCCCGGTGTTTTTCCAGGAGGGCTGCGATTTCCCGGTGTAATTGATCGATGTCTTCGAGGAGTCGCCGGTAATTGTTTTGAAAGACTTGTCGGTTTTGGGGGTCCAGTTCAATGACAGCGTCCAATATGTGTTTGCACTGCATTTTGACTGCTTTGGGAGATAACCAGATGTGGGGATCGATTCCGGAATGATGATGATCATGATTATGAGAAGGCTCTTCTTTTTCTGATTTGATCAATTCGATCCCTATGGATGTATCGACAATTTTCATGTTTTTGGCATTGGCGGCAATATTTTCCATCCATGCGCTTTCAAAGGGGATGTGCCCGATGCGCATGTAGAGAACCGATAAACTTAGGGTTCGTATTTGCCGGGGAGTGGGCGCATAAGTGGCCGGGCTGTGACCCGGAGGGATCATGACATGAATATCAAAATTGTTAGCGACGATGCGCTCTACAAAATATTTCTGCGGTAAAATACTTACATAGATCAGCGGTTTCCCTGAACCAACGTCCGGGGTAGGGGAGCCGCAGCCCGGAAGCAACAGGAACAAAAGCAAGCTCAGTACAGCAGCCAAAATCGCGGGTTTACATTTCATTATTCCATTACTCCAATTTCTATCATACAGGAGTGAATTATAGCGTTAAGACAGCGAAATGTCAATATCAGTTGGCAGTTGGCAGTTGGCAAAAAAAAAAAAAGAATCTTTAACGGAAATTGAATTTTATGTTATACTAATGCATTACAAAAATGGAAAAAATGAAAGTAGTATTTACCGGAGGCGGCACAGGCGGCCATGTTTATCCCAATATCGCCATATACGAAGCCATACGGGAGAAATACCCGGACGCATCGTTTTTGTATATTGGCAGCAAAAAGGGTGCTGAGAGCCGTATCATCAAAAATATCCCTCAACCCATTGAAATAGTGGAAGTGCTGTCCAAAGGGATTCCGCAGAATATTAAAAGTATCAAAACCCTGGTTGCTCTTTTTTATATTTTTTTGGGTACTGTCAAAAGCTACTTTGTGTTGAAAAAATTTAAGCCGGATATTATTATCGGCAGCGGCGGGTATGTGGCGGCCCCGGTTCTTTTTGCTGCCTCTCTTCTTAAGCTAAAGGTATTTATCCATGAACAAAATGCAGTGCCCGGGCGATTGAACCGTATTATTGCCAGGTTCGCTTCCCGGATAGGGGTCTCTTTTTCATCCACTGCGAACTTTTTCCCGGAGGATAAAGTAACGGTGACAGGTTATCCCTTGAGAAGGTCTATCCGCTATAATAAAGAGGAGAATATCAAAGAAAAATTTAAAATCCCGGAAAAGAACAAAGTGGTGTTTATATTTGGCGGCAGTGGTGGGGCGCGTACCATTAACAATGCGGTTGCTGAAATTATCCCCATGCTTCTGACTATTGAAGGCCTCACCGTGATATTGGCTACCGGCAGGGGGTACTCCGATGAATACAGGGCCTTTGAAGATACCATAAAAATATGCGAAGAAATCGGGATTCCTGCGGATGTGGAAGGAAAATTAATCGTACGGGAGTATTTCGATAATATCGATGAAATCTATTCTATTACCGATTTGGTGGTATCACGGGCAGGTGCCGGAACCATCAAAGAAATCACCACCCTGGGAATTCCATCTATCTTGATTCCTAAAATAAACCTCCCGGGAGATCACCAGATTTTGAATGCCCGGGAGGTGGAAAAAATCGGCGGGGCAAAAATTGTTTATGAAGCAGTTGCTATCAGGGACAATAAGCAAACCATTTATGTGTCGGAATTGAACCTCTTGAAAACCATAAAAGATACCCTCTTTGACGGTGATTCATTGTTTAATATGAGAAAAAACCTTCGGCAAGTGGAAAAACAAAACAGCACTGAACTGATCCTGAAAGAAGTGGAACAACTGGTAATAGGAAAAGAGAAGTCCGAGGAGACACAGATTAAGGTTTTCTACTTACAACCCCGGGAGGGTGAGAAGAATATCGAGTTGATTTTCGATTCCACCACAGTGGGTAATTCCTACTTGTGCGATACGTTCGTGGAGGGGCTGGATGAGAATGTTTTAATTGAATTAAAGATATTAAACAAGCAGGAGAAAATCATTGTTCGGGGATTAAAAGGAACCGTGTTTGTTGACGGTCAACAGGTTGAAAAATGGGCGGAGATTAAAGAGGATTCCCTGTTGGAGATGGGGAAAGGTGAGACAAATAAGGCCTTTGTGTTAAAGAGTTATTTTGAAAAGGTTCAGAAAGTTCATTTGGAAAAAAGTACGACGTCAAAGGTATTGGGGTCATCGTTTGGGATCATGTTTTCCCGGTTTGGAGGTCTATTTCGAAATGTGTTTGTTGCTGCCTATTTTGGTGCCAGCCGGGCCACGGATATTTTTGCTATTGGTCTTACCATTGCCAACTTGATGCGGCGTATTGTGGCAGAAAATGCCATGGAAAATGCATTTCTGCCGATTTTTTCACGACTGTTTCACCGTACCTCCAGGAAAAAAACCTGGGAGGCTGCCTCTTCCATTGTAAATTTCACCCTCTTATTATCGCTGGTGCTTACCATTTTCCTGGTTATTTTCACTCCTGTGATTATCAAGTCCCTTTTTCCTGCTTTTGAAACCAGGGTGAGTGCCGAGGCCATTAATCTCACGCGACTGATCATGCCTTATTTATTCCTGATAACCCTGGCGGCTGTTATGGGCACATACTTGAAAGCGTTTAACCGCTTCGGTATTGCCGAGGCTTCTGCTGTAGCCTATTCTGTGGGTGTTATTATCGGTATTGTTGTGTTCTATTCTTCTTTTGGGATCTATTCTCTTGCCTTTGGTGTGCTCTTAGGCGGAGTGCTGCATGTGTTTTTCTTATTTCCTTTTGTTTTTAGAATATTTAAAATAAAATCACTGCGGTTTTCCTACAAACCGGTTATCAATTTTGCCAGTCCCTTCAACAAAAAATATTATTCGCAATTGGGTCCCATATCTCTGGATGTGATCTTTTCCAAGGTTGCCGAGGTGGTGGGCAAAGTATTGGCTGGATTCTTAAAAGAAGGTGCCATTGCTTTTCTCCATTTTTCTTTGATTATTTTCCAGCTGCCTTTTGCCGTGGTCTCCCAGGCGATCAACAGTGTGGTTTTAAAAGAATTTTCAGAACAAATCGCTTTATTTGACAAAAAAAGGGCCAGGCAGCTCTTTTTAGACGGCATTAAAACCAATATTTTCTTGTTAATTCCCCTGTCTGTTTTAATGATTGTTTTAGCCAGGCCCATTGTAGCGATCCTATTTCAGAGATTGCATTTTAGTCCTGAAAACACTGTCAATACGGCCTATGCACTGCAATTTTATGCCCTTGGTCTGGTGGGGTGGGGAATTCATTCCTTAACGGTGCGCATATTTGCTGCCCGCATCGATATCAAAACCTCTATGATTTTAAATTTCTTTATGCTCCTGGTAAATGTGGGTCTCAGTTTTTACCTGGTTAATACCCCGTTAACTTATGCCGGTCTGGCTTTGGCTACATCCCTTTCATTTATGCTTTTTGCCGCAATCCGGGTTATCATTTTAAAGATCAAACTGGAAAAGGAGGAGATTTCGATAAAGTTGGTGGAGATCTTGAGTTCTCTGTCCAAAACCCTTGTGTCTACCGCGTTGATGCTGATTGTCTTGATTGAGGCCAGGTATGTCTTCCAGAAGATCGATTTCAGTTCAAAGATGGTGGGAAACCTGTTTTTATTGATTTCACTGACCTTTATCGGCGCGTCGGTCTACCTGCTTACCTCTTTAATATTAAAGAATACGGAATTGTTGATTTTCAAAAAGAAGATCCTGAGAAAAGACATCGTTGTCCCGGTTTCCATGCTGTCGCCTTTCAGGTTCCTGGAGAAAGCTGCTAAAAATAGCGACGTTTTTAAAGATGATTATTTATATAAGGTAAACATCTACCTTTCCAGTGCCGGTTGGGAAATACGAAATATAGGCATTAAACTGATCGGGTTATTTAAAGATGCCAGCAAAGTGGATTACCTGGTGGACCTGTTAAGATCAAAAAAGGAGAATGGATTTATCCGCCGCAATGCTGTGAATGCGTTAAAGGTCTTCAATATATGGAACCCCGATGTAAAAGAAGTAATGATGGAATTGTTGGCTGATTCGTATTATGAAGTGAGAGCAGCAGCCATCGATTACCTGGCTAAAAGCTGTCCTGCCAGGGACTACCATGATTTTAAAGACGCCATCCATAAGCGGTTGAAATCAAGAAAAACCTCTATTGAAGAGCAGTTAGCCTGTTTACGATTGATGGCCAAAATGGGAGACAAAGAGGAGATGGGAATCCTGGAGGAATTTTTCGTGAGCAGTAATTCCCTGGTACGGGAGGAGCTGCTGGAATTGCTCTACAATTTTTATCGACGGAAAATATTATCAGCGGAAGAACTCCAGGAGTTTACCGGGAAAATCCTGATTACTTCCAATAATTTGAATCCTGAGTTTAAACTTAAATCCATTATCAGGAAGATTTATAAGGAGATTGAATAAGTATGATCATATGGTTAATGGAATTTTTGGCTGATATACCGGGGCACAGGTTGTTGACTTATATTTCCTTTCGGGCGTTAACAGCTATGTTGACTGCCTTTTTAGTGGGAGTGCTTTTTGGCAGAAAATTCATTACGATTATCTATCAATTAAAATTCCGCGACAAAGCCCGTGATCACGGTGATATATCCATCAGGAACAAGGAAGGCACGCCAACAATGGGGGGTGTGATTATTTTTCTTTCATTTTTAATATCTGTCCTGATGTGGGGAAAACTGGAAGATTTCTTTTTGAGAACTATTTTGTTTGCTGCTTTTTGGTTTACTGCACTTGGGTTCTTTGATGATTATTTAAAAAGTGTCCGGGGTTCCAGTGATGCCGGGATGAGTCGTGGTGTTAAATTGATTTTCCAGGTTATTTTTGCAGTTATATTGGGGATATTGGTGCTTTCCCCGGGTTCCACCCCCTTTCCCCAGGACCTGGTTAGCAAATTGTATATTCCCTTTATTAAAAACCCGGTGCTTGATCTTTCCTACTTTTATTATCCATTTATTGTTCTGGTGATTGTTGGTATTTCCAATTCCATCAATTTTGCCGATGGATTGGACGGTCTTGCCACTGTACCGGTTTCTTTTGTTGCCGTGGTTTATGCGATATTTGCTTATATATTGGGTAATTCCAAATTGTCCCAGTATTTCCTGTTTCCTTTTATCAGCGGTTCCGGTGAGTTGGTAATTGTAATGGGTGCATTGATAGGGGCGCTGGCAGCGTTTTTATGGTTCAATAC
>JABAOF010006182.1_pt2 | contig 23206 bp, 21 predicted proteins | sample 7062171 | NCBI WGS metagenome assembly JABAOF01 (sample SAMN14538628, study PRJNA623070) | marine sediment metagenome | biome: marine biome [ENVO:00000428]; feature: marine pelagic biome [ENVO:01000023]; material: deep marine sediment [ENVO:00002113] | place: India: Gulf of Khambhat ...
GGTTCACTCGCGGATTGAAGTTCCTTGAGTTCCCAGTTGAGACTTTCCCGCACCAAGCGGTTGTATTCTTTGCCCAGATATTCTGTTGGATGTCTCCTGGTCGACATGAAAATCACTTTGGTGAATAATTTACACTTCTGCTTTTTAATCTGATTGATCTTCACTTAATATTTGCTCATTCCCATCTTGGCTCGAGAACGACTTTTGCTGCTTGTTTGGAGTGAATGGTCTCCATTGCTTCGGCTATGTCCCTAATCGGCATTCTGTGCGTAATGATGGAAGCGATCTTCTTCCTGAAATCAGAACGGGAGACTAGACCTTTCACTTGATACCACGTTTGGAACATCCTGCGCCCCGAAATCCCATACACTGTTGCAGCCTTGAAGACAATCGCATCATTCAAATCAAGTTTCACAGGCTGCTCAAACAGTCCAAAAAGGCAGACTCTTCCCCCGGGCGTGACCAGCTGAAAGGCTTGTTCCACCGCCGAAGGGGCTCCCGACATCTCTAATGCCACGTCTACGCCGTTTCCACCCGTCGCGTCCATTACAGTTTCAACAACATCATCTTCTCTTGCGTTAAGAACCATGTCAGCGCCCAATTTCCTTCCCAACTCCATACGTATTCGATTTCGTCCGCCACCAGTGGCGAAGATCTTCGCGGCCCCCAGTGTCTTGAGGACCAGAACAGCCATCAATCCGATGGGCCCACATCCCAAGACTGCTACATTCTTGCCTGCAACATCCTCGATATGATCTTTCGGCAGGACACATTGAACCGCATTTCCAAGGGGCTCTTGAATCGAAGCGATAGCAGGGTCGAGGTGGGGATCATTTTTCCAGGCATTTCTCTCTGGCAAGGCAACGTACTCAGCGAAGACACCATCCCTGTCGACACCGAGTATCTGTACATGTTGGCAGACGTGCATGCGATCCGTTCTGCACTGATAGCACGTGCCGTCCACGATGTGGGTCTCCGCGGACACCATGTCCTCCTCCTGCAAGGTGGTCACATCAGAGCCTGCTTCAACGACCACTCCAGCAACTTCGTGCCCGAGAATTAGTGGAATCTTCGTTATCCTGCTCTGTGCCCATTCATTCCAATCCCATACGTGCACATCCGTCCCGCAGATAGAAGCGGCCTTAACTTTGACGAGAACTTCGTCTCTCTTGATTTTCGGCGGGTTTACAGTCGTGATCTCAGCTCCAGGCTCCCGCTTTTTCTTCACCACTGCGTGCATAACCACAAACCTCTCAGTTGTTCGACGCAAAGCCGATCTGTCTAGATTCCTTTTCGATGGTGCGCCTTGTGAGGGGCTAACTCACTGGACTCCCGTATTAAAGATTTCTCCCAAACGAAAGATGGAATCTGTAGAGGGTGATTCCAAACAGAAATGCGGATGAGCTTGAACACCAAAGTATGATTTCGCCTTCGTACGTACATAGTAGAATAAGTTCAAAACAAGTGTTCCTTTGTGACACAGGAATCATTTGCGGGTTTTGCAGGAATAGTTTTTCTAACAAACTTCATTTTTTCCAACATTTTTTGAAGCTCATAAGTATCCTCAGGTCTGCAGAGACAATGAACGTTTGGACCCGCATCAATTGTAGAATAGCATTCTAAACTCTCTTTTCTCAATCTCTGAATTGATTTGATTAGTCTTAACGTATCAGGGTGCCAGTAAAACAAAGGTGGATCAGAAGTCATCATGACAACATGCATATATCTGCAATTCTCTTCTGCTATTCTCCCAACTTTGCTGAAATCGTCATTCAGAATTGCGTTTTTGATCTCTATCGCTTGTCCTTGAGACTTTTTGGTTCTAACATCATTGAAAGGACTTGTCCATGCTGATTCATGACCTACATCTGAAGTAACTTCCTTTTTTCCTTCGTGAACAAGTGCGATTACAACATTCATATCAAATTCCTCCGGACCGCAAATCTGCTCCGCATAAGAAGTTTCATGAGAATTACCTTTATGCCAATACACAAATCCACCGTGAATTGACCTTGTTGCCGAACCAGAACCCAGTCTTGCACACGTCGAGATTTCTTCTTTTGAAAAACTAATACCGAAGGCGTTTACAGCAGCTATTGCCAATGCCGCGAACCCTGAGGCTGAGGAGGCTAGTCCCGCTTGGGTAGGAAAATCATTCCTGCTCATCACTTTGAATTTTCGATCGATGTTTGCATATTTTCTCAGTGGATTGACAACTTTGAGGATTCTTTCCATTTTCCTTCCAGTCAGAACTTCGCCTTCTAAAAAAGCCGTATCTTCTTTGTGAACATCAGAAAAATCAATGGTCGTGTGAGTTTCTAAATGCGTATTGGGTATTAATCCATACTTCGTCATACTTACACTGTCGTGTGAAGGGATATTCAGATAGGGGTCATGTTCTTGAGAACGCCCCCAGTATTTGATGAGGGCAATGTTAGAATGGGCAATCGCTGACGACTTCACGGTTATCAAGTAATAATGTATTAGCAAACCATATGAGTTTGCTGCCGCCGCTTGGGTCTGAGCTAAAGATATAAGACCTTGCCTTCTCTAGACGAAGCGTGAATGGAGAGAGCTGAAAACGGACTTCAAAATGGGCTTCATTGTAAACCCCATCGCCGGAATGGGGGGCAGAGTTGGACTCAAGGGAACAGACGGAGTTGTCCAAGAAGCCATCCGGAGAGGCGCAACCCCAGTCGCTTCCGACAGAGCAACGGAATTCCTCAAAAAGTTGAAGAAACTCCAACCAAGCCCTGAAGAAGCCGTTCACATAGTCGCCTGCCCCAATCCCATGGGAGAGACTGAAAGCCGCCAGGCAAGTCTACCCACGGAAGTCCTACAGATACCTCTCGAGCCCGAGACTACTGCCCAAGACACTAAAACAGCCGTCAAGCACATGATCGCCCGAGAAGTCGACTTGATCGTCTTCGTTGGAGGCGACGGCACCGCGAGGGATATCCTTGATGCTATGCCCGGCGCAAACGGTCCGCCTGTCCTCGGTGTTCCGTCCGGCGTCAAAATGTATAGCGGCATTTTCGCCGTTAGTCCTTCAGAAGCAGCGGAAGTCGTGATGGCTTTTGCTGATAAAGCAGCTCAAGTGACGGACTTCGAAATAATGGATGCCGATGAACGCGCTATTAGGAAAGAGGACCGCATCGCTGTCAACCTGTACGGCTGTCTTAAAGGACCGTTCGTGCCTATGCGCGTCGCAGGCAGCAAACAAGTGAGCCCAGAGACGCTAGACGAGCATGAAAACCAGATGGCTGTGGCTCGATTTATTGTCGAGGAAATGGATCCGAAAGGAACTTACATACTCGGTCCCGGCACAACGGTCAAGTGCATCACAGACGCGCTTGGTGTGGACAAGACCTTGCTGGGTATCGACATTTACCGAGATAAGGCTGTGATAACAGACGTGAATGAGCGGCGAATGCTTCAGGAGATCGAGGACTTTCGCAATGTCTGGATAGTCGTTTCACCCATTGGTCGTCAGGGCATGCTACTGGGACGGGGAAATCAACAGATCAGCCCGAAAATTCTCAAGAAGGTCGCCAAAGAGAGAGTTATTGTTGCAGCGACGCGTAGTAAAATCCGGGGCATCGAGGGCAACGTCTTGAGGGTTGACACTGGCGATCCAGAGGTTGACGAGTCGCTGAGAAGCTACATCAAGGTTGCCACAGATTATCGAGAATGGCGCCTCATGAAGGTCCAGTAGCGCTCCCAAGATAAACATCAGAAAATAGTCGGCGCTTTGTACTCGCCGAAGACCTCCCGTAGCACGTCACAGATTTCCCCAAGTGTGGCATATTCCTCCACGGCTCGAAGAAAAGCTGGCATCAGATTTTCATCGTGTTCCGCCGCGTGGTGAACCTTGCTTAGAGCGTTCTTCACTTTTGAGTTATTTCTTCCTCTCTTTATCTTCCTCAGCTTCTCGACCTGTCTTTTCTCAATGATCGGATCGATGCGCAAGATTTCAATGGGAGCTTCCTCTTCGATAGTAAATTCGTTTACGCCCACGACGATCCTGTCTTTGTTTTCCATTTGCCTCTGATACGTGTAAGCGCTCTCAACGATCTCACGTTGCATATAGCCCTTCTCGATCGCAGCTACTGCGCCGCCGATTTCATCTATCTTGCCGATGTAATCCCTTGCTTCTTCTTCAATCCGGTTCGTCAAATATTCGATACAGTACGATCCAGCTAAAGGATCAACAGTGTCTCCAACCCCGCTCTCATAGGCAACGATTTGCTGCGTCCGCAAGGCGATCCTCGCCGCCTCCTTGCTTGGCAGTGCATAGGCTTCATCGAAAGAGTTTGTGTGCAGCGATTGCGTTCCGCCAAGAACGGACGCCAGAGCTTGGATTGCCACCCTAACGATGTTGTTGTGTGGTTGATGGGCAGTCAGGGCAACCCCCGAGGTCTGTGTATGAAACCTTAGCAACCATGAACGAGGGTTCTTGGCGCCGAACCTCTCACGCATTATGTTCGCCCACAACCTTCGCGCAGCTCTGAATTTCGCGATTTCCTCTAAGAAGTTGTTCTGGGCCGCAAAGAAGAACGAGAGCCTCCGTGCGAATTCATCTAGATTCAATCCCCTCTCAACTGCAGCTTTCACGTAGGCGATACCGTTGGCTAACGTGAAGGCTACTTCCTGCGTGGCGGTCGCTCCTGCTTCCCGGATATGGTAGCCACTCACGCTTATGGTGTTCCACCGTGGCATATTCTGGGAACAGTACTCAAAAATGTCGGTCGCCATCTTCATGGATGCTGCCGGAGGGTAGACATACATCCCACGCGCCACGTATTCTTTCAAGACATCGTTCTGTATGGTCCCACCCAACCTTGCTTGCTGGAACCCTTGCCGCTCGCCGACTGCGACGTACATTGACAAGATGATTGGCGCTGGCGCGTTAATGGTCATAGACGTAGTGACCTTGTCCAAGGGAATCCCGTTGAACAGGGTTTCCATATCACCGAGAGTGCTGATACTCACTCCAGCTTTTCCGACCTCGCCTTGACACAGCGGATGATCAGCATCATAACCCGTCTGGGTTGGAATGTCAAACGCGACGCTTAGTCCTGTTTGCCCCTGTTCGAGCAGATATTTGAAACGGGCGTTAGTCTGCTCAGCCGTGCCGAATCCTGCATACTGTCGCATTGTCCAGAAGCGTGCTCGATACATGGTTGGATATACCCCCCGCGTGAAGGGATACTCCCCCGGAAACCCCAAATCCCGCCCATAATCAAGAGTCTCGATATCGAGAGGCGTATGCACCCTCTTCATCTCAATGTTAGAGCTTGTCACAAACTCCTCATTACGCTCGGGCGTCCGTGCCACCGCTTTCGTTACAACCTGTTGGCACCAGTCATCGTGCCGGTTCCTCATCTCCTTTAACTGTTGCTCAGTAAACATCGTTGATTACCACCGGGCAAAGATAGTTGGTAATGTGTCTAAAGTGTCTGGAGTTATAAAGAGTTATCAGAACGATGAAAGAGGATTAATTGCAGAGGACATTTCAACGCATAGAGACTCTTGCGTAGGGAACGACAATGTCACTGTCTAAAACTATGAAAGAGATGCTTCAGTCCGTGAAGCAGCGAAAGATGAAGGAGACTAGTGTTGCGGTGATGCCAGACTTCTTTCTTGATCGCTTCGTAATCTATGATGGGGATGTAGAAGATCTTTCCAAAGCTCTCGCTGTGGTTGCTGAACGCAAAGGCGGCGGCGTTCATGGAGTCAAGCAACTTGAGTTGAGAGGTGGAAACGCTGCGAACGCTGCTTCAGCCCTGGCAGTCTTTGGCCTCAAAGTGCACCCGATTATTGTCACCAGTCCGCTTGGACTCCATCTGCTGCATTTCTATTTAGACCCCATGAACGTGGACTTAACCCATGTGAAAGCTCACGGCAAGATGGCGGTCACTACAGCCATTGAAGTAAGCCACAGGGGCGAAAAGGTGAATATCATGATGAGTGATCTCGGGTCCCTTCCCGATTTCGGTCCCGAGGACCTCACCCTCCAGGACCGCAAGCTTCTGAAGAAAACTGATTATGTTTGTGTGTTCAATTGGGCTTCGACTCGGCGCTGGGGGACGGAATTGGCAGAGAGCGTCTTTCGGTGCGTAAAAAGTGAGGGAAGAGGCAAGACATACTACGACACTTCAGATCCGCTCCCCAACGAAGAGGCGATTCCCAAGCTTGTGAAACATGTTCTGTCAGAGAATCTCGTCGATATCCTCAGCGTAAATGAAAATGAAGCGTTCTGCTACGCATCACAACTAGATGGCAAGATAGCCCACACGCGGAAACGGTCGCGATCTGACGAGTCGGCAAAGGAGTGCGCAAGGACGCTAGCAAAGCACCTCTCCGCCCGAATAGATATTCACACTACGACTTTGGCGGGATCATTCGAGGGCGAGTCAGAGACCACTGTCCCAACCTTCAAAGTCCCAGTTTTGAGAACCACTGGAGCCGGAGACGCTTGGAACGCTGGGAACATATTGGGTGACGCACTCGATCTCTCCGCTCGGGAGCGTCTAGCCTTGGCAAACGCAACTGCGGCATACTACATTTCGAATCCCGCTAGTGAACATCCCACACTACCCAAGTTAATTGACTTCATACACCGACACCAGTCAACCATTCAGAATTAATATCCTTATGGGCGCCTCATTACGATCCTCACTTATCCACATTCATGACGCCTTTGTTCAGTTCAGTAATGCAACGCAAATTACTGGATGACTGCATCATTTGCGCTCACATTATGACCATTCCTATCAATGAAGATGAAAAACACACTTCAATGTGTCATTCACTATATACGCACCCCCTCTGTGTGAAGCATGCGCAAAATATAAAAGCTCACTTTGAGCAAACACCCTTTCAAAATGAGGGGAGGTGAGGCAAAGTGGGATACGCAAAGTGGACTTTGATAATTGTCGGCATCATAGTTCTGATAATGGGTATCGCAGGCTGGCCAGGCGTCTCCGACATGGCAACAGAACCAGACTGGCACGCAATACTGAAAATCATAGTCGGTTTGGTTGCTATAGTAGTTGGGTTCATGGAAAAGAAGGCATAGAGGCTAGACGGCGTACGGAGTCGCCTCTTCGTACGTCACCACTTTTCTCTTTTCTTTTTTCGCGGCAGAGGACAGAATACTGTGTTTTCCTGCGTTACGCGCTTTGATTGCATGCAAAGCATGATTTAAGTAACCTTGCAGAGAATAGCATTTGGAGATTGTTCACTTTGGCATCTCGCAGCAGTCTCGACTTTGACACAATTTTTAGGGCCTATGATATAAGAGGAGTCTTTGGTGATCAGCTCACTGAGGAGGCTGCAGCCACAATTGGCGTAGCTTTCAGCGATCATCTGGGGAAGAACCGAGAGATGGTTGTTGGCAGAGATGTCAGATTGAGCGGAGAACGTCTTGGAAAGGCGCTAGTATCGGGAATAGTCTCGAACTGCAATGTTACAGACGTTGGTGTGGTTCCAACCCCCTTGTTATACTTCGCAACCAACCATTTGGACAAAGATGCGGGCGTCATGGTTACAGCGTCCCACAATCCGCCGGAGTGGAATGGGTTCAAGTTGTTCAAGCAGAGGGGATGTGTCTATGGAGAAGAGATGGCTCAGATCAAGCAGTTGGCGAAGCGAGTGGACCTAAAGGCTTCCAGACAGAAGCACGGGAAGGTCGTCACCTATAGCGGGATTATCGAGGAGTATATGGAGTTTGCTCTGGATGAAGTCCGCCTTCAGAGAGCGCTGAGGGTTGTGACCGATACCGCCAATGGTGTGTGTGGATTGCTTGTTCCGATCCTCTTCAAACGACTCAATTGTGACACAGCAACCTTGAATGAGAAGCCGGATGGTAGGTTTCCGTCTCATCTGCCCGAGCCGAGGGAGGAGACCTTGGGCGAGTTAAAGAAGAGAGTTGTTGAAGAGAAGGCCGATTTTGGCGTGGGATACGATGGAGATGGAGATAGGGCAGTCTTTGTTGACGACAGGGGGAGATTGATCCCTGGAGACTTGGCGCTGCTAATATTCGCTGAAGACGTTTTGGAGGAAAAGAGGGGTGGAACTGTGGTTTATGAGTTAAGTTGTTCTTTGGCTGTGAAGGAATTTGTGAAGGGGTTGGGTGGAATCCCCGTAGTGGAGAGGGTTGGTCACGTCTTCATTATGGATCGCATGATTGCTGAGAATGCGGTGTTAGGTGGAGAGACGAGTGGCCACTTCTATTTTCCCGATTTGCACGGCATGGATGACGGAATTTTTGCCAGTCTCAAGATGGCGGAGATTCTCTCCAAACGCGAAGAGAAACTTTCCGAAATAGTTGATTCTCTGCCGAGGTATCCGTCTATCCACGAGAAGAATTTCAGTTGTCCGGACAGGTTGAAGTTCGATGTGGTTGACAAGGTGAAAGTCAGGTTTAAGAACGCGGGTTTAGAGGTGATCGATATTGATGGGGTGAAGCTCATCGATGGGGATGGGTGGGTGCTCTTGAGACCCTCTAATACTGAACCGGTGATTAGGGTTTCTGCTGAGGCAAGAAGTGAAGAGAAGCTGGAGGAGCTCTACAATTTTGCTGTTGGAGAGTTGAAGCAAGCTATGACGGAGAGTTGTTAGGGTTTGCAGGCGGTCATCCTCGCAGGAGGCGTTGGTAGACGAGTTTTCCCTTTGGCAGTGGACAAGCCGAAGCCCATGTTTAGGGTCTTGGGAAAGCCGCTGATTCAGTACGTTGTCGAGGCGTTGAAGGAGGGGGGTTTGCGGGATTTAGTCATTGTGACAGGTCATAATGGTGAGCAGATTAGGGATTATTTCGAAGACGGCGCCCAGCTTAATGTCAACATCGAGTATACCATCCAGAAAGAGTCCTTAGGCATGGCTAATGCCCTTGAGACCGCGAAGGATTTGGTGGAGGATCAGTTCTTTGTGGTTAACGCTGATGACGTTTTCGAGAGTTCTTTGATCAAGCGGATCTTGGAGCAGCATAAACAGAGTGGCGCAGAGGTTGTTCTCTCCTGCAAGCCCGTGAAGGAGACTTGGAAGTTCGGCATCATCAAGAAGGAGAAAGAGAGAGTAACCAAGTTCGTGGAGAAGCCTCCAAAAGGGACGGAGCCCAGTAACCTAGCTGTTATCGGAGCGTATGTCCTGCCGAACCAGATCTTCGACTACTACCAAGAGATTCCTGTCTCGGATCATCAGTACGAGGACGCCATAGAGAGGTTCATTCAAAAGGGAAAATTGGTCAGCGCAGTGATCTATGATGGTTTTTTCGCGGGCTACAAATTTCCTTGGGACTTGTTTGCCATTAACCGGTATTTGATGGACAAGCACATCAAAACGCCGAGGATTGAAGATGACGTCAGCGTCTCGGAGAAGGCGGTGGTAGAGGGAAATGTCTGGATTCGACGAGGCGCCCGGGTTCTGGAAGGAAGCTGCATCAGAGGCCCCTGCTACATTGGAGCCAACAGTTACGTAGGTAACAACTCCCTGGTCTGGAACTACTCGTCCATGGGTGATAACTGCGTCGTTGGTTTCTCAACGGAGATTAAGCACTCGCTGATTGGCGACAATTGCTGGTTTCATATGAACTACATTGGCGACAGCATCGTCGGCGATGATTGCAGCTTCGGAGCGGGGACAATCACTGCGAACTTCCGGTTTGACGAGAAATCAGTCAAAGTGAATCTAGATGGCAGGCGAGTAGACTCCGGTTTGGACAAGTTTGGGGCTCTGATAGGGGACGGCAGTAAGACCGGAATCAATGTTTGTCTGGCGCCTGGGGTAAAGATTGGACCCCGGAGCATAGTGGGCCCCCACGTGAATCTGCAGAATGATCTGCGACCAGGAAAGATGGTTTTACTGGATAGAGAGAGTTACGTGTTGAAAGAGAACGAGATCACCATCTCGCCGGAGAAAAGACAGGAATTAAAGAAGAAGCTCATGAAATACAAGCCGGTAGGCCGAAGAAAGACACCTATCTAGATGCTTTCGGCTTTCCATCGAGTTGTGTCTTGACTCACCGGCGTGCCCCCACAACGCTATGCCCAAAGTACCATTTAGCAATGCGATAAAGTCCAGCTGTCCCCGCACTTCTAAGGTATTTACAAGAAACAAAATAAGCTTCACTTGATAACACTAAATACACAGATATGCAAAGGTTACGGATATGTCAACAGCCCAAAGAAAGCTCTTCTCAGAAATGGCGACCCTCCTAGAGAAGACCGTGCAAATCACAACTACAGGAGGAAATACCTACACAGGACTGCTAACCGGCATCAACCCTCAAACGCTCACGCTATCACTAGCGGACGCCAAGGACAAGAAAGGAAAGAACATCTTCAAAGCTATCATAAACGGAAACAATGTTGTAAACATCTTGGCGATAGAGAAACCGTTTGACCTCAAAGCGTTAGCCGACCGTCTCGAAAAAGTCTTCCCAACCATGGTGAAACTCTACGAAGATAAGGGCTTCATCTGGATCATGGACAAAATCAAACTAACAGAGAAAGGTGTAGCTGAAGGGACCGGCCCTGCAGCAGAAAGGGTTCAAACCGTCTACGACCAATTCATGGCTGAAACCAAGCGAACCGAGACCTAGATTAACCAGTGCCTCGATTCCCTCTTTTTTCTCTCCCCAACTGAGTAGGTGCTACCCACACCAAACGATTCAAGAATATCGCGAGTAGCCTTTGCTGCCACATCTATTCTTTCTAAGTCAATCCTGAAATTCAACAACCCACAAACCAGATCTAAGACCGCTCGTGCGGCCTTGGCATCAGGATAGTAGCCGGGAGTCTCCGCCAGAAGGCAAAGCCCCTTCATACCGCGCAGTCTGCCTAACCCCACAAGAAGCCCAGCGAGACCGAAAATCTGGCCGCCAATAATCTTCGCACCACGGTCTAACACCTCATCCACCATCGCTGAATCAGAAACAGCGCAATATAACCCAGGAACATCGACTTTCCTGTCCACCCTCAAGCCACCAAGAGTCACAATGTCGTTGCAGCCCAAACCCTCCACGACATCCAAGATCCGGCCGCACAACTCGTACTGGCCGAAGGTGGTCAGCGCCTGCGTGTTCCCATAGAGAATGATCAAGTCCCGTTCATGACTGTCTCTGCCCTTGTGATAATACAACTCGTTAATGGGAAAACTGGTCTGCCCCTTCTCAGCGGTTACGGCAAAATCTTGAAACGATGAGGAACGGACCTCAGCGAAAAACTTTGCCTTCAACTCTTGAATGAGATGCAACGCTGAGATATTCGCCACAAACCCTATGCCAGGCAGCCCTTCAATCAACACCGGATTCGACAGAACAGGCTTCTCATAGGTCTTGACTATGCACACCATACCCTAGTCTTCCTGAACCAGCACAATTAAGAAATCCCTCAGGATATTAAAAGTATGTCCCGGCGGCCATCTCCATGTCCTTCGAAATAAAAGACAGAGACCTCTTGGCAAGAATAGGCAGCCTCCAAACTAAGAGCGGCCCGATTGAAACCCCTGTCCTCCTACCGGTTATCAATCCTGCCATCCAGCCGATCCAACCCAAAGTCATTCAGACGAAATTCCGCTGCTCCGCCCTCATAACCAACGCATACATAATAAAGAAGCACTTCAACGAACAGGCGACAAACCAGGGCATACACACCTTCTTGGACTACACCGGGAGTATCATGACAGACTCCGGCGCCTACCAAGCACTGGTGTACGGAGACGTCGAGGTTACATCCAAAGAGATCGTGAGGTACCAAGAGGACATCGACACGGATATTGCGACAATTCTGGACCTCCCGACGGGATGGAAGACTACCAGGGAACGCGCGACGTACACGGTGAATGAGACGCTAAAGAGAGCGCGCGAATTAGCAGAGATCAAGACGCGGGAGGATATCCTCTGGGTAGGCCCAGTTCAGGGAGGCCGCCACCTGGAGCTGGTCGCCCGTTCAGCAAAAAGCATGGGCGAATTGCCTTTCCAAATTCATGCCTTGGGAAGCCCCACACCGGTTATGGAACAGTACCTCTTCGACACCTTGGTCGACATGATTCTGACCGCAAAAATGGCGTTGCCACTCCAAAGACCGCTCCACCTCTTTGGAGCAGGGCACCCCTTCATGTTTGCCCTAGCCGTAGCCTTGGGCTGCGACCTGTTCGACTCCGCCGCCTACGCAATCTACGCTCGTGAAGACCGTTACCTCACCGAGTATGGAACGTCACGGCTCGGCGAACTCGAATACTTTCCATGCTCGTGCCCCGTATGTGTTCACAGCGAACCGGAGAAATTTATGAATATGGAAGCCGCGAAGAAGCAGGAGAAACTTGCCCAACATAACCTCTTTGTCAGCCTTTCGGAGCTGAGACGGATAAAGCAGGCGATTGCAGAGGGCTGCCTTTGGGAACATCTAGAGTTGAGAGCGCATGGACATCCCGCACTGCTCAAAGGTGTCAAAAATCTGCGCAAATACGCCGAATATCTGGAGAAGCAGAGCCCCGTCACAAAGAAGAGAGGCCTCTCGTTCTTCGGCTCTCTTGATTTGACACGGCCAGAAGTTATCCGTCATAGGAAGAGGCTTTTGGCGCGATATTCGCCGCCACAAAAGGCGAGAAGCCTCGTTCTCCTACCGCAGACGCAAATGAAGCCGTTTCACAAGTCACGAGAGTGTCAAAGAGCCCTGAAGAGACTTGTTCGAGAAATCGGAGATGGCATGGAAAGAGTCCACCTGTGTACATATGCAGCGCCTTTTGGGGTGGTACCTGCAGAACTCGACGAGGTCTATCCGCTCTCTCAACATGAAATCACGACGCCTCTGGACTCGGAGATCTTGGCTTACGTAGCCGGACAGATTGAGCGCTATATTGCAGTTACAGATTATGAGATGATCGTCGTGCTGTTAGATCAAGAGGTGTGGAAAGGGAAAGTAAGGGCGAGTTGTGAAGACGCTTGTAGGAAGAAGTATGTTCCTCTCCGAGTAGTAGAAGCTAAGAGTCCTTGGGACGAGGATGTTCTGGGGGATCTTGCTGTTGCAGTGAGCAAAGCACTACCCTCGACGACCCAATCAGACAAGGCGAAAGCTTATGTGAAAAGGTAGGCTTGGGTCTTTGGGGCGTGATTATCAACTAGAATGTTTCTCTAGTAGAATTCTTCATAACACTCATAATATGAAACCGTCATCTAAGATCTTGGAGGAGAAGGAAAGCCCTTAACAATCAGGAGAGAGCTATTGCCCTTCCATGCTACTTCTAGGCTCTCTCCACTCTCCTTCGATACGAAGGCTTTCTGCGTTGGGCCGGATGGGGAAAGGCAAGTCAACATTCTGGAGTCTGTAAAACTATTTAAGAAACCTGAATAGTCATTTTTTGGATAGAAGGGGCAAATCAAATACAAGATTATACCCATACCAACACTACACCCTGAGTTGTGGGTTCCCTTCTATCCATCACTTCTCAGTTTCTTGCCTCGAATTAGCTGGACATCGCGCAAATGCTTGTTCAGATCTAATGTTAGTTTTTTATGCAGGCTCATGCATATTTGTGTAGAATTACAAACCAACACTGGAAATGACCTGTAAACTAGCCGCCTTGTTGAAATGTGTCACAATCTCTACGCGTTGAGCGAAATCGAATGATCCAAGATTACATTATCTAGCTCAGTAAAGGATGTGAATACGATTGCATTGAAGATGAAGCTTCTCGGCGGTGCAAGAGAAGTAGGAAGGGTAGCGATAGCGCTCGAGACGCAAAAGACCATGCTGCTATTGGATTATGGCGTCATGCTGAATCACGAGCCTGGCTTCCCGATGCACGTTTCACCCAAAGAGGTGGATGGCATTGTCTTGACCCATAGTCATCTCGATCATTCGGGGGCCGTCCCAATCTTTCACATTCAAGAAAAGACCCCTGTGTACGGAACACAGCTAACCTTTGACCTGGCAAAGCTGTTAATTTCAGATTTCATCCACTTGAGTGGTTATTATCTGCCATTTGAATACATCGAACTGTTGTCCATGATGGAAAATTGTGTTCATCTCGACTTCAGACAACAACAGGTTCTTGGTGATCTCAGCCTGCAGATTCTGTACTCAGGGCACATTCCTGGAGGGGCGCAGGCGCTGGTGGAAACAGATGAGCACAGGCTAGTCTACACAAGTGACTACAACACCACCAATACCCGATTGTTGAAAGGTGCCGATAGAGACTACGGCCCGCTTGATACGTTGATCATGGAGAGCACGTACGCCGATGAAGAACACACCGAAAGGAAACTCTTGGAGAAGGAATTTTCGGAACGTGTTGTAGAAGTGGTGGAGAATGGGGGCACCGTTCTGATTCCGGCCTTCAGCGTAGGAAGATCACAAGAGGTCGCATGTATCCTTGCTGCGGGTCATTTCGAGCATTCCATCACGATGGATGGGATGTCGCGCAAGGTGAACCGAGTGATGATGGACCACACGTCATACATGCAAGACCCACAGCTATTCATGAATGCGCTTCACGCAGCAAATTGGGTACAAGGATGGAGAGATCGAAGAGGAGCGGCAAAGAAACCGGGAGCGATCATATCTCCCGCGGGCATGCTCAAAGGGGGTCCTGCTGCGTATTACATTCAGAAAGTAGGGAAGAAACGGCGAAACGCTGTGTTTCTAGTAGGTTATCAGATCCCGGGTACTCCTGGGCGCGAGTTACTTGAAAAAGGGACATGCGTTATTGATGGGAAGATACGGGAGGTGAAGGCCAAGGTTGAATACTTCGATTTTTCATCTCACTGCGGAGCCAGCCAACTTCAAGAGACCGTGAAAGAAGTTGAAGGAAATCCAACGGTCTATGTGGTGCACGGCGCGGAAGGGAACTGTGAGAAATTCGCCAAGTGGATAAGAAACGAAGTCGGGCTGAAAGCAGTGGCTCCGAAGGCAGGAGACGTGTATACGCTTGAGGGAAACGGATGAGAGCAGTGGTCTTGCGTATAGGCCCCTCGGGGTCAAGTCCCCTGCAAATCACAAGAAAGCGTCTGACCTCCACCTTCCCCGAAACCACCTGTACGCTCTCTCAGCAGGTGATGCCCCTACCCAAAGAGGCCTATAATTCAAGAAGGCAGCAGTATAACTCCCCAAACATCCTAACGAGAATTCGAGATTTCACCAACGATTTCGACGTCGATCGAGTCTTGGGAGTAACTAGTGTAGACCTATATGCGCCCAGACTAAATTTCGTCTTCGGTCAGGCGGAATGCCCAGGGAAGGTTGCCATGATCTCTCTTTACAGATTAAAACCGGAGTTTTACGGCTACCGCTCGGATAGAGCGCTCCTTGATGACCGTTGTGCAAAGGAGGCTGTGCATGAGGTAGGGCATACGCTTGGGCTCCCGCATTGTCGTGATCCGTCGTGTGTCATGTCTTTTTCCAATAGTATTCAAATGGTCGACACAAAAGACTGCAACTTCTGTGAAACATGTAGAACCAAAGTGTCGCGCCGAATTCCCTGAGTTTGCCCGCAGGATATACACATTGATGTAAGAATGTTCCATAGAAGAATGATACATCGAGCTTTTAAGATTACACCCGAACGTTTTACGTGATGCACGTCCAGCAGCGCGACACAGAAGCGGAAAACCCGTCGAAAGAGATTCTGAAGACCATAGGCTATGTGGTCTCGCTAAAGAAAATCTACTTCAAAACAAAGGACTTGACGAATATGTTGGGAGTGAAGCCTGAAGGCCGACACAAGCTGTCTTGGTCTCTGAGAAGACTCTTGAATCGCAACCTGATAGAGATATACCACAAGAACAGTCGCAACCTCTACCGCATCTCTGTTGAGAAGACCCTAGTAGACGCCTACTATGAAACCCTTTGGAATCACTTTCAAACGTAGAATATTTCTTTCTCGAAACTAGAGTTTTCTTCCCAGATTCTCGGGATCTACCTTCATAGATCGTTGCACATTTGAAGAGACTTGATCTCTGCTGACGATGACGCCTACGGCTGTTTTCTGAGCGTCTATCTCCTTTTTCCAACGCTGGCAATAATGCCCACGATTGCCACGAGCAGGCCGACGGCAACGATCCAGATCTCGCTGTACGCCCATCCCATCAAGATTGCCACGATACCAAGCAAGATGAGAATGGAGGCGGGATTGTCCACCATTGTCCCGATAATACTGAGTAGAGCGTCTACGACCCGCGACATCGTTGACCCATCTATCACTCAGCCCTTTTTCTATTAACCTTTTTCCATTGCTGAACGAATGCGCACGCACGTCAGATCTGAACGGGTGATTTTTGAAGTTTGCAGTTTGTGTTCCATTTGTGCGGCAGACCGCAATTCTTAAGAACTCTGCGCCTTAGGAACATGTCAGACCGAAGTGAGTGTGAAGACATGCCAAATGAGGAATCAGCCGAAAAGGACGAGCTCACGAAGATAGAGCAATTGACCCCAAGATCGAGAGAAGTGAACATCATCGTTAAGGTGGTCTCCAAGAGCGAGATTAGGAATGTCACAGGAAGGGACTACACGATACGCAGGGTTGCAGATGCGCTGGTGGGAGACGAAACAGGATGCGTCTACTTAACCCTCTGGGACGATAACATCGACAAAATAACCGAAGAAGCCACCGTGCGCATTACCAATGGCTACGTCAACCTGTTCCGAGGAAACATGCGCCTGAACATAGGAAGATACGGCAGTTTTAAACTCCTAGACGAATCGCCCATCACGGAAATCAACTCGGAGAACAATCTTTCGGACAAACGCTATGAACAAGAAAGACGCTATCGCCGATACGGCGGAAGAAGAGACTATCAGCGGAGAAGACGGTACTAAACGCAAATAGGAATCCAGTTTACTTCACAAATTTCCTGCGATGCCTTTTGAATTTCTTTTTGCATTTGACACTGCAGAAGTAGTATGTTTCGCCTTCATGTTTGATCTTGTATCGGGCGGTCTTTTCGTCCAAACGCACGCCGCAGACAGGATCTCTGGGCATTACGTCACAAACTCTTTGAGCGGATTGCTTTTTTCCAAGATGTGGGTAGGTATGGGAAATTGGGCGACCACTTTGAAATTGTTGGTTATGAGAAACATTGCGTCATTTCGTGTTTTCTTGCGGCATGTGATAGAAAGGCTTTTGCGCGTGGACTCATCATGTTTCCACGCTTCAACGCACCCGCCGAAAAACTCGTCAGAATCAATCTCATAATTCGTTGAAAGCAGAGCCAGATACTGAAGAAGCTTGTAGTCCGCGACGGAGGGATACCTACCGCGTGGTCGACCTCGTCCCCGTGACGCTTTCCTTCGCATCTGATTTGTTCCTATCCTCGCGTTAACGTGATCTCGATCGTTGAAACCATCCGTGGCCGGCCTTCGCCTTCTCGTGCCGGCATTTCTTCAGTTCCGAGTGTGATCTTGTCTATGTTCAAGTCTTTCATGAATCGGTGTCTAGCTATTTCGACGGCGTCGACAGCGGTCGTGATGGATCGGCCTCGCGCTTTCAAAGTCACCTCGTCAGCGTTGGATCCGCTGAAACTCGTGATGATTCCTAACACATAGTTCATCGGAGGTTTCCTCCCCACGTATATGACGTTTGGTTCACTAGGCAATTTCAACTTCCTCGCTGTAGATGTTGACACACATAATAGGCACCTCTCACTTTTAAACACATCTGACGTGGCCTGCGTCGTCAAAGAGTCCAAACTCTTAAATTTTGAAATTTCAACTTCGTTCTGGAAGGGGTGAAATGTTTCACTACTTCGAGATTGCGAGAGTGGGAAGTTGGCTGGGATGGCTTTTCAATTTTGGTTTTGGGAGCGTTCTCTTTGGAGTACCGCCTGTCGAGATTACGGCTATAGTCCTCTTTGCCTTCTCACTTGCCACGGCCAGCGTCTTCGTTTTGAATCAATACTTTGACCGTGAGGCGGATCGAGAGAACGAGGTCAAGTCAAATCTCCCTGTTGCCTCTGGACGCATAAGCCCGAGGAAGACCATACTCTTCGCTTTCTTTCTCGTCACCACATGTTTGGTCTTGGTGATCGTAGCCAAGGTACAGGTTCTCCCACTGTTTGTCGTCTACTTAGGAGTATGGACAGCGTATTCCACGCCCCCGGTCAGACTGAAGAGCGTCCCCGTGGCTGACTTCGTGATTTCAGGTATAGGCGCAGGCTTTCTGCCCTTCTTGATTGGAAGAGGATTAACTGACCAACTGGCCGCCGATGTTCCGTCAATAGTGGCGGCTGCCATGCCGCTGATGCTGATTCACTGTGGTGGTCATATCATTCAAGCCGTTGGCGACCATGACGTGGACCGGAAGATGGGAGTGCGCACTTTTGTGGTTAGGTTTGGCAGAAAGAAGGGGGCGATCGTCGCTGGGTTGATGGTTCTCTTAGCCTGTTCCTCACCATTCGTCTATTCCGTTCTTGGTTTGCTGCCCTATCGACATTTACTCGTGTCCTTTGCTCTCTTCCCCCTTTCCGCCCCGATCATCAAAGCCTACATTCGCCTGTTGAAGAAGCCGTCAACGAAACACGTCGTAAGCCTACAGAAAACTGCAACGAAGTGTGGAACTCTTGGGGCATTAGTGATGTTAGGCTATATACTGATCGTGAACGCCGGCTTCTGAGAGGGCTAATGTCGTAGCTCTGCGGGGCACACACTTGAGTCTACGGTACAGAATATGCATGCAGCTCGAGCCTAATCATCACAATCACTCAAGATGAAACTGCAGATTCACGGTTCACTTGTGATATTAATTTTCGCTGCAACCTAATCCTGGGTTACTCGAGTGGGTGTGCCCCTTGTTTGCGCAACAAAGCTGCCATGTTCCCGACTGCCTCGTATTTCTCATCAGTCAAAAACACGAAGTCTATAAGCTCGCAGGTTTCGTGAGGCAGCAGGAGGACACGGGAGATGATGAACAACTCCAACATGGTTTTGCCTATGTCTAATGAGAGAATATCCGATTTGTCGGTGTCTCCAACGATTATGGCCAGCGATTGTTTCTTATTTCTATTGACCACGACGGCCCACCCCTGCTCCGGCTCAACACGGGAAACTGCAAACCCTTCCGCGCGCTTGAAAAGAAAGGTCTTGCCAGCTCGTGGGAAGATCACGTCGTTCTCGTGGAAGACTCCACCGACGTCTGGAGAGATCCAGAGGCAGTTGTTGAACTTGAAGCTTGCTGAGGTAGGGTTTTCGAATGTCCGTTTGATCTTGACCATGTTGCTGAAGGGAAGAGTCAAGAAGGCGATCGAGCCTCGGAGTCCTTTCAGTTCCTCTTGTTGTTCTGACTGGTAGATGAATTGAATGCCCTTCCAGAGGCCGTCTTCAACGGGTTCGGCTTTGAATAATTCTTCGTGGGTCTTCGACTTTTGAAAGTTGAATTCATCGTCCAAATAGAGGGATCTTATGCCTCCCGAGTAGTTTTGCAGGAACACTTTAGTTTGAATGTGTGGAAAACTTGTCCCTAGCTGGTTTAACGTAGCGTCTCTTCCAAGAAAGTACAGGCAGCCTGCAAAGTCTGCGCTGGCCTTGAATTGTAGGAGGCCGTTGGATACTTGGAAGATGTTTTTATCCTGCTCCGTTGTGGTCGTCACGTGGGTGGTGGCACGGGTTCGCTGGGCGAGTAAGCAGAGGTCCAATGGAAAGCGGACTTCTTGGTTGGACGCAGAGTAGATTAGGGTTCCACGATGCATTCCTGACGCGGCGTCTGGTGGCGGAATGATGGTGATGTCTACGCTGAGAGGGTTGTTTGCTGTGACGTTTTCGATTTCCACGTTGCTGGGTTGGACCTGCCATCCTTGAGGTGGAACGATAGTCAGTCTGCCGGTGGCGGGTTTACTGCGGGTGTTGACGACGATGAGGCAAGTTTTCGATTTCTGGAGCGTTGACAACACGGGGTCAGCTACTCTTGCATCGAAGAGCGGGGTCGGGCTGAGCGGCACCAATTCTCTTGGGGACAAGCTCCTCTCGATCAGAGCATGGTATCTCGTCTTCACGGTCTTCCAATTTCCCTTTCCCAGCACGTAGTAGAAAGCTGACGTGACGGCCGATCGTCCTGGTTTGACTTCTCCTAACGCGTACTCTGGCCGGAAGTAAGTTTCATCCTGGACTCTGATCTTGAAAAGGCCATCGCTGGACCAGATCTGTCCGAAATGACGGCTTTGAGCGGGGTCCTCGAAGCAAGCCCATGATTCCGCGTACTTGCTCGGGTCTGTTGGCAGATCGGATTCTGCAACGGGGAAGCCGATTGTTTCATGTTCTCGAATCCCCGTGTCTAGCGGGACGACGAGTTTTGGGTAGATGTTTCCGAAGGTTCGGCCAAAGATTCTTGCGTGGAGGTTGTAGGTTGTTTGAGGGTTAGTATTAATGACTTTAATCTTGTCCTTGATCATCGAGGTTCCCGCGTAGAAGGTTAAGGTCCGCACCATTTTGACGCCGGGCTTGTCTTGGTGCATTCGCGAGAGAGTCAGTTGAAGGCCCTCCGGCGTCTCCACCAATTCGTACTCATGGTCAACAGGCCGAATGAACCCGAAGGGGGGACCCACACCGAATCCGCCACGAGTCAACACTCTTTGGGCGCTTGCTCGTGTGTCTTTGTACGTAATCTCGAGTTCAGCCCCTCGCAAGCGTACTGAGGCCATCATTTCGTCGTTCTCAATGAATACCGCTCTTCCGCGTTTGGTCTCTCCGGCATAGGAGACCGTGCCACCTGGGATCAGGTTTTTTACGTGAATCGTTTTGGTCTTGGTCTGGATTTCTGAGTCGTTGATCTTCCCTTTCGCGAAGAGTTTCAACGGGATAACCGACGTGGGCTGGTTTCGTGGGATCGCAACCTTCGCCACGAAGCCGCTGTGGCTTTTGGGTGATATTTCAACGGGAATTATAGAGCTCTCCAAGGACAGGGTCTCTTGTTCGTCGACAAGGCAGAGGTCACCGATGAAAGCGTTCTCGGAGTTGTTGTATATGTTGAATTGGATGGTTCCCGTCGTTCCTGGGCTGACCACTATGGATTCCGGTTGCGTGCTGAATTCGAGCGGCGGGAGAATACGCATGCCAATCTCGAGTGGCATGAGTTGCCCGTTGATGATCAGATTTGCGAAAATTGTCTTCTGTTTCCGCTCAGTGTCGGGCACTTCGATTTCTGGGCTGACGACGAATCGGCCGACGAGCTGGAGTGATGTTCCCTGGTTGACCGTGAAGGATTGTTGAGGTTGTTCGGTGAATGTCAGGCCGTCGAAGCCGGCGAGAAAGAGGGAACCTTGAAGGGTTCTCTTCGTGTCGTTCTCGATCTGTATGGTGAGTGTCTCTTCGACGCCCGCGATCACGTGGTGGTCTCTCATCTGCGTGGTGATGGATAGGCGTTCGCCGCGCAGGTTGCGTTCGATTCCGCTGATGGATCTGCCGTATCGGTCTACCCAGACCTTTAAGTAGTCGTCGTCTTTGGAGAATTCGTACAGGAAGACATCCATCGCCCCCAGTTTCATCTGGTCGGGGACGAGGGCCAATGTGCGTTTCTGCGTTTGATACCAGTCGTATTCTTTCAGGAACTCGTCGGCGAGCGGGAAGTTTTGAATCCCGGGGATGTAATCCTGCATTCGGACGCTGGTTTCGGGCAGCCAGAACATTCCGCACTTCTTGTATAAGGGCACGGCTCGGAGGTTTCCTGCCCATGTGTCGAGGTCGACGCGTCGTCGGTTCTTCTGAGACGCGATCTCGAGCGCTTTGAGGATTAGGGCCTTTCCATGTCCTTTCCCGAGATAGTCGGGGTGGGCGCCGAATACTCCGATGTAAGCGGCCTCAGCGTCTTCATAGTGGGGATGCAGAGTACAGATTCCGGTAAACTTGTCGTCGTGAGTTGCGATTAGGATGGCGATGTGTTTGATGGCGACGGGGAAGGAGTGGAGCACTCTTTCAGCGGTGAAGGGGACGCCACCAGTGAATCCGCCCGGCCAGAGGCCCGGGCTGTCGAAGGAATTAAATAGCTCGGCGAGTTTGAACGCGTCTTCTTTTCTGAACTCGATGATCGTCGGCTTCGGCTTTTCTGTGTTGCTCATCATGTTAGCTCTCCGGTTTTTCCTGTGGAAATGCGAAACTCCCGTCCATTAATCATCTACGAGATTAAAACCTTTCGACGTGAGCTTTCCGTGTCTGAAGGGCGGATGGAAAGGTTTATAAGTAAATGTTTACTTATTTGTGGTAAACAAATACTGGGGACAGAACATGGGGCTGCTCTCAAAGCACGAATCAATCGTGTGGACGGAATTTCACAAAGGGAAGCCGACCAGTGACATTGCAGACGAAAGCGTGAAAGAGTGGAGCCCCTCTTATGTGTCGCGAGTCCTTAGTCGAGCCAGAGAAAAGATAGCAAAGGCCCTTGAAGAACACGCGAATAGCCACCGCCTCGACATTGAGAGCCTCTTAGACTACAAAGGATTGCTGATCGGCTTCGACTACCAGGCAAACGCCCAAGTATATATCCTATTCACGGAGAAGCTGGGGATCATCGTCTGGTACAAGCACAACTCCTACGCCGACAAGCTGTGTCCCGAGTGCCCGAAAGAAGCCGAGTGCAGAGAAATTCTGGACACCATCCTCGCAGAGTACAATATCGCATTGAGACCAGATGAGGAAGCGCTTCTCATGACGCAACAATCCATCGCAATTCTCAACAAGCTCGCGGCAAAGGAGATTCCTCGTTATAAGAGAAAAAAGGAGTGATTGAGTTTGGGAAGTGACGTTAAGGAGAAGGTCATCAAGCCGCCAGTCAAGAGAGTTACAAGCGGGAAAATCTTCAAACCATCAAAAGCTTTCCTACACAAGAGGTTGCTGCAGTCCGTAGTTGTAGCGGTGATCATCTGGCTGATAATCATCCTTGGTTTCATCGGTATGTCCTTTGCGGCTGCTTCTGCAGAACCGGATGAATACCCCAGCGCCGTTCAACACATCGACGCTTGGATTGGACCAGTGAGCCTTTGGACGATCGTCTTGAACATGATTTGGCTAGTACCGCTCTTGCTATACACGCCCGTCTACGTCAAAAGCATCGAGTTTTCGGTGAAAGCCGAGACAGGTGAAACAATGCCTGAGGTCTATGTGAAGAAGGGCGTCATAACCGTAACCCGCAAACACGTGCCCTTTAGGACGATCACAAATATATCTAGCAGGGCAGGACCCTTCGATCGACTATTTGACATCGGCTCTGTCCACATCGAGACAGC
>JABAOF010009799.1_pt3 | contig 23176 bp, 17 predicted proteins | sample 7062171 | NCBI WGS metagenome assembly JABAOF01 (sample SAMN14538628, study PRJNA623070) | marine sediment metagenome | biome: marine biome [ENVO:00000428]; feature: marine pelagic biome [ENVO:01000023]; material: deep marine sediment [ENVO:00002113] | place: India: Gulf of Khambhat ...
CAAGAGTTCTCTGATCATTTTAAAGTCCCCTTACCGCAAGAAATAAAAGCCGATTAATGGGATAAAAAAGAATACGATAATGATATAGGCAAACGGGATTGCCTTGTTTCGAACGGCGGACTCGGAGAATCGCCTTGCCAAGCCGATCGGAACAGATCTCATCGGCCACCAGATCATGATGCCACAGATGTTGAACAGGAGATGAGAGAAAGCCACGGTAATTGCGGCCAGGTTCCCCGTCACCAGTGCAGCGAGGATCGCCGTAACGGTTGTTCCCAAATTTGAACCGAGCGTATACGGGAAAATCTGCTCCAAGGCGAGGATTCCTGCCCCGGCGATCGGCACGACCAAGGACGTTGTTATGGAACTACTCTGCACCATCGCTGTCAAGAGCAATCCGATTAAAAAGGCCCGGGGAGCGGTGCCGAAAAGATATCGGTCGAACCACATCTCTGCCCTTGAAGCCACGAGTGCTTTGAGCGAATCGACGATCTTTTTCAAGGAGAAAAGGAGCAGGAGCAGCGACAGGATCAGGAGAATCCATGGATAAGCGCCAAGTGACTCCTTCAGGAGATCGACCACTGGGTGGGTTAGGGCCTTCACAGGACTCAGAAATTTGAGGCCTCCCATGTCTTGAAACTGTCTGCCCATGTAAGAGGCGGCGATCCCGAGAAAGCCGGTCATGATCTGAATCGGAAACAAGACAAGAACAGCCAAAATATTGAAGAAATCGTGAACAACTGCGGCAGAAAAGGACCTCGTAAATTCGGCGCTGCGATTCATTTGTGGTAAGGCCGCGAGCGTATTGGTTATGGAGGTACCGATATTGGCTCCCATGATGATGGGAATCGCGGACCCGATCTCCAGTACCCCCCCGCCAACCATCCCCACCACAAGGGAAGTGGTCGAAGAAGAAGACTGGATAATTGACGTTGCCAACACCCCGATAAATAGACCGACAAAGGGACTCGCCGTCATTTGAATCAGGGTACGGGCGAAGTCCCGACCGAACATCTTCAACGCCGTTCCCATCAGTTCCAGGCTGAAAACGAAGCAGTAAATGAAAATGGCGAGTTGGATCAGCTTGATGAGAGCAGGATGATGTCTGTACCAGGCTCTGATCATGATCATCGAGGCACGAGAGATCGGGATTGTTGGGAAAGATATCAGAATTACAGGAGACTGACCAGGAGAAAGAATCGGTCATTGACGCGTGGCGTAACCGATCGATTCAAACTATATCATATCGGGTGGACTCCATCGCCAGGGATTGGGAGGGGCTTCGCCCAGTTCTATTCATGGGTATCTCGATCATCAGTCAGCTCGAGGAGGGTCTTCTCGAGCCTCATCGTGCCTTCCAGTATGACTTGGACGTATTTTCCACCCTCCGAATCAGGGTCCAGCGTCGAAGCCAGCCGTCTGGCAAACCCCCCGACCGCAAGGAGGGGATTCCGGATTTCATGAGCCACAGCCTGAAGGGTGTGGGCGATAATCGCTCTTTTCTCATTTACCCCGCCCAGATTTTCAAAAGATGGCAGAACGCCTCGGGCGACTGAATCCTTTTCCGCTGATAGCCGCTCAGAAAGTTCACCGAGGGCCTTGTTGGCCTTTTCCATCAGTTCGATCATATCACGCTCTTTATTCACCTCGACCTTCAGACTTTCCGCAATATCCTCGACCTGCTCAAAGGTTTGTATGAGAATGTCGCCGATGACCTCATGATCCAGGTCGAGGATCTCTTCGGCTAGAGAGAGGGCCGCTTTGAATTCAGATGCCTCTTGGCATATGAGTGCGGAGAGCTCTCTGGCCACCTCGCAGACCGTGGCCATTGGAGGCGTCTCTTTCTCACGTATTTTCATCCCATAAAACCGCTGGCAGTCAGCGATGCGGTCGGGAAACTTCCAGTACCGAAGCGCGGCTTCACCGATCTGTCTGTGGTCCATTCCAAAACGCCCTTTCTCCCAGGCCAAGAGCGACTCGAGGGGGTAGATGTGAAGTTCACGGGTTTTTTCGGCGTCCTTCACGAATAGATCAAAGAATATCAACAAGCCGATCCCACAGGTCAGGCCGGCGAGGAACGCCTCTTCGGCGTCACAGGACCTCGTCTCAACGGCAAGGGATCGTGCGATCAGCCCCTGGTAAAGGGATGATCGCCAGAATTGCTCGTAATCCATGGGCCCGACCTCACCCATTGGGAACGTATCCCGCAGCGACAAAGACAGGACCATGATCCGAAGCCTATTAAATCCAATTCTCAGGACCGCTTGCTGGAGCGTCGTGACAGGGACGATGGATTGGAACAGTGCGCTGTTCGCAATGCGGAGGAGCCGGACCGCGAGAGAGGGGTCCTTTTCGACGAGGTTTGCGAGGTTCCTGATCGCACATTGATCATCCGACGCCATTTCGATCAGTCTGATAGCGATCGGGGACAAGGAGGGAAGGGAATATCCGGATTGAAGTCTTTTCAAAAAGTTCGATGCGTGATCTTCTTTCATCCCGAGTCCCAGACCATGCGATTGCCGTTGAGTCCTCCGGGTCCGAAAAAACATCATCCCTTGAGGCCAGCACCGGAAGAGAAGCTTGTTTCTCCTCATTTTACTTATCGGAAGGATTTGGGAGAGATATGAGCGACTTCTTCATATAGTGGGAGAATTAGGGTGGGTTCAGGCCAGCGCGCTCTGCCGGGATTATCCGTCGTGGCACTTCTTTTGAAGTCTCTCCATGAACCACCTCAGTATCTCGCCTCAAGTGTGATGCCTTCCCTTTCAGCCATGGCGAGAATCAGCCCTGCGGTGCCGGTCATCATGTTATCGCCGAATGGCGCTCCAAAAACGACCTTTTCAAGCCCAACAGGCTCTAGCATCTTTCTCTTTGGACCCGTCACGACGATCATGTCAACCCCTTCGAGCCCAACAGCCCTCCGGACATAGGCACCATGTCCTCCTTCGGCCCTGATTTTCTCATGGGAGAGCCTCCCATCAGCGAGATCGACGATAAGAGATTTCAAGATATCGGGGGTCACATCGACGGTGTGATATTCAAAGAACCCCCCGATCTCGCCCTCGACCAAAAGAGCGCCCAAAGTGTGCGAGGTGGCGATATCGAGCACAATAATCGACCGCTTCTCCCGGACTGACCGATCACTCGATGCGCCGAGAATGGCAGCCATGCCCGTATCCATGACATACAGTTTACCGGATGGGAAAGCCCTGCCATCCATTGCGGCGGATCGCATTCGGCGGAGATATGAGGGGATCCGATCCGATGGGAAGAGGAAGGCCGACGGTTTTGGAGATTGCTCAATAATGCCCTTGAGGATGGAGTGACGAAAATCAACGGTTGATATCCTCTTCTTTGGCGTCCCATGGTCCTGAACGGCAATGCCGAAGAAGTCCACGGCCGGCTCGACTCCCATCATTTCCAGCATGGTCATCATCTCCCTCACCGGCACGTCGCCTGTCTTGAACCACGAGACCTTACGGCTCTTGAGTTTCTCTTTTGCCACCTTCTGGGGAATCAGTGTCGCCCCGAGTTTTTCGACTTTTTCCATACGGTAGTGAATGGTCTGGGCTGCAGACCAGGTCAACATGACCTTGGACCCGAGGGCTTTCTTCCTTATCGCTTCAGTGACAGGGCTACCTCCCATTTGACGTCCCATGAGGAGGATCTGACGATCTCGGCATGCTTCGATTTTATCAGCGAGGATTCGGGTCGGTGATTTGGCCACAAACTTAAGATGATCCCCCGATCGGGTATCCAAAAACATGGCATCCAGGGTGCCAGCGCCGACGTCTACTGCCAAGAATCGAGCCATGTTTCCCCGCCTCTCCTCTGTTTGCCGTATTCTAGCACAATTCGTTTTTCGGGAGGACGAAAAATCCTTTGCCACCTCCCTTTCAGGTGATGCCTCATCGCAACGCGTCGAATATCCTCGTTCCCTGCCACCGAAAAATGCCCATTCCCCTCCGTGAACAGAGTTTCTGACCCGTTCTCAGGCTCCACCTTCTAAACTCGGCCTGGCGACCCGAGACGGTCGTGCCCGTGCATCCAGTCAGTTTCCACCTCTCGCGGAATACACGGAGATCTCTGAGTTTCGAGCTGAATCGTTGAGCGGGCGATTCGGGTCAAGAGCGTCAACCCTTTGCATGGGTCAATTGATTGGGTCCCACCATACGATTCTTTGTGAAATCTGTATCCCATGGCCCCGAAGGGGCTCGGTAGGCGGCCTGGTTTTCCCTCTCAAAAAAAGCCAGAGTCAAAATCATCTCTTGGGGGCCCTGTGGGCTCCCGCAGCCCTCAGCAGACTCGAAGGGCAGCGAGAGATAGGGTGGAAGCATTGTCCTGAAAAACCAATGTGAGAACATTTCATGTTCCCGTATGAGCTACTTCGATTTTGCCTTGTAAACTCCATTGTCCATGAGCGACTCGCGGGAGAAGTGGGGCCCCCTTCGAGAGTGAGCAGGAAGGGGAACGCCCGGCCTTCATAAAGTGAATGACAGGACCAGCTTCCTGCGTCTCTCCATGGGGCTCCAAGACGCGAAAAGGCCGGGAAGGGGCAAGGTTTCCCCACCTGCGAACCCCGAAAGGGTCACTTCGGGAGCGTCGGAGCGGAAGGGACAATGGAGTTCGGCAGAAAAACTGGCATTTCACTCTGCGCCTCAATTGACACGGAGAAACCTTTTATCTATAATCGCGCTATTCAAAAGCCAATCATGATAAAAACGGATCAGAAAGAAAGACCCCTCAGCCGGATCGCGAGGGATTACTTTGACTACCTTGGAAGACATCTCTCCCAGCAGTGTGCCAGTGATGAGTTCTATTTCCTTCCTCGGTCGGAAGCCGCTGCCGAGCACCTAGACCACTTAGACGACCTGAGGCCGGAGCGAATTCAGGACCACATTCAAAAGGTGCGAGATTTCCGAGACAGAATCTCACCACAGGTGCAAAATGACCTCGAGGAAGAGATCGATCGGCTCCTCCTCATCCAGAGTATGGAGAGCTTCCTGAGGGAGTATGACGGTACGGCTGGATGGCGAAATGACCCAACCCTCTATGCGAAAATTCCCCTCTTTGCCACAGATCGGGTCCTGTCCCAGGCTGATGGCTCGCGTGACCAAATGAGACGAAATCTCCGGGACCTCTTTGACCAGATTCCATCTTTTTTTGCCGTCGCCATGAGAAATCTCATTTCTCCTTGCGAACTGGCCGTTCAGGTTGGTTTTCACATGGCCCGGGATGCATGTGAGTTTTACCGCCACGACGTCAAAACCTTCATCGAGGAGCGGATGGGGGGAGATAAGGAGGTCTTGGCGAAAAACCGGCGGGTTCTGGAGGCATGGGACCGATTCGGGCGGGACCTGCTGAGGCTATCCGCTCGGAGGTCATTTGCCATTGGAGAGGACGGTCTTCGGGGAATCCTTGCCGTCAACTTGAGTTATCGCAGATCTCCTGGAGAAATCCTGGAGATTGCCCGACAGGCCTACCATGAGATAAAGCAAAAGATCACTCGCTTTGCCAGGAAAATCGACAGCCGTAAAACCTGGATGGACATCATCTATGAACAGCGTCCCGCTGTTTCTTCGCCTGAAGAAGTTCTGAAACTCTATCAGCGGGAGGTCGTTAATCTGCGCCGGTTCTTTCATTCACGCGACGTCATGACTTTTCCTCCCGGGGAAAAGGTCATTGTCCTCAAAACGCCGCCCTATTTGCAATCCCTGAGAGCTACGGCCTCTTATCGAGCCCCCCTAACCGGCGGCACTGGGGATCATGGGCTTTTCTACATCACCCCTGGAAAAGAGGACTTGGAAATCATATTCTCTCATTGCCCCTACCTGTCAGCTCACGAGACATACCCGGGCCACCATGTTCTCGATCATATCCGGATTCATCATTTCAATCCAATCCGACGCCAAGTCGAATCACCGCTATTTTATGAGGGATGGGCCACCTATGCGGAGCAACTCTTGGATGAGTTGGGATATATTCAAGACCCACGGCAGCAGATTGTGCAACTGAAACGGCAACTCTGGCGTAATTTGAGAGCAATTCTGGATATCGAACTTCACGTTGGGAAGATTGGTCTCACCATAGCGGCCAAACGGATCCGCACCCTGGGCTTTTCGTCCGCGAGGGCTGAGCGTCAAGTTCGCCGGTTTGCCCTCACGCCAGGATACCAGTTGTGTTATTTTATGGGCGCGCACGAGATTATGCGACTGCGCGAGAGATTCTCCCCCCAGTTGGGTACAAAACGTTTTCACGATATGCTGCTTGGTGGAGGTCAAATCCCTTTCGATCTGGTGGAGAAAAGGCTGCAGGCCTTCCTTGCTCAAAAGCTTCCAGAGGGGCCGGAAGAACGAGGATGAGAACCGTTCAGGGTTATCACAGTGAATGGAACATGGGCAGTCCGGGAGGCTGGGACTATCAGCGGATTGCGCAGAACTTGGGCAAAATGGCCTGGGATCTGGTTACAAGAAACGTCGAAGTCGGCGTCGATGTCGATTTCGAACACCCCCAAATCAATCCAGTCCCAGGGTTTGCCCGGATGTTACTGCGGGCCCATGAAAAGTGCCGCGGGAGGAATCGAGTCCATGTCGTGCTCTTGGCCGAGACGGAGACCCTTGACGTTGTCCTGGAAAACAGGAATTTCGTGGACTATCTCAACTCCCTGGACGGCGTCAAAGCCTCTCTCGCCGGACCCGGCGACCTGTCCGTAAAGAACCGGAGGGTCTGTTGCAAAGGAGAAGAAGCTACGGTTATTTTCATGGATTTCAACATGAAGACGCTGTTCAAGATGGCACAAAATGAGGATATTCGGCCCATCCGGGAGGCCATTAAACAGGATATTCTAGTAAATCCCCGCGGAATGGAGCCTCTCGGTGCGAAAGGCCTGTTTGAGGTCATCACTGAAGAGGGTCGAGACTATTTGAGCGAAGAGACGGTCGCACATACCCCCTGGACACGACAGTTCTATTCGCGGAAAACGACCGGTCCGGACGGGGAATCCATCGAAGACCTCGTCGCCTGGACTGAGATGCATTGGAAGGATCTCATCCTGAAACCGGCCCATGGATATTCCGGGCATGGGATATCCATCGGATACAAAAGAGAGAATCCCAAGAAACATATCGAATCGGCTCTGGAGTCTGGCGACTATGTCGTCCAGCAGATCGTTCCATTGGGACTCTGGTCTGAGCAGAGTACCTGGCCCCTCCTTGAGGAGCGACGCCTCTTCCCAAAGGAATGGCAGACCGATTTCAGGTGTTTCATCACCGATGAAGGGCTTCAGGGGTTCCTGGCTCGCTTTGGCGGGGTCCCCACCAACGTGGGCTCGGGAGGCGGGATTCAGCCCATAGGTGTACTCAGGACCGCTGTGACTCCCCGGAAGGCCGTCGACACCATTAACGAGGCCTTGGTCAAATTGGGCTATCAGGCCTTTGTTCAGATCCAAAATGAAGTGAACCGAAGAGCGATTGGGATGGGTTTCACCTATCTCCTGGGTCCAATCATGATCACCCTGAGGCCCAGGTTACTGACCGAGGATCATCTAACAGACCTCAGACAATACGCGCACAATCTGTGGCATGATGCCGTCAAACTGGAAAGACTCTGGCGAAAGGGGAAATTCGCGGACGTGGTCAGGATAGCGAAAGAAGAAAGAGAGTTAGCCCTTCGGCAACCCTGGCAGGGGCACCCGGCATTGATGGTCTCAGACGGCCTTTTCAGCTTCGGTGCCGACCTTATGGGTGAGGCATAATCGATGAAAAGTGTGAACCCTGACTGGTGGAAAACCCTATTCGATGAAATTTATCTGATTACCGACGCCCGCTCGGTCTGTGACCAGGCATTGACGCGCCGAGAGGTGGACTTCCTAGAACACACTTTGGGCCTAGAGAGATCTTGGCCCATTCTCGACCTCTGCGGAGGTCAGGGGCGTCACTCCCTGGAACTCTCTCGACGAGGCTTTCAGGATGTAACCGTTGTCGACTACTCGAGAGCCCTGATCGGTCTGGGGATGAAAGTCGCTAAAGATGAGGGGCTCAACACTTCTTTCGTGCGGAAAGATGCCCGCAATACGGGTCTGCCCAGTCAGCACTTCAAAGCCATCGTTATCATGGCCAGCTCTTTCGGTTATTTTCTCGATGAACGTGAGAATCAGAAAATCCTTTGCGAAGCGTTCCGATTACTCACACGGGATGGATCGCTCCTGTTGGACCTTCCCAACCGGGAATATCTTCTCGAGAATTTCGCACCTCGATCCTGGCATGAAGCGAATGAGGAGATCGTGGTCTGTCGTGAGAAAAGACGGGATGAAGACGTCTTGTACTGCCGGGAAATGGTCATCTCCAGAAGGAGAGGTATGATCCGGGATTCGAGCTACTGTACACGCCTCTACGGTCCAGAGAAAATCACAGAGATGTTAACATCGGCCGGTTTCAGGGAGGTCGCGATTCACAAGGGCTTCATCTCCCACAACAAAGAAGGGGACTACGGGGCCATGACGAATCGGATGATCGTGACTGCCCAGAAGCCGTAGGATCCAGAATACGACCCCTGGCCCACGAGGCCTGACATTGAGGGTCACTCCTCATCGATCCAGACCACCTCACTGGTCTCCAAAAAGAAAAGGGCCGCCCTTGTTGCCTGGCCGGTCAGCTCTTGCCAGTAACGTCGGTACAGCCGTAACTGCGGTGCATAGCGGGAGACGAGATGGTCAATGCCATCTCGGATCACATCCGATTTATAGTCCACAACCACCCATCCCGAACCCTCCCAAAAAACCAGATCAATCACCCCTTTAATAAGCGTTTCTCCTCCAGTCCCTTTCATACCGACGTCGGAGGTCAGGACCCGCACAGCGAAAGGGACTTCCACGAATCGTCTTTTTGAAACACACGCGCGCTGCCAGAGCTCTGATGCACGCACGCCTTCTACCATCCGCACGATTCCATCATTCTCACCGAGCGGTAGCCCCTCTGCCCGCAATAGAAACTCCGTATACACTGCCACGTCCAACGCTTCATCGCGCATCAGGGATTCGAGTAAGCGGTGCAGCACCCGCCCCCACGCCAATCCCTTCCCACTATCCTCAAGGAAGGATCCGTGAGCGCCTTCGACTTCAGCGGCCTGCGTGACCTGTGCTACCCCATAGGAAGTCCGAGCAGTTACCTCATGTCTTTCTCTTATCTGAGCCCTTGCAGCAGCCATTTGACCGGGTAAATCTTCGAAAGAAACAGAAGGAGCTACCGTGGCTGAGGCTTTTGCCGAGGGCAGCTCTCGACGGATCGACTCAGAAAGCTTGGCCCACGGCCCACAAGCACAACCTCGGTCGGTCTTCTTCGATCGCCGCCGCAGCACAGAGACGACCAACATGTTCCTCGCACGCGTCGCCGCAACGTACAACAGACGATCCTCCTCTGCCCTTTGAAAAGCTTTCTCAGCCGAGGCTTTGGCATCCCAGCCATTGGGCCGGGCCAGTTCTCGTCTCCGAAATCCCTCGTTGGTGACGACGAGGAAATGACCTTCAGGCTGTTCGGCCTCGCGATCAATGAAGAACAATGGTTCTCGATCGGGAGAGATGTACGGATCGGCAAGAAAGACGATGGGCGCCTCGAGGCCTTTTGCTCGATGGAGGTTCATGAGCCTCACCGCATCCGTACGACCCGGTTCGACGCTCATTCCCTCTAAGTCTGCACTTTCGATGAATCGAGAGAGATGCTCTACAATCGGCGCAAATGCGTGTCCCTCCGCGGAGAGCATTCGGCCCATTGCGAGGGCTTTAAGGAGATTGCCACTTCGAGTGTCACCCAATTCCAGTACCGCACTATGGGCGATGATGCCCAGTCGTTCACATATCCGTCCCAGAGCCGCTCCAGGGGGAAGATCCCGGACCCACTGCCTTGCCTCCCGGAGTCGTGAAAAAGCCTGCCCAATCCGTTCATCAGCGATCGTTGGCGGCTCCGTGAGGTAGGAAAACCGACCTCCCGCGCGGCGGAAATGATAGAGTGCATTGTCATCCACGCCCCATAGTACGCCACGGAGAAAGCTAACCAACGCCACCGGGTCGTCAGGGTCTGTTAACGCACGGAGAAATGGAAGAAGTGCTGCGATTTCCTCGGATTCCCCAAACGATCTCCCTCCAGAGATCTCATAGGGGATGCCCTCACGCTCGAGAGCGATCCCATAGTGGTGAAGACGCAGCCGGTTCCTTAGGATGATCATAAAGTCGGCCGGCTCCACTTCGCAGAGGCGGTTTCTCCGAGTCCCATCCTCTTTCACAATCCGCCAACCCGAGTCGAGGGCGCAGCGTATCCATCGGGCAATTTTGGCCGCATCTTCCTGGGCGATAAGATCTGCGCCCCGATGACCGTCAGACACCAGCTCCAATCTGAAAACCCCTGATCGCGCATTGCCTGCTCCGCGGGACGCTTTGAGGGGGGTATAGGCGGCTTGCGCTCTCGTGTCTGAGGCCGGGAAAAACCCGGAAAAGGCGTCATTAACCCATTCGCATATTTTCCCTACCGCGCGGAAATTCGTCTTCAGATGGAGTACAGATCCACCTGCCTCGGTCATGATCTCTCTGAAGTGTTTGTATGTCAAAATATCGGCACGGCGAAAACGATATATGGACTGCTTCGGGTCACCGACAACAAACAGCGCTCCAGATTGCGGGCGGAGTTTCCGCCAGTCTCTCTCGTCCAATGCCCTACTGGTCAGGTAGAGCATGATCTCCGCTTGGATCGGGTCCGTGTCCTGAAACTCATCGACCAGGAGATGGGTAAACCGGCGCTGCAGGTGCTGCCGAACCTCCGGGTGGTCCCGGAGCAAATCGCGGGCGATGATCAACAGGTCCTGAAAGCCCAGGTTTCCCGACGCCAATCTCCTCTTGCGGAAATCCTCGACAGCTGGATGAATGGCATTCAGGAGAATGGGGTGTAGATGTTCTCGCCATCGATAAAGGGCAGGTCGCACGATTCTGTCACGAAGGGCATCGAATCGATCCTTCAGGTCCATGGCGCGTCGTCTGTCGGGCCAGCGATTCTGAGTCATGGTCCCGGCATGGTCGAAGACCTCCAGTAGACGCACGAGATTTGCATCCTCGTCGAGGGCGAGGACCCGTTCCAATCTCAGCGCACGTCGCAGCAGGTTCTGGAGTTTATCCCAGCCCTTATCTGGAATCGTTTCAGGAAGCTGCTTCTGCGCCCACCTGAGAAACCGGTTTACCTCCTTCCGCACATCATCCAGATTGGGTCGAATAACCGGGGAAGTCACCAGGAGGACGTCTGGATAGTTCGACACCGCCTCATATGTGGGCTCGAGCGCATCGAGGCTGACACCCAGATCTGCCAATTGCTGGGGCAGCGGATCGCCCTTGACGTAAATTCGCTCAACGTAGTTTTCCCAGCACTCTGCTCGAAAAAGGCTATCTTCGCTTTCCTCCAACTCCTCGAATCCGGGATCGACCCCGGCCTCCAGTGGTCGCTCCCGGATCAGTCGGCCGCAGAATGAGTGGATCGTGCCAATGAAACACCGATCCAGATCTCTGAGGGCATCAGCGAGACGTTTCTCTTTCTCAGGGTCCACTTCCGCGCGAAGTGACTCCTCGAGGCTCAACTGGAACATCTCTCGGAGGTGGGCCGAGGCTTTACGGGTAAAGGTGACAGTGGCCAGGCGGTCCGCTCGGGTTTTGCCCTCTCGCAACAGCGCGACCATGCGCCGGACGAGACTCGTGGTCTTGCCAGTACCCGCAGCCGCCTCAACGAGAAAGGTGGTTTCCAGCTCGTTCTCGACGGCGCGGCGTGCCTCCCAATCAGCCAAAATGACATTAGTCGTCAAAAGCGACTAACCTCCGAAATGGTTCCAGAGCCGTGTTCTTTTGAGTTCGACTCTCAAGTTTCCTACGAATTCTCTCATTCGCTTTTTGGGGGCCCTCGCAGACGCATTGCCAGTCACAGAATCGGCAGAAATCTGAATCAGGGGCGTATGGGAAGATGCCTTCGCGTAAGAGATGGAAAAGCGCGCTGAGGACCCTTTCCAGGGCCCCAGCATCTTGTTCTTTTACAACCCGATGCCCCTCCCCTTTCGGACCGGGGAAGAAATAGCCGGACCGGGTCACACGACCTTTCAGCTGCAACCGTGCCAGTAGGATTTCCACCGCCCGTGCATAGAGGGCATGCTGAATCTGGCGGCCGCGATTCAGCGTTTTCTCCTCAATAACGCTGCGCGGACTGCCAGATTTGTAGTCCCAAACTTCGTATTCGTCCTCACCCCTTTGATCGATTCGATCGATTCGCCCCCGCAGCATAAAGCCCTCTCCCTTGCCGAGGTCGATCGACACGGGATCCTGGCTGGCAATCGGTGCCATTGAATCGGCTCCGGATACCCCAAAGGGAACCTCAAAATACCGGGGCATCACTCCTTGGCAGTGGATTTCTTCATCTTTCAAAAAGGTGCGGCAAGCAGCCAAAATGTGGTTCCGTTGCGTCGCGAAGGCGGCCGTGTTGGGTGGAGGGACCCGGTGGCGCCACCGGCCGATGCATTCCTCGGCGATCGCTTGCAGGCGATCCCAATGCCGAGAAAAATCCGGTTTCTCATGACGAGCCGTGATTTCGACCATAAGGGTGCGGAATATCTCATGCAAGAGTCTCCCAAACTCCAGCGCGTCCAACCAAACCGTTGGATCGCGGGCATAGTCATCGGGTGGCTCGATTCCCAGGATGTAGCGCAGCAAGTAGGCAAATGGGCACCTTGCCAGCGCTTCAATTTGTGTGGAAGATATGGGTCTCTGGTTCAGCCGGGGATCGAGCTCTCCGTCCGAATCTCTCACCCATCCATCAAATATGGTAAAACGTGCGCTCGCCCGCTCCTCCTCAGCATGCCCGCCACGGTCGAGCCACGGATAAATGGTCCTCACGGTGGTGGAGGCCGCACCACTCTGCCTGCCTTTTTCCTTCAATCGTTCCAACCAGAACTCGCTTTCGTCAAGATACGTGGCCTGGAAGGGGATGAACCCCGCAGGTCTCTCGGTGGCCGAGAGCAGCGTCCTATAGTTTGCCTCGGGAAAACCATGAATTGCGCGGTAGATCTCCAAAAGAAACGGGGCCGGGAACTGCTCGCGGTCTTCAAGCAAGTTCCGACATGAGTAGCTCATCGTCACCGAACCACGGAGTCGAGCGAGACAAGCCTTCAGTGCCTTCTGATTCTCCTGAGGCCGCTCTCCAAGGAGAGGGAGGTGCCGAGGGGTGATGACCCTGTTGATCCTTCTCCGCTCATGATCGAGCAAGATAGGATCTTGTAAACCAACCCCTGGATAACGTGATTCGTCCAGTCCGAGAATGAAAGTGAACTCCCGTCCGCTATATCCGCCCATCCGATAGTCGCTGATATGAAGGTGTCCGGGTTCGGGTGTTTTCGCTTCCACATGGGTACTCCGAACTGCCCCTCGGAGCCGTTTGATGGCCTGTGGAAAACCAATCCGCGTATCCGACAGGGAGGAAAACTCCTCCAGGAGTCCTTGCAATGCCATCGCAGCCGTACCATCGAGCTCGCTCGCGACCCGGGCAAATTTCTCGACAAAGACCGCAGCCCCATGAGCCAATTCATGAAGTGCGATCTTTCCGTCCGAGTCTTCAGGCGTCACCGCCAGGAGCTCTTGGACGAATGCGCGCACCGCCCTCGCGGCGATCATTTGCTTTTCAGGGAATTCATGGTCTAGGGTTTTCCTGTCCTCCCCTTTTCCGTGTTGACGGTCACGATAGAATCGTATCAGGGCGTCGAGGCGGGAAATGTAACGTTCACGCCCCCATCCAATCCCCGCATCCCGGAGGACGCGTGCGGCCCGCATCGCTCCCGATGGTTCCTTCTCGCCAGTTGCCTTCCGAAGATCGACAACCTCGGCTCCAATGAGCCGTCTCATAGCCCTCGCATCGTAATCACCAACCAGCCAATCCAAATAGCCCAGGACCGCCTGACCGGGGCGAGAGAAAACAACCGGAACACCCTCTCCGTAGGTGCAGGGCATCTCGTATTGGGCACTCAGTTCGTAGATCAAAGGGAGGTAGGTGGCCGCCTCCGTGTAAAGGATTTCGACCCTGTCGACCTCTATCCCATCAGAGAGAAGTCTCCGGAATACTCCACGGATCTCGTTCTCCTCGCCAAGGGCACGAGAAATCCGCACGGCCGATACGGCCGGCTTCCAGTCGGACGGATCATCCACGGCAAGGACGTGAAGTCGATGACCGGCGAGTCGTTGGAGGAATTCCCGCTCAGATGGAGAAAGGTCGAAACAATCGGGAAGGAGGTATAACCCCTCCCTGGGGGCCACCCGTTCTCTTCCCCTGACCTTTTTGAGCGCCCGACGGAAGATCTCAGCCTCATCGACGAGGTGATTTTCAGCGAGGGCCCTGTCGTAAGCGTCGGCCAGAACACGGAGTTCACGAGCCTTTTGGTCATGATCGAGCAGTTCAACCCTCAGGCTTCCAGGAGAAACCGCCGCTCCACGCATGTCTTCAATGGTCGCCTTCACGGTCTGGTGAAACCCAACCTGATCCCTCACTTTTCCAAAATAGCCCTCTCTCTGTAACGCCTTGAAACAGGCCTGCTCAACCAGCGCCAAGCCCTGAGCTCGCGAGAGAATCTTCAGCCCTTCGCGCACGAGGTCAGCTTCGATAACCCGAAGGGCCAATGTATGAACCGTTTCAATTCGAAGATTGACCCAGGGGTGTCCCGCTCGGACAACCGCTTCGGCGACCTGATGACCGATGGCACGCGAGGGCGCGACGAAGATCTTCTCGTCGAGCCGGTGGGTATCACAAAACCGCGCGAGTTCCTCTGCCAAACGATTCATGGGATGCTTTTCACCTCATCTACTCCACATGCTATCCTATAAAATACGGCGAGAGATTTCAAAAGGTAAGGATTTCGAAATCTCCAGAGTTCCGGGGATTCTTTTATTCATGAGCGGTGGGAGGGAAAGACGAAAACCAGATCCTGGTAGATTCCCTCCCGCTCTGGAATGAGGATTTTAGGGTATATTTTTGACATGGAGCCGAGAAATGGATATATTCGGCGAGGCAAATCGGAGCGAGCGCTGGTCATGGAAGCATATCTAGACAGAATCCTCAGAATAGAACTTCCTGTTCCCTTTCCGGTGAGGACCATCAATGCATACCTTGTCACGGCCGAGCCCGTAACACTCATTGATGCAGGGGTCAAAACCGAAGAATCCTTTCGAGTGCTCGGAGACTCCCTTCGGAGATCAGGTTACGGGATGAGAGACATCCAAAGGATTCTTATCACCCACGGTCACATCGACCACTACGGGCAAGCCGAAAAAATCGCTTCACGATCAGGAGCTGAAATCTATATTCATCAAAAGGAATATCGGAGAATCCAAACGATTGCCCAACAGAGAGAAAATCTCGTGTCGGTGCTTATCCAAAATGGGACACCCAGCGAACTGCTGGAAGAGGCGATGAACTCCATGAGGTTAGCGGTGCAGTCTTTGGCTGAGCCCCTGGGGGATGTGCGTTTTGTCGGAGACGGCGACACGATTCCTTTCGATGGCATGGAACTCCAGTCCATCTTGTGTCCCGGCCACAGCACTGGATTGGTCTGCTTCTACCTCGAGGATGCGGGAATTCTGATCAGCGGCGACCATCTCCTGAATGAGATCTCACCCAACCCTATCATCGATCTCTCTGAGACGGGACCTGGACCTCGAAGCACGAGCCTCAAGGAGTATTTACATTCTGTCAGAAAGATCCAAAATCTCAAGGTGGCGCTCGTTCTCCCAGGTCATGGTGAGCCAATCTCCGACTTCAAGAACGCCTTGAATCGGATTTTCCGCCATCACGAGGAACGACTGTCCACCATCCTGGGCATTTTGTCTTCGGGCGAAAAGACGGCCTATGAGATCTCGGAGGCCATGTTTCCCAATGCGAGGTCTTTCGAGGTCTTCCTCGGCGTTTCCGAGGTCCTGGGACATTTGAGAATCCTGCACGAAAAGGATAAGATCGGCTTCAGATCACGGGGGGGTGTGGATTATTACGCCCAAAAATAGACCGCCCCACCTCAAGGAAGACGCTCCTCCCTTCCCCCAGGCGTTCCCTTTAGGATCAGTCTTAATCATTGTGTCATCGTCACCGCTGAAAGCAGGGAGTTCGGAAGGTCCAAAGACCGAGCCGTAGTAGGGTCAGAAATTTCGTTCAAAAAGCCAAATGAGCATTTTTCAGTGCCGACCCATACCGTTGAAAAGGTCTTTTGCCAAAGAGCCAGAAAGCTCCAGACCTCAAAGGCTTGAAGAAAAGGTCCAAACGCAATAGGCTAGTTCTCTGAACAACGAAACATCGGCTGACTCGAGACGATTCAACCATGAAAGACGACCAAAAAGGTTCTATGCCTGCCGATCACGTGTTTCAATTTCGTTCCAGCGCCGCACTGGAGAAATTGACAGGCCACAGGGCACACAATCTTGAGGAGCTCCTCGGGCTCATCCGATCTTGCCCGGACTCATCGATCTTCTACCATACCTTCTCAGCATTTCGAACCCTGCGGGAGGTCCAGGTTCCGTATACAAATGGTTTTGCCATGTGGATATCCGAATCTCTAAACGACGAGGCTTTGGCCGAAAAACTGGCATCCATAGATTTGACCGAATATGACACGATTGAAAGCCTGAGGTCACGTATTCTGGAGACCATTGAGACGCACAGGGATCAGAATCCAGCGGCCCTCAAAAAAACGGCAGATCGGCCCTTCTACCTCCTCGACGTGACCAGAATCGTCTACCTAACGGACAAGTTCGCCTACGATTTATCCTCGCTGCGGGAGTTGGTCAACACGATCAGCATCGACTCGCTGTACTTCCATTTCATCGAGTCGCGTCTCTACACCCATCTCCAGTCGGATGACTTTTCGAGATGGATTGAGGAGAGTTTGAACCTTATAGAATTGTCCAAAAACATTAGGGCGATTGACATCAACGTATACACCCTCGACGAATTGCGGGAAAAAATCGTGGAGGCAATCGATGCATTCCTCGGGGACACGAAATCAGGAGGTTGAGGGTATCTGCGGACTACACATCGAGACTCCAGAGCCTGCGAATCTTCATGAGAGATCCTGAGGCGAGAGATGATCATTCCCAGTCTTGCTGACTATAGAGAGGTGGTTGGCCGGAATGTGATCGAAGAACTCTACATCCTGGCCTCCCATGTGGGCAATCGATCGATTAAGATGATCAACTCAACGGCTGTTGGGGGGGGAGTCGCCGAGATGTTGAACCGCGTGGTCCCCCTTCTCAACGAACTCGGTGTGAGTGCAAAGTGGGAGGTCATCAAGGGGGGCGACGACTTTTTCGATATCACCAAAGCGTTCCACAATGCCTTGCAGGGCAAAAAGGGGTCGTTTCAGGAACAGGTATTTACGACCTACCTCTCCTATAATGAGATGAACTGCAGGGTGATGGATTTCGATGAGGATCTCATCGTCGTTCACGATCCGCAGCCGGCCGCCTTGATCCACTGGCAAAAGAGCCGGAAAAACAGATGGGTATGGCGTTGCCACATTGACATGTCTCATCCGAATCCTCAAGTCTGGGATTTCCTCAGGCCATTTGTGGAGAAATACGACGGTGCCATCTTTTCCTCACCCCTTTTCTCTCCGCAATTGGCCATCCCTCAGTACCGTTTCCATCCAGCCATCGATCCATTGGCTGACAAGAACAGAGATCTTGATGAGGCTTATGTCGATGCCGTGATGCAGAGATACGGGATTCCAAGAGATAAGCCCATCATCACCCAGATCTCTCGGTACGACCCGTGGAAAGATCCCGTCGGCGTGATCCAGGCTTTCAAAATGGCACGCAAGCATGTGAACTGCCGTCTTCTTCTGGTCGGGGACAAGGCGGCTGACGATCCCGAGGCTGAGGAGATCCTCGCAAAGGTCAGGGAGACGGCTGGCGGGGATCCAGAAATACACATCATCTTCCTCACAACCTCCATTCCGACAGAGATAAATGCCTTTCAACGTGCCTCGGATGTCGTTCTCCAGAAATCATTAAGAGAGGGTTTCGCTCTGACGGTGTCAGAAGCGCTCTGGAAACGTCGGCCGGTCATTGGCAGTGCTGTTGGGGGGATTCCAGCGCAGATTATCCATGGGTACACGGGGATGCTCGTCCATTCAGTGGAGGGGGCCAGCCTGCAGATTCGCCGGCTCCTCAATCAACCGGAACTTGCCAGAAAACTGGGTGAAAATGGCCGCAAGCGCGTCAGAGACGAGTTTCTCATCACGAAGATTTTGAAACGGTATCTGCTCCTCCTGCTGGCTCTCGATCGACCAGGCCAGGACATGATTTTTCTCGATTGACCGCCTATTTCCTCCCTTCAGCATGAATTCCTGACCCCTCCCAGCTCTCTTGCCTTAATCACGAGGTTTGGCATGGTGGATTTCGCTCTTTGAGGTTAGCCCTCCGCTCGGGTGTGAGACTCATATCCAGTTTCCAATCTGACCGGGCGTGTTCGTCTTTTTTCTTTATCAGCAGCCACTCGTTTCCGCTGCCTCGTCCTTTGAGGAGGATCAGGGTGAAGCCGCCCTTGAGTCTTTCTCCGTGGAGAAAAAAGAGGATCTTGTCGCCCTTGTTCTCGATGAGGTCATAGGTGCCGCTGTCCCAAATGACCACAGCCCCGGCCCCGTACTGTCCCTCTGGGATGATCCCCTCGAAATCGATGTATTCTAAGAGGTGGTCTTCGACCTGAACGGCAAGACGCCTCTCTGAAGGGTTCATTGATGGGCCCTTGGGGACAGCCCACGAGCGTAGGACCCCTTCGGATTCCAGCCGGAAATCATAATGGAGGCGGGAAGCATGGTGTTCATGAACCACAAACCGAAGATTCATGGTCCTCCCTTTCTGGTCTCATTCTGAGGGCACCCAGAGACGAAACGGTCAACCCCGCTCATCGGCTGCCGCCGCCCGAATAGGAGACCCCCTTCCCTACCAGATATAATCGCGGGCGATGGCCCGCTTGTCTCGACCGAAGAGCATATGGAAGCTTCGGATTCTCTTGAGAAAGGCCGGAGAAAGCGTCCCAATTGGCACGTAAACGATTTTTCGTCCCATCCGGGCAGCGAAGACCTTCATGTAACTTCGGGGTGGTTTCGCAGCCACATAGACGACATACTTTTCGAGCGAATAATCGAGCGCCGCGATCAAGAGCTTTTCCGGTTTTGCGTGGAACCAAAGATACTCAGGGTCTGTCCATACATCTAACAACCGCAGGGGCGGATAGCTCAGGAGGAAGCCTCCGTATTCGCATCGGCAGATGCCAGGCCCCGCAACGTTATCTGCGGGCTCAGTTGCATAGAAAGCCATGTCAGATTCCTGCTCATGCTCTCCGTGCCAGGTCGTGCAGTAGGGAAATCGATTCTTTTCATCAGAGTCGAAAATCACGACCACAGACCCGACGGCCCCGCTGACCGTCCGGTTTTCCCTGACGAAGACTCTCTTCTCATGAAAATGTCTCAGCGTTTCTCGGATGTCAACGCCGTCGAGCAGGGAAGCGGTCATCGGAACGATGCGACTCTGTTCTTCGGACAGCAGGCGCCCCCCTTTCCTTTTGAGAAATTGGCCGTAATTTTCGATCACAATATCCTCAGGCGGATAGGAGCAAATCCCCTTGCCGTCAAAACCCTTGAGCCATTCACCAGGGAATCGTTCACGAGGTCTCTTCCTTGCCAGTGACCATACAGGTCTTTGCCTGGGCCGGTGTAATCTTCGCCGAATGCGGATCCTTCGGGTCCCGAGAAAAACCTGGTCCCCCGTAATCTTAAGCGTTGGAAGGCTCGCGGGTTCCTCGATCCACGGATAATAAGATCCGAGGCGCCACATGGCATAGCCGAAGTTATCGTCCACGCATGCTTTGGCACTCGTCAGGGAATGGTAGAAATCAGATAAAAGAAGACCATCTAAGATAGCGTAATTACGAGAAAACCTGAAGAACGCTTTCATTTGCCAATCCGTTGTGTTCTCTCCGGTGTCTTGATGATAGTGCCGGGCCGACTCTCTAAAGAGCCGCAGATTGACCCGCTGGCGATCGATCATTTGGGAGGAGGGATCGACAACCCGGTGAATCGACCATACCAATGCCTCGTGGAGGGCCTTTTCTTCAGATGCGATCTTTCCCCCATCGACAATGCCGAAGGGAGATGCCTTCAAGGTCTTACGAACCGTATAGCGATGCCTTACGGGTTGAGGGGGAAGCTCCCCTCGATGATACTCGTAGATCGCAGAGAGAAAGGGGAAGGCGGCCAGAACCTCGGTCATGCTCTCCGAATGGAGGTCGAAAATCTGCACAGATCGACGCCTAATTCTCCCGATTGGCTGGGTCTGAGGGAGAGACATCTCTTTCCGAACACCGTCGAGATGAACCATTCCACAAACAAAGAGCATGGAAGAAAAATTCGCTTTGATCTCCTGAAGGCGAAAAGCCATTCCTTTTTCGCGGATGCGATCCTGTGGCGACTTTTGCATCCGGTGCAACAATTGGTCTCGAAAGCTCTCATAGTAGGCTCGATGCCCCACACGCAGAATTGCATAGGCATCGGGCAGAGGATCTCTGAAAAGGGGATATTCATCGGCGTCCACGTCGACAAAAAAGGTGGGAATGTCTTTTTCGTGTCCGTATCTTATCGCCTCGATCAGTGGATCGGCCGGTTCGATGAGGAGATAAATCGATTCGCCCCGGTCATTCTCGTAGAGGACAACTGAGATGAAGGGAAGCCTCCCGATTCCCTGCCGGATCTTATCTTCCAAAGTCGCCGGTAACTCAACGGCAATGGCCGCGGGTCGGATCTCATCAATAGCCTGACGCACAAGTTGGGCAAATTCGATGCGATAATGGCAGATCGGTAAGCAGTGGACATTGTCTATCTGTTCGGTAAAAACACCTCTCATAACCCATCTCCCAGTCCGTCCTAAAAATGCCCCTCTCCCTCTCTGAACGGCGTCTCTGACCCATTCTAGAGACCTCTCAAAGGTATTGGACAACCTCTTCTCCCAGCGTCATGGAAACCGCCTCCCGGAGCGCTTGGGCCACGGAGAAGCCTTCAGATTTGATGCGCTTTGCGGCATATCGGGCAATATTGATTCCATCCCGCACGGTGTAGATCTCGTCCTTCTGATGGGCTCGTTGGAGAAACGCCACCACGTATTCCAAGATCTCATCATCAACAAATGGCAGGTTCTCCATGAGGATCATTTTTTCCTCTTCTTTTTCAGGAAAATCGATCGTAATCTGTGGTTGGAGCCTCGAATGAATGTACTCGGGTATCTCGTACGTACTCGCATCATCATTCATCGTCACGGCGATCAAAAAACCCCTCTGGGCTGGAATCTTGATCCCGGCCACGACAGATTCGACATACCGGCGGTCATCCAGTAGGGGTGCTAGAGAGGCCCAGGATTTCTCACTCATTCGATTTCCCTCATCCAGAATGCAGGCCTCGCCCCGAATCATAGCTGTCACCAGAGAACTCGCGGCGTAGGAAATCGTCCCTCCTGACGCCACCACCGGCGTAATGATGAGGTCTTCGGGTCTCGTATCCATGGTGGCCTGAAACATATAGACCGCCTTTCCCAGACGTTTCGCTGCGGTGTAGGCCAGCGTGGTCTTGCCAACTCCCGGTTTGCCAAGCACTCTTGGATTGAAGGGCAGATCCTTCTGATCGATGGTCATCCACGCGGCGGACAACTGCTTGATCACCTCATCCTGCCCGACCCAGCGGATGTTCAGTTCGGTGGGCTGGCCGAGGGTGATCTCAACATCTTCGATTCTCACTCGCTTATGATCGATGAATTCCATCCATCTAAACTCCATCAAGAGGTTTTGCGATTGATCCTTCAGAGCCAATTATACCATCACTTGGCACAGCATTCGCAAAGGAAATTTTCGAAACACGCGTCTCTATGACCACAGACGATCCTCGAGGAAAACCGTGGTCCTGCAAGCGACCCGAATACCGGTGAAAAGGAAATCCTGTAAGCGAATCAAGATCTTATCGGCAACTGTTCCCATGGACTCGATCACGTCCGTCGTCCGTCCCACTTCGCCATAAGGATAAACAAAGGGGGCTCACGCAACGCATCGGGAATCTGACGATTTGAATCCCCATAACAACCGACCACTGACAACTGGCAAGGCACCTCCCGAAAAAAGGCTCCGAAGAGGAGCGGATCGAAACCTTTCGTGACTTGAGACACATCTCACCTGTGCCTGGAGGTTCTATGAAAAGAGAGCGGGGCGATGTTTACCGAGTGGTTATACCGTTCACCGGAGAGAAATTCTTTCTGAATCGGTACGATTATGTGATCATTGATGGTTCGAAATTGCTCCACATGGGCAGAACTATCCCCTACACTGTCAAGCCAATGGATTGCCTATACAAACATCTGGAACTCGTGCGGAAGGCAACCCGAAATACCCATCAAAAACCCTGGAGGGGCGTTGAGCGGCGGAGATACGGCCTCAAGAAACCCCCCTCCTGACCCATTTGAATTGTCCCTTCTCTGACAGCGGGTCGTTACGCCCGGCGAATCCATCTACTTTTTCTTCATTTCCAAGGCTTTTAGCTTCTGAAAGATCTCTTTGACTTGACGCCTCGTCTCTTCAAACGGTCCGCTGTTATCAATCACATAATCTCCCCTTCTGGCCTTTTCTTCAATGGACATCTGCGAACGCAATCGGTCCTGGGCAGACCCCTCACCCAATCCATCCCGCTCAAGGAGTCTCTTGATCTGCATCTCTGGAGGGATGTAAACCACGATCACCTGGTCGAAACGCTGTTCGATCTCGGTTTCCATTAATAGAGGAACGTCTGCAATAACAATAGCTTGAACTTTTTTTTCGAGAATCTGTTTTATTTTTTTTTCATACGCCTCGAGCACCCTCGGATGGACGATCCTCTCGAGTTTTTTCCGTTTTTTGGGGTCGCCAAAAACCAGGTGGGCCAGACGGCCTCGGTCGAGGCGCTGGTCTTCCTGCAGGATTTCCTCGCCAAAATGGCTGACGATCTCTCGCCATGCCGGTTGATGAGGCTCGACGACCAATCGACTCAATTCATCGAGATCGATGACATATGCCCCTTCTTCGGCAAACATGCGGGCCACAGTGGATTTTCCACTCGC
>JABAOF010007807.1_pt1 | contig 23171 bp, 17 predicted proteins | sample 7062171 | NCBI WGS metagenome assembly JABAOF01 (sample SAMN14538628, study PRJNA623070) | marine sediment metagenome | biome: marine biome [ENVO:00000428]; feature: marine pelagic biome [ENVO:01000023]; material: deep marine sediment [ENVO:00002113] | place: India: Gulf of Khambhat ...
GGGGTTAAAGGTCAAATCAACCCTGAAATCCGCGGCGATATTCCATGGGCTGTTGTACTTCCTCTCTTCATCCGGTCGAATCTTTAATTTCAATGTCTTTATATCGTACACACTGGCCAGGATTACACTGTGGAAAGTGGAGTACTTGTGCCTTGATAAATATTTACTCCTCAGCAGCCCCAGGAAGTTAAGAAACAATTGATTATCACTGCTTTTATCCACTTCATCGATCTGTAAAACCGTGGGTTTGCCGATTAGCTCAACCATTCCTGTTATGAAATCGTCCAACTGCTCAAAGGTTTCAATATCATGATGCCGCCCGGTAAAATCTACCAATTGCTGGTAATTATTCCTTTTGAAGATTTTATTAAGTTGCCTTAAAAATTCCCTGATAAAGTTTTTTTCGTTCAGGAAGTCCACCTCACTCATGCTTTCAAAGGTAGTAAATAAAACAAAATAATCACTGGTGGATAACCGCTTCTCAATAATTTCCAGGCAGGTGGACTTTCCGTATTGCCGGGGACGATTGATGGTGAAATATTTTCCTTTTTCAATTAATTTTACAATTTGCTCTATCTTTTCACCGGTGTCTACCATGTAATGGATATCAGGATTGCATGAACCGGTATCATTAAATTCTTTTTTCATTTGCCTTTAATATACTATCTATCCCATTTGCTGTCAACTACTTTCTTCGCGTTCCTTCGTGTCCTTCGTTTTTCGGCTGCGGTCGCCGACCGCCTTCGTGGTTTCTATCTTCGTCGTAGGCGTTAAAATACGCCCGAAGGGCACCTTTTACAACATTTGCAATACTGCGGCCTGATCTTTAATGTGTTTGACCTCCTCAAAAGAAAAGCCGGACTTGTTGTACACAAAATAAATTTTATTGGTCTCATAAAGATTAACCGGCGTTGAAAGAACCCCGGATTTTTGCAGATCGATAAAATCAATTGTACCGGGAACCGGGGAAAAATACGACAGATGCGGCGTCACTCCCAAACCCTTTACAAACGCAAGCGCCTCTTCAATGTCTTCTAACCGCTGACCCGGCACACCAAAAAGCAGGTAAACATCAATGTCTTTCCTCTTATAACCCGCAGCTTCCAAATTCTCCACTGCCGTCTTCATCTGGCGTACCGTCACTTTATCGGAACTCATGGATAATATCTCCGAACGGGTAGACTCAAAACTAAGACGCATCATTTTAAACCCACTCTTAAAAAAAGTCTCCGCGGTTTCCCGGTCAATCTCACCGGCATGCAAGCCATTAGGCGTATGAAAATGCACATCCAATGTCTCACTTACCTTCTGAAATACTTTTAAAAACCGCTTTTGCTTGTTGATCAACAGGGCGTCGTCAAAAATAACAAAATCCCGGGTTGCATAGGTGTCGTGCAGGAAATAAATTTCCTCCAGGACTTTATCTGCAGACCGCTCCAGGAACCTGGGGTTTAAAATGTCAGACGCACAATACGTGCAGTGAAAGGGACAACCCCTGGAGGTCATCAGGGGAAGCACATCCTTATTGCTTAAAAACTCGACGGCAGGGTAAGGAATGGTATCGATATCGGAAAAATCAGGATACGAATAAACCCCGCCGCCGTGCTCTTTGATAAATTCTAAGATTTTATTTTCACCGTATCCTTTAATCAAATAATCCACGTCCATGTGATTCTTTAGAATGTCCTCCGGGACCAGGGTGGGCAGGACCCCACCCATCACAATTTTGGCAGAGGGGAACCTTCTTTTTAAGGTATCGATGGTAATTTTCATGCCATCGATCCAATAGGTCATCAGACTGGTCACCAGGATGATATCTACCGATGGGATTTTATTTAGCTTTTCGCTGAAGGTTTTAAAAGGAATACCATACCGCGCGTAACTGCGGGGAGTTTCTCGATAGATGACCGGTTTTTCCACGGCCTCCCTGTGGTATTTCCCCCGGCCGTCAGGTTTTGTCTTTTTTGCCCTCTTATCACCGGCAGGATAAGCACCCTGTTGAAACCGGTCCAGCGTGTCCAGCCAATAAAGTTCACAGGCGGTGTAATTCTTTAAAACAGCCGCAATGTAAAGCAGTCCCAGCGGCCGCAGCCACAGATCATAGGCGGTAAAATCATATATGTAAGGATTTACCAGTAAGATTTTCATAGCCCTGAGCGATTATTGCTCCAGGTGAGCAATAACGACACGGTAAATCTGGTTGTAGTCTTTAATGAACTGGAAAGATGAGAACCCTGACCTGGCAAAAATCTGCTTTACCGGTTCATAGAGATTGTACCCGATTTCCAACAGCAGTTTTCCCTGGGGTTTAAGGAATTGCGGCGCTTTCTCAACAATAGGGCGGATAACTTCCAAACCGTCTTCTCCACCCACCAACGCGATTTTGGGTTCGTAATCCCTGACAGAAGGCTCCAATTTTTGCCATTCCCCTTCCGGTACGTAAGGCGGGTTGGAAACGATCATATCAAAGCACCCTTCCCGATAAGAAGGTGGGAACAAATCCGCCCGCACCGCCTGGACACGGTCTGCCACCCGGTGAAATCGGAGGTTCTTTTTAAGCACATAAAGCGCTTTTTCACTGGTTTCCACCGCCGTGACGTTTGTATAGAAGTGCTTTGCCAGGAGGATAGAAATATTCCCACTCCCGGCACCGATGTCCAATATTCCCAACGGTTCCCCAGGTAAATCGTTTGATAATTGAATGGCCTTTTCTACCAGGATTTCGGTCTCCGGCCTGGGAATCAACACATTTTGGTTGACATAAAAGGTCTCGCCAAAAAATTCCTTTTTTCCCAGGATATAGGCAATGGGTTCGCCTTTTAACCGGCGATTCAAGTATCGATAAAATGTTCTCAATTCAACACCCGCGCTTATGGTTTCGTTTTTCCTTATCCAGAATTGCTCCCGGGTGATTTTAAAAGCAGCTTCTATTAAGATCTGTACTTCCAGTGCCCGGTTTTTATGATCGTTATCTTTGAACCGGTTTAAGGAGTTGTAAAACAAGTTTGATAAACGCACGTTAGGATTAAGAGATAATTTCTTTGAATCTTTCTTCCAGTGCCTTCTTAGTATGAACTTCGGTAAGCATTTCTATCAATTGATCCAGGCTGCCGTCCAATATGATTTCGATATTAAAATTGTTCCCGGTGATGCGATGATCCGTGACCCTGTTTTGGGGAAAGTTGTAAGTCCTGATTTTTTCGGACCGGTCACCGCTGCCCACCTGTGATTTTCGGGTGCTGGCAATATTATCTTCCCGTTTATCCCTTTCATATTCGTACAGTCGGGATTTTAATACTCTCATGGCCTTGTCTTTATTTTTGTGTTGGGATTTTTCGTCCTGGCATGTGACCACGATGCCGGTGGGGAGGTGGGTTATGCGGATAGCGGAATCGGTGCGGTTCACATGCTGACCACCAGCCCCGGAAGCACGAAACGTATCGATGCGCAGGTCTTTGGAGTTGATATCAATTTCCACATCATCCACTTCCGGCATCACAGCTACGGTAACAGTAGACGTATGAATCCGTCCGCTGGATTCGGTAACCGGCACCCGCTGCACACGGTGGACACCACTTTCAAATTTAACATATTTATGCACATTTTCGCCTCTGATGTACATGATGATTTCTTTGATACCACCGATACCGGAATAAGTAGTGGAAATCACCTCAGCTTTCCACCCTTTTCGTTCAGCCACCCGGGTATACATGCGCAGCAAATCAGAGGCAAATAAAGAGGCTTCATCACCACCAGCTCCGGCACGAATCTCTAAAAATACATTGCGGCGGTCCTCCACCTGATCGGATACCATCAGGATTTTAATCTCCTGTTCCAGCTCTTCAATCGATTCCCCGAGGGTATGAAGCTCTTCTTCAGCCAGGGTCCTCATTTCTTCGTCATCCGCAAGCTCCAGAAGCTCTTTCGCCTCTTTATCCTGGTTAATCAGCTTTTCTAACTTTAAAAACTTATCATTCAACGGTCTGAGATTGGCTAATTCTTTAGAATACTCTCTGAATTTTTTTTGGTTTTTTACGATTCCCGGATCTGACAGCTGGTCTGAAATTTCCGTGTATTTCTTATGAAGACCGTCAAGATACGAAAATAGTTTTTCACTGCTCTTTGTAGCCATACTTTTTCTTAAATTTTTCTATTCGTCCCGCAGTATCAATATATTTTTGTTTCCCTGTAAAAAAGGGATGACAGGAAGAGCAGATTTCCACCTGGACTTCAGGCACGGTTGACCGGGTAACAAACGTACTTCCACACGCGCAAGTCACTTTGCATTCCATGTATTCAGGATGTATTCCTTTTCTCATTTTTATCCTCCAAGGTATGGCATTTTATCACGTTCACCGCATCTTGTCAATAGGAAAGAAAGGTTAAGGTTAAGGTGGGAAATCTCTTCCTCAGCCTCAACCTTGTTTCTCAAAAAAAATTCTGGCTTTATGGCAGAATTTTTTTTGACCAGTACCTATTGACTTTGTTTCGTTTGTTATTTATAGTATTACGGTGAGAAACACATCAGCTGATAGAGAACGTGGTGATTTCGTTTCTTCACGGCTAAAATAAGAGGAAAAAATGGACAAAGCGCAGCAATTCAAACAAGAATGCATTGATTTTTACTCTGAGATTAATTTAGATTCCCTGTTAGATAGGACAGCGGATAAAATATGCGACTACCTGGGTTGTGAAGAGGCTTCTATCTTTCTTTACGATTCCATTAAGGAAGAGTTGTATTTTGAAATCGCCACAGGGGAAAAAAAAGAAGAACTGAAAAAAATTGTCCTGAAAAAAGGAGAAGGTCTTGTAGGATGGGTGGTGGATCATAATGAAAGCGTTATTGTGAATGATTGTTCCAAAGACCCACGATTTACCGCTGTCACCGATAAAAAAACTAAATTTGTGACGTCTTCGCTCCTGGCAGTGCCGGTTAAACGAGATCAAAAATTTCTAGGGGTATTAGAGGCCGTAAATAAAATCGATGGGGTATTTAGCAGCGATGACCACCAATTGATGGAATCCATTGCCAGTTTTCTTTCTATTCCCCTCCAAAACGCCATGCTGTTTAAAAAAGTCATGATAGAAACCAGGGAAAAAGAACGACTGATTGAACTGGGTAAAACCATCTCCCACTCGTTTGACCTGGATGAAGCCTTCAAAACGTTAAAAGATATCATCACTGAAATCATCGATCCCCTGGAGATCAATGTAATGGTGAAGTCCCAGGATAAAACCCACCAATTGATTCCTGATAAAAAAATCCCTTACCAAGAAACCGGGGTTGATGAAACCACGATCAGTGCAAACCGGGCCGTATTCCCGCTAAGAACCAAAAACAAAACCCTGGGGTTCCTGGAACTCAAAACTCGCAAAAAAATCCCGGAAGAGGTGGTATCCCTGATCAAAGGAATCGCTATTTTTACTGCCATATCCATTGAAAAATTTGAGTTGTATCTCCAGATGCTGGAAAGAGAAAAAATCGAAAGAGAATTGCAGATTGCCAGGAAAATTCAACAGTCGTTTTTACCGGGTGAGGAAATTTGTATAAAAGGTATGGAGGTGGCTTGCGCCAATATATCTTCCTCAGCAGTGGGGGGTGATTATTATGATGTCATTGAATTGAGTAAAAATGAAACCGTTTTTACCATTGATGATATATCCGGCCATGGTATCCCGGCTTCGCTTCCCATGTCTATCTTCAGTGCCAACTTCAGGTACAGGATCAAAAAAGATAAAAATATTCTCATTACCATCAATCACCTGAATAACCTGCTGGCTGAGACAACAGACCTGGGGCAATATGTTACTTCTTTTACCTGCTTTGTGGACCCGGTAAAAATGAAGATCGGCTATATCAATGCCGGTCATCATCCCCCATTTCTTTACCGGGGAGACCGGCTGCTGGAATTATCCGAAGGAGAAACTGTATTGGGTTTGTTCCCGGATATACAGCGGAGGATAGTGAAGCAAGACCTGAAAAAAAACGACCTGCTGGTGCTTTTTACCGACGGTATTATTGAAGCTGAAAGTCCTGGGCACGAGCAATTTTCCAAAGAGCGGTTTAAAGATTTTTTTGAACGTAACAAACACCTGGATGTGAACGTGATAAAAGAAAAATTAATACAGGAATTAAAGCAATATGTGAACAGCGATTATTTTGAAGATGATGTAACGTTTATTATCATTAAGATTACGGGGTAGGTAATGTCAAACGTTTTGTGAATGAAAATAAAAGGAGGCGATCATGCAGATTGACATGCATATGTACGGCGTTTATACCCTGGCACGGGCTGCGGGTTTAAATGACCGGACAGCCAGGACCATTGCGATTTCATCACAATATGTGGATGATGCGCTGAGTGACCAGGAAGTGGTAATCTCCGATGATTTCGCCCTGGTTCCCACAATGACCAGCCACAAACCCATCGATTACCAAAATGCCATTAAGGGAGATCAATGGAAGGTCTGGCTGCCGTTCCATTTTCTTCCAGGTAACGAACCGGAAGATGGCACCTTTCTCCAACGATTGACCTGCCGGAAAGACAGCCAGGTGGCCAAAAAAATGGTCCAGGATGCCCTGGATGATAAAAACCGGGATTTCTGGCCCCACCTTATCGGCATTACCGCGCATGTGTACGCGGACACCTTTGCTCATCAGGGGTTTATCGGCATTTCCACCAATCTTAACAAAGTTGCGGATGTTAATCTTTTGAATATCCATGCAGCCAATGTGGTGGAAGCACTGGGGCAAAAATTAACCGAAATCGGCCAGAAAGCGGCAGGTGTGATTCCTGTGGGACACGGCACCGCCGGTATCAATCCGGATATGCCGTTTCTCCTCTGGGAACTCAAATACAAATCCCCGGAAATGGCAGCAGGAATAATAAGAAGAGAAAATACAACCGATTTCCTCGATGGTGCCAAAGCACTTCATTCTTTTTTCTCCCGGTTTGGGGAAAAATCCCCGGACAGCGTAGACCCTTCCAGTAAACGCCAATGGGAAGATATCGCACCCCAGGTTAAACAGATTATCGACCTTGAAGATGAAAACAAAGAAAATCGTATCCACAAATGGAAAGATGCCATCAACAACGGTGTTTTTTTCAACCCTACCACACTTGATAAGGGCATCCAGTACGACAATTACCAGTGGACATTGGAATACCTGGAAGCAATCAACGCCTCCAGGGATGATGCTAAAAATTCCCATGCGGGTAAATTTTTCCGTGCGGCACCCCATCATCGGAATTACGTACTTCACCACCTGCTGCCGGAGTTCGGCCTACTGATCAATTAAATTCATCTTTTCGACAGGCAATAGGCGCAGTATCCACTGCTACCACACACTTATTGCAGTTATCACACCGGGCTGCTTCGCTTTCTCCATTTTTGAATTTATTAGCCAAATCCGGTTCCAGTAATAACGGCCTGGCCATGGATACAAAATCGGTTTTTTCTTCCCTGACGGCATCCTCCATAAACTGTTTTGTTCTCATGCCGCCTAACGCAATAACAGGTAAAGAAACTGCTTTTTTTACCCTGGCTGCGGTGTCCAGGTTATACCCTTCTGTAAATTTGGGTTGAAACAACCGAACCACAGGAGCGACAGACATCCTGGTAAAAAATTTAAATAGGGGGTTCATTTCACAATAAGGCCGCATATACTCCAGGATAGCTTTGGTGGGAAAATCGCCCCGTGCCATCACAAAGCCACCTTCATTGGTTCCGCAGCTTATTTCAATGGCATCGCAGCACCCGGTTTCTTCCACCATTTTAGCAAATTCCACACATTCATCCGGCTTAACCCCTCGCCTTGCCCGTTCATATGAATTGAGCTTGATCAATACAGGATAATCCTGACCCACAGCTTTCTTCACGGCATGGAGTGTTTCGCCCACAATTCTGAACCGATTCTCTTTGCTTCCTCCCCACTTGTCTTTACGCCGGTTGGCATGACGAGATAAAAATGTAGATAACAGGTAACCATGCGCTCCATGAATCTGAACTCCGTCGTATCCCGCGTCTTTTGCCCTCCTGGCTGCCAGGCCAAAATTCTCGATAATCTCATAAATCTCAGGATCAGTCAATGCCCTTGGCTTTTCTTTATAGAAACCGCAGGCAATAGCAGAAGGGGCCAACAATGGGGGTTCGCCAGTCTCTTTAGACCAGGTTTGACGACCACAGTGGGCTATCTGGAGTACAATCTTACCGCCAAGGTCATGGATCTTATCCACCATCCGTTTATGAGCAGCTATCATATCATCCGAGTGAATCATGGTCATATGATAAAGGGCGCTTTTACCGCTTTGCATAATACCTGCATACCCGGTAATCACCAGGCCGATCCCTCCCTCTACAAACCGTTTGTAAAATTGAAATTGCTTTTCCGTCGGGTTTCCTTTTTCATCGGCAAGGCCTTCATGCGATGCGGCCCGGATCATCCGGTTTCTTAATTTGAGCGTACCTATTTTGCCTTCACTGAATAATCCATCCATTAATCTTCCTTTGCCTCTTTTTTACCACAGAGAACAGGGCACGCAGGAACACAGGAACACAGAGATGACCAACGGCCGCAGCCTGAAAAACTCCGTGCCCTCCGTGTCCTGTTTTCCTGTGGCTAAATAATTTTGAATCCCGGATCGATTGCTGTAGGGTTTACAGGCTTATTTCTTCTTGCGGAGCCAGAAGTAAAAGGCTGCCAACGATCCCCAGTAATAAATTGTTGTCAGCGCCCAGCCGGTGACAAAGGGATGGGTCCAGAAGGAGTAGGTCTTCCCTGCCTTCCAGTCTGCATAAGTAGGGGCTACCTTAAAGGTCGTGTCCCACATGAGCAGCACGATGATGCCCATCAAAATCACCAACGCAATAATCCCAATGTATACCCATTTATCCTTCCCCTTTTTTATAAGGCTTCGGCCTATGACCATTCCCAGGTAGGTGATACCAACGGCAAATCCCACCAGGGCAAAGGCAAAGGCGGCTTTCAACGGGTTGTCTTTGACGTTGTCCACCCATGACCACATAAAATTACACTCCCAACCCGGCCAACCTAAAAAGAAATACATGGGAATAGGAGCGATAAAAATGGCTGCATACATTAGTGTAACCACTTTTAAAAAAGTGTTCTTTTCTTTGTCTTCACTCCTGATTAAATCCTTCCCGCCTGCCGAAAGACCCAGGCCGGCCACTAAACATACAGGAATATCCAATGCTAACATGTTATCCTCCTTTTTATCGATATTCTGTAAAAACTTACTAACTTACGGTCCTCCCAATCGGTCTCCTGTCTTTTTAAACCATATGCCTGTCAGGATAGTCATAATAAAAAAGTAACCCATTACTACCAACCAGCCGTGAAAAAAGGGCGGCTGGAAAAAGGAAGTCCCACCGCCAGCTTCAACTTCAGCGTAAGTGCCAACTTTCCACCATACCCCGTATTTTACTATAAAGGGTAAAAAGGTCAGTATGATGCCAATTATCGAACCGTAAACCACCCATTTGTCTTTTCCCTTCCTATACCAATGGTGACCCAGCATATAGCCGAGATTTCCCAAAAAAACCATTACCACCAGGAACAGGACATAAAAGCCCACAACCAACGGACGGTTGTAGGGATTTTCTACCCAGGAAGCAGCGTACATCACTTCCCAGGCAGGCCACCCGATCATCAAGTATAACGCAGCAAAAGAATAACAGCAGGAAAGATAGAGATTTAACGGCCCCAGGAGTCTGCTTTTAAAAATGTCCGGTTCACCTTTCAGGTATTTTTTGGAAAGCAGGGCAAATATCTGCCCCACAGCAAATGCTCCAGGTAAATCTACTTGAACCACTTTACACCTCCTTATAGATTATTTTTTATTACATTTATAATGGTTTGTTCTTTGGCCTCCTTGATTGGTTGAAAAATGTTATCCACTTTTGTTCTTCTTCCCTGGTCATGGGTTTTGGCGATATATCTTCCGGGGGTTTTTTGCCCAATCGTTCCCATTTGTCGATACCTGAAGGATTGTAAGAAAGAAAAGCAGACGCTTCTATTTTTTGCCCATTAAAAAATTCGGCAGCCCGGGAAAGATTCTCTTCCGTGGCCGTATAACCGGGAATAAGCGGAATCCTGGGAACCACGTTAATACCGGTTTCCAGCAGTTTTTTAAAGTTCCGGAGGATGAGTTCGTTGGACTTCCCCGTAACCATTTCATGTTTCTCCGGGTCTATGAGTTTAATGTCGTAGAAGAGAAGATCAATAAAGGTGAGGAGTTTCTTTTGGAATTGATCAAAATCAAAGTACCCGCAGGTTTCCACGGCAATGTGGATGTTTTCTCTTTTCAGGATCCGGGCCACCTCATGGACATAATCGATAAATAAAAGCGGTTCCCCACCGCTAAAGGTAACCCCGCCATCAGAGACCCGGTAAAATATTTTATCCCGGAGAATGAGTTTTGCCAATTTCTCCACCGGATAATACTGACCCACGGTTTGTCGTGCCAGGGAGTTGCATCCGGTTTCGCAGTTGCCGCATTTAATACAATTCTCCGGGTAAAAAAACGTCTCAGCCTCCGCTGTATGGGATTCGGGATTCTGGCACCAGGGGCAGCGCAGCGGGCAGCCTTTCAGGAAAACCACCGTGCGTATGCCCGGCCCGTCCGCAAAGGATCCCCTGGCTATGTCAAAAACCAATGGTGTTTTCATAAATTATAAACCGAACATGAGCTTCAAACGCTTGGACATGTATCCGAATTTCAACAAATAATTCAAATTTCCCTCATATCTCAGCTTGTTTTCCAACACAAACGAAAACACATCCGGGTCGTCTGCCATCAAAAACTCCCACAACGTTTTCCCGTCTTTAAAGACTACCGTTACGTTGGTATCCTCGATTGCATCCTTTTTCATCTTCATCTTATTATTTTTGAAAATAGCGGATGCGGCGATCCTGCCATCTTCGCTGCGAAACGCATACCTGGCATTAAAGTCTTTGATATTTCGCCTGTAGCCCCGGTCCAGGCACAGGGTCAGCCGGATAATCCTTAACAGCATTTCTAGGAAATCGTCAAGGAGCTCAGTTTTGATACAGTTTATCATCTTTTTTAGCCCACGTTTTTGGAAAAGCTTTCGGAATGGTTTCAAGATAAAGTTCATGGTAATTCCCCTCCTTTTTTCCCATTATTCTTTTAATGGCACTGCCTTACCAGTGTCCAGGTCGTATTGGGTCCGGGTAACGAGTTCATGTTTCATGGCCTCATTTAAATCGTTAAAATAGGCGGAATAACCGGATACCCTGACAATCAACTCCGGGTATTTTTCCGGGTGTTTCTGTGCCTCTTGCAGGGTCTCATAGGTTTGAATGTTATATTGGACCTGCATTCCTCCCGAATTAAAGTAGCCTTCTACCATTTCGGCAAAATGCTCCAGGTAGGTTTCCCCTTCAACATTGGGAGGTTCGGGTGTGTACTTCATATTCAAGGCCACGCCGCCGGGGATAAACTCACTGCCCAACAGGGCAACGGAGCGATAGGCCCCGGTTAAATCTTTGGCGCATTGGGACGCCGGTGTAATACCGCTGGAGAACACTTCAAAATCTTTCCTGCCGCTGGGAAGCGCTTTGCTGACTTTCCCCAGCCCCGCATGAAAGGTGGTTGTCCAGAAGGCCGGCCTGTATTTGCCACCCCTGTAATTGGTATGGTCCTGGTAGAAATCATAGAGAAAGCGGATGAGCCGTTGGGAATTTTTAACCGCAATCGGATGGTCTTCCTCGGAATCATCCATCCCGTATTTGGGGGCTTTATTCTTCAAATAGGCATGCAGGGCTTTATAACCGTCAAAATTATTCTCCACAGCATCCCGCATCCCCGCCAATGTCACCATTTCCTTACGAAAAACCGCGTCTTCCACGGCATTCAATGAATCACACACATCGGCAAAGGCAACATGGGTGACCCCGGAAGAATTGTAAAGCGCACCACCGAAGATGAGGTCCTTGCCTTTCTCCAGGGGACCCTCAAAAAAGCTGGAAAGCAGTGGGGTGGGCAGCAGCTTTTGGTGCATCCTGCCAAATTCTTCATTTAAACCCACAGCCATCTCCAACATCGTTTTCAACTGCGCTTCAAAGGCAGTCTGAAATTCCTCAAAGGTCTTCAAATCTTCCGGTTCCCCAGTCTTCGGGCCCATTTGCCAGTCACCGGTGAGATAGGGCCGTTTACCGTTATAAAGGGTCATCTCCAGGGGAGCAGCCAGGTTGATAAACATGGAAGAAGAGGAGCAATACTCCCTGCCGGCACTGCCCAGTTCCACACACCCAATCACTGCATAATCCCGCGCATGTTCGCTCTTAACACCCTGGTTTTCCAGTGTGGCAATGTTGGCGATATCATTGTACATGGCAGGAATGGCCCGGGTGTTGATGATCACGCGGCCAACCCGGTCCCTGTACGCCTTGTCATTAACCTCGTAATGATAGCGGGCATTGACGTTGGGGTCTTTTATAACCAGGAGTTCGGTCACCCTCAGCATCAGGTAGGTCAGATCGTTCACCGCATCGTTTCCCTCTTTATCGATACCTCCCAGGGTTACGGCGGGTACAGACCCGGCCCCACCCCACATCTTTTCTGCGGTTTCCGGCACCAGGTTGGTGTTATCGGAAATCTTAAACCACAAACAACCAATAAGGGTTAATGCTTCTTCAACAGTGATTTTGTTTTGTTCCACATCCTTTTTGAAATAGGGATAAAGCACCTGGTCTACCCTCCCGGGACCGATGGCCATGTTGATATTTTCCGCCAGGACGCCCACATGACACAACCACAACGAGTTAATGGCTTCCCTGAAGGTTTGTGCCGGGTTGGCAGGTACACGGCCGCAGATGTCAGCCATATCTTGAAAATGTTTCTTTTTCTCTGGTGAGGATTCTTTTTCTGCCAATTTTGCCGCCTCTTTGGCCAGGTTTTGGGCATAATTAAAGATTCCCTGCATCGCGGTTTGCATGGCCTGGTAAAAAACGATTTTATCCCGAGTTTCATCGTCCGTTTCCACGCCCCCTGCTTTCAACTCGACTTCCTTTTGCCGGGCTTCCTCTATCATGGCATTTAACCCTTTTTCCAGGACCTTTTCATAATACGGGGTGGTATGGGAGATACCCCCTGGTTTGCATTGCAAAAAGAAAGCAACCTTTTCAAACAGTTTGAAGGCATCGAGCAGCGGGCTTTTCTCATCCATCAACTTCTTCCTGGTGGTTTCCTGGATGGTCCGGTCCATCCAATAAGGGAAGACATCGAAATTCAGCATGTCCGCCTCTTCTTCAGTCAGTTGTTGGGGATTTGCTTTACGGGTGCTGATGGTATCCAACTCCGGCCATATGGTGATGCCTATCAGTTCCGGGTAAACCGGCGCACCCACGGGTTTGGAGGTGGATGACCCGGCGATCAGGTTGTCGTCGTGAAAAATCGCTTTCCGGTTGCTCAGGTAATGATTGACCGCTTTGGCCCGGGTTAACTCCATGAACTCGTCCAGGGGCCGCCGGTCCCTCATATACTCGGTAACATACACTGCCCGCTCAATACAAACCGCTGTCCGGTTCGCCAGATATTCCGCTTTTAGCTTCTTTAAAAGCGGCAAATTATCAAGGGTATATTGAGTCAGGTCAAGGTCTTTCTTGATCTCTTTCATTAAAATCTCTGCCATTTTTCCTCCTCATTCATCTTTCGCCGCGAAAGGGCAGCGGAGCAAAGAAGTTTGAATGCTTTCTTCTTTCTGTTATTTTACCTTCTATTTTTGTAATCACCACCTTGCTTGCCCCTCCGCTAGACAAAACAGTGTTTAATTATAACAGTATTTTGAAAAAAAATCAGCTTTTTTTAAAAAAAAATTTTTTTTGTGTTTTTTTGTGCCGTGATGCTGAGAAAGAAAATCTCACCCTTTATTTTTTTTCAAAATACAAACGGATACCGTGGTGGAAACTTTTCCCCTGGGGATAATACGTCGCCTCAGTGGGATCAAAATAAAGAATGTTTTGACGCACCATATCCCTTAATAATTTTTCCTCTTCCGAATTAATCTCTTCCTTTGGCAATTCCTCTCTATCCACAAATCGGCGAAGTAATTTCTCGATCTCCTCCTGTTCCGGCTTAACCACATAATCCACAATCAAACTCCTCATCTTCTTCTTATACAACCCGAGAACGTCGTCAAGGGGGCTGCGAAACAGCTTAAAAAGTATATCCTGGATTTCCCACATGCTGCCGCCCACGGTCTCCCATATCTTTTCCGCATCCTCTTTGGTAAGGATGTAGTCTTTTATTTTAGAATATTTCTCCAGGTTCAACAACCACTCCATCACATCCTCTTTGGGAAGATAATCCACCCTGTAGAATATCGAACTCTTTTTTAACCTTGAATCTGTATACAATGTATTTATAAAATAACCGTCCGAGGAAGCGATAATGATATGGGCAAGATGAGATTCTTTGGTCATGGCAACGAAGAAATTGAACAACTCAATAATCAAGCGTCGGTCCCTGCCATTATCCATATATATCTTATCTAATGCCTGAAGCTCGTCTATAATTAATATCGGTTTTGTTCCTTTCTTGTTCAGCCGGATGAATTCCTTCTCCATCACTTTAAAGGGGTCAACTTTCCCTTGCCGCATTTTCATGTCAATTTGGGAATTGATCTTGAAAAGACCGACATTTATCCCGGCTGCTATTTTTCCTTTCTTCTCACTTTTATCATCCACTTTAAAAAATACACTGAGAAAATCTTTATAATTATATTCATCAGAAAATTCAGTAAAGGTTTTTCTAAGATTCAAAAATTTGACATTTACTTTTTGTTCTTTTCCCAGTTTTTCCAAAAATTTGTACAGCAGTGTGGTTTTTCCTGATGATTTGGGGCCGTGAAGAAAGAGGATTTCTGATGGTCTCTTATCAACAAAAATCTTCAAATCATGCAATTCTTTATCCCTGTTGATAAACGCAACATCCTGCCTGTATTCAAACTTATCCGCGGTCATGCCTTCATTATAGTACCGATACTTTTTTTTTTCAATAGCACTGGCGGAATATTTTTGGCCTGCGAGAAATCCAGCCGCCTGACTTGTTAATACATATAGGCCATTGGCATAAAGAACATCGAACACCTTTTTGAACTATTTTTACTCTTATTTTGAACGATATGTGCTAACACCTTTTATATTTTTTATTGTAAACTAGCGGCAGATCATTTAAGGAGGAAAACATGATATTTTATCGTGGTGTGCCGCCGTAGCCATGAACGGGCTGGGTTTCAGGTGTTAAGTTGTAAAAAAAGGAAAACAGGAGAGAAATCATGCCCACATTTATCTTTTTTATTTTTCAAGGAGGGAAATATGATGCGTCGATTCAAAAAAACAGTATGGCCAAAAGACCTTCTCCAGGACCTTTTGGGGAGTTATTCTTTTGGCGACTTCAAAAGAGTGCCGGGAATCCAGGGTCATCACCAAACCCGGGAAGATTTCGGAGACAAAGAAATCGCCGGCTGGTTCCTGGGCACAAAAGGCGAAAACATCAACGTGTTTTCACAATTAATTACAGAAGCAATCGAAGATATTGCTTATGGGAGAAGGAGTTTTCACCCCGATGACCCCGGTTATGTCAGCGAAGAGGTAAAACATACTCGCGGCTACCTTAACGCCATTCAATCCTTAAAAGATAATTTTTACCGGATGGTGGCGTTTTTAAACGAATACTCGGTCCCCTTTTTTAGCATGCGTTACCAGGGTCATATGAACTGGGATGTTACCCTCCCGGCGCTGGTGGGTTATTTTACCACCATGCTGCAAAATCAGAACAACGTTACTATCCAGGCGTCGCCGGCAACGACATTTTTTGAAATTTTTGCCGGGGACGACATTTGCAATATGATTGGTTTTAAGCGTTCTTCGTTGATTCAGCCCTGGGGTCATATTACCTGCGACGGCAGCGTGGCCAATCTTGAAGCCCTCTGGTCAGCCAGGGAACTGCGATTCCTGCCCGTGGGCGTAAAAGCAGCACTGGATGAAGAATATCCACAGATAAAGGATGATATTAAGGTAAAATTCGCAGGCTCCTTAGTTAAACTCATCGACCTCGATGCCTGGCAGTTGTTAAACCTCGGCAATGACGAGATTTTAGATATCCCCCCTGCCATTGCAGAAATCCTTAAACAATCCGACCCCCAAAAATACCAGAGTAAAACCATCGATGATATCGAATCCGAGGTCTGGGAGTGTCTGGCATCTCAATATTCGCTAAATACCCTGGGGATAACTCAATTTTATGAAGATGACCGCTTCCTGGGAGGAAAAGGTATTCAACCGCCTGCCATCATTGTTCCCTCTTCCAAACATTATTCCTGGCCCAAAGCCGCTTCTTTATTGGGAATGGGACATGGTCTTACAATTCCCCGGGATATAGACCCCCAAAAAGAACTCGAGATTTTACTCAGGAATGGATTGATTAATGTATGGGTGGATGAAAAGGCGCGGATGAATATCAACAAAAGGGATCAAAGGGAAAGATATATCGAAAACCTGGAGGACGTGCTTTCACTCTGCCAGACCCATCGGAAACCTGTGCTATTGGCAGTGGCGGTCATGGGCAGCACTGAAGAAAGTGCTGTGGACCCTTTAGAAGATATTATCAGGATACGAAATGAATATCGTGCCGGGAAACGTTCGTCTGTGTTTGATTTCAATATTCATGCCGATGCTGCCTGGGGCGGTTATTTGATCTCCATCATCCGTGAGAACTTCGATATCCAACTGCCCGATATAAGAACAAATACCATATCGACTACACCAAACATTTTTATCCGGGACACCTCGAAAGTGCCGTTGAGTGAGTATACTATTAAACAATTGCAGCAGGTGCGGAATTGTGACTCCGCAACCGTGGACCCCCATAAATGGGGATATATACCATATCCGGCAGGAAGTCTTTGTTATCGAAACGGCAAGATGATCAACCTGGTTACCTTTGGAGCACCTTATATCCAGTCCAATGACGAAAGCCAGGCGTTAAGTATAGGAGAATCCGGTGTTGAAGGTTCCAAACCCGGTGCTTCTGCTGCCGCGGTTTATTTAAGCCATTGTGTCATCCGGCCTTCAATAAAAGGATATGGAAAAATTATGCAGCAGTCCCTCTTCAATGCTAAATTCTTTTACGCATACATGGCTTGTATGAACATAGAAAACGAAGAAAACCGCGATTCTTTCTTTGTTATGCCTTTCAATGAACCGCCCCCTGGTCCCCACGGCGAGTCCGGGGTGGAGTATATAAAAAATAATATATACGACAACACCATCGATGAAATCCTGGACAATAAAGAAGTAATGGGGTATTTTAAAACCATGGGTGCGGATCAGAACTTTGTCGATTATATTTTCAATTTTTACCTGGAAAAAGATGGTCACAACGTCCCCAATACTGACCCGGAACTTCTCTTGAAGCTCCATGATAAACTTTTCGAAAAAGTGTACCCCCAGCCGAAAATCAAAATCTCTCATTATAATGTCATGGTCAGCAGAACCACCTTTCACCGGGAAGATTACGGCGACATATTCATGAATAAGCTTGCTGAAAGATTGCAGTTAGCTGACCCGGAAAAAGTGGAAGCCATTCCCTGTATGCGTTCTGTAGTGATGGACCCCTGGGTCACTGAAACCAAAGTCGGCAATAAACCGTTGAACTTCTTCAAAGAAGTCTTCATACCTGAATTACGCAGGGCTGTTGTCAATAGTGTCGAAGAGACCAAAAGAGAAGCAAAGAAATTGGTTTATGAAGTAGACAATGTTCAATATGAAATTCTAAAATCAGAACCCCCGAAACTTCTTATTGCTGTTGATGGAAAAACCAGTACCCGTGGGTGGTATGAGTCGGAATTGGTCCCGGTATATGATGATTATCCGGGACGTAAGACCTTTGAATTTCGGGCTCTCCCGGGCGGAGCTAACGGTTCGAGCCAGGTGTTGACGCCAATATCGGCAAAGTATGTGTTGGATAAATGGGAGGACATCAAAGAAGTTATGGTCATTGCCGGCACAAACCATAAAACAGTGAAGATTGAACATTGAAGGGAGCAGTGCCCCCACTTTTGCAGAATAGTAAAAAAAAAGTTGAAATTTCTAGCGGATTATATTATTTTATTTTATAGGCTGGTCAAACCAGCCGTAATTAAGGGAAAAGGAGGAACGAAAAAGAGACCGGTGGGAAAAAACAAAAAAAAAGAAAACAGAACGCCACCTGGTTTCGTATAACTATCTTAGGAGGTAAATATGAAACATTTAAGGTCGAGATTAGCGGGGCTAGCGGGACTAACGGGACTAACAGTACTGGCATTGGTCAGTTTTGGTATATTATATGTCAGTATGGGCACGCCGTTGGCTGCCGCTGAAAACATTGTTTACAGGGTAGCTGTGAAGATGGAAAAGGTAGAGCGTACCCCTGCATTAGAAGAGGTAAAAGAAATCAGGGGCGGCCGGTTATGGGGAGATGACCTGATGGATACTGCCTGGTATGGCGGGGAGTCAGGTTTCAATGTTACCATTACCAACAAGAAGGACCAAGAACTGATCGTTACCTGGCAAAAAAGCTGGATTATGGACCAACAAGGAAAAAAACGGGTGATTATCGCGCCATCACGCATCGCAGGGAAAACCAATAACACAAAATCATCCACCATTCCTGCCAAAGGAAAGTTAAGAATCACGATTATGCCTAAAGATTATATTAAAGATCAGGGACCCGCGGTATCCATCGATAGTAATATGCCCATGAGCGGCAAGTCCAGTTGGAGATTCCCGGTATTCAAACAGACGTATACTGAAAAAGAAGTCAAAAAAATCACCAAAAAACAGAAAAAGAAATACAAAAAGAAATATGGAGAAGAGTTTGATTTCCTATCTTACATTGATAAAAGTACTGTAGAAGTCGTACTAAATATGGATATCAACAATACCCCATACACGTACCATTTTTATTTCAAACCGTATATATTCAATAAATAACCCCGCGGCGGGAGGCAATGCTGTTGATTTAAGGTGCCCTTCGGGCGAGTATAAAACGCCTGGCGGCGAAACTTACTTTTTTTATGAAAAGCTTTTGCGGGGGGTCCAGGGGGGTGGTTTTCTCGAAAAGAATCCCCCTGGCCGCCGGAGGCACAGTAGTTTCAGGATGGACATTTTTAAATTTTTTAAGTTTTTTTTTTAGTTTTTATGTCCATCCTGTAGATATGCGTATTGGTTAGTATATTCGCACGGAGGGCAGAGGTTTTTTCAGAGTGCCCGTGCGGTAGGAGAGATATAAGATGCCCTTCGGGCGGAGTTTAACTATTCTTGTATTACCAATAAGATGCAACATTAAAGTCATATTGTCATGCACCGTGCACATTTTCACATTTTCATTTTCACATTTTCACATTTTTTGTTGAAAAAAATCTCCAATAAAATTATCGATCCGCAGCATTTTCCTCCTGGACAGCGTTCTTTAGTAACTCTATTCGCTCTACAGGTAAATCGGTTATTTCTGAAATCGTTTCGATATCCATTCCTTTCATGAGACAATTTAAAGCAACTCTAATTTTATTCTTTTCTTCGCCTTCTTTTACACCTTCTTTCAGGCCTATTTCTTTGCCTTTTTCAAAGACTTCCTCAAATATGGTACTCATTAGCGCACCTCCTTCCTTTATAACGTCATTGACAGATTCCTGGAGTTGATCGAATTTCACATTAAACGAAGGAATGTATTTCTTCAGGGTCTCTGGGATATCGAACAGGGCAATAAAGCGTGTACCCACTTTCCAGGGAGACTCACCATGGTAAATCAGCAAGGGGATAATGGGAGGCAGCTTTTGGGTTTCCGGGTGTTGAGTCACATGGGCTTCCCAGATGTGGGTCATATTTTTGAGCAGCTGAACCCCGGGAAAATCCGGTTCCCAGCTTTTGTGTTCAAACAGGAAGTACAGGTAGGCGGGTTTGTTTTTAAAACGGATCTCGTAAAAAACATCAGAGTAAGATCGGGCCAGTTTTCTGCCTACAAACGTATCTTTGCATGGGGTCAATGTTGAAAAATCCAGGTCCCTGGTGATTTCTTCCGGTAAATTCTCCCTGGTAAAGCTTTCCGCCACTTTATTCTTATCAAACGAAACCCTGAAAAAACCATCATGGGAAAGGTAGACCCTGAATTTTCTTTTATCTTTGTTTTCAGGCTCTGGCGGTTCACTATTATTGTTGAATTTTTGTTTTTCCGGCATACGTTTATTATAATTTTCTATTGGGGTTTTGTCAACAACGGATTTGAAAAGTGGACAGGCTAGAAATATCGTCGAAATTCGAAACAAATTCAAATGACCAAAATACAAATGACCAAAACAAAAATCACAATTACTAAGAAACTCGCGTGCTTTTGTTTTGAATTTCAGTCATTGGAATTTGGTTCTTTCTTTTCTTCTCATCTTATTCTCTTTATTTCTTCGTGTTTCTTTGTGTGCCTTCGTGGCTCCATAATTCTTTAAATAAAGAATCGATCTTTTCCTGGTAATGCATGGTTAATTGAATAGACCTGACCATGCGGATGCTGGGCAAAACGAATGAACCGGACATAATCCTCTTGCAGCCACTTGAGGTTCCTTTCTTCCAAACGTTTACCCTCTACTTTTTTATAATCGTCCAATAATTCACTTATCCAGGATTTTTTCCGGGATTTTAACGAATACGGTTTATTGGTACGGGTTCCGGTTCTGGTATGGGAAAGAGAATAAGGAGGGTTTCCCATGATTATGGAGATGAAGGAATTTTTCTTTACCGCCCCGGCCCGCCGGGATTCCTCTGACAACACATCCATGCCCGGCAGCGGCTTCTGCTCCAGGTCTTCCATTTCCAGGGTATTGGTGAGGTAGATATTGAGGCGTTCATCATCGTTTAAACGGGCATTAAATGATTTCAACAACAGGTTCAATTTCAAATGACTGACAGCATAAGCAGCAGGGAGCAGCTCAAAACCATAGACCCTGTCTAATAATAAATGATAGCCAAACCGGTCGGCAATTCCCTTTCCATACCTGGAAGCAAATTCATCCACGGCCAGGTTTACCGCTTCCCAAAGAAAAGCCGAAGTACCGGCAGCAGGGTCAAGAATGATGTTCTCATTATCCGCCAGACCACCGGCAATGAAAAACTTTTCCTGCAACAACAAATGAATCGACCTGACTATAAAAGATACCACCGGCTGAGGAGTATAATAAACACCGCGCTTTTCCCTCAGCCGGGGATTGTAATAGGTCAAAAATGTCTCGTAAAAGTGAATCAAGGGGTCCTGGTTTCTGTAAGGGGGGCTCTTTTCGAGAAAACCGCCCCCCTTAACCCCCCGCAAAAGCTTTTCATTAATAGGCTCCCCTCGCCGAGGGGCTGGACCCCCGTAAAACTTTTTATTAGGTGAGTTATGAGACACTTTTAAATATTCATTCAGAAGTTTTTTGGATTTCATTTGCTTCAGGTCGGAGATGATACGGATGATGATAAATTCCAGTTGATAGGGAATATTTTCTCTTGAAATGTATTCGAACAGTTCATGCAATACAATGTTGGTTTTGGGTATGGTTTTGAGAATGTCAAAGCGTGTGAATTTTCGTTTTCCTTTTGCCAGGATAACCGCGGTAAATAAACCGAAAGTCAGGGTTTGTGCATAGAGATCGGCGAATTCTTCAGGTGACAGGTCGTGGATCAAGTGTTTTTGAACCGAGTGGAAAAATTCGATGATAGGTTTATAGTCTTTTGATTGCTTGAGTGCCGGCATGATGATTTCATCGCTAATTAAACGGGTATGACCGGCCAACGATTGGACCAGTTGATCGATGGTGGTGATTTCAGCGGTTGATTTTTCGATTTTAAGTGATGAATTATTGTCTGTATTTGTCATTGATTTCACTCATTTCCTTTTTTGATTGTGGTAACGTTTGAGTTTGAGCATGAGATTAAATTTAGTGAAGAAAATTTCGCTGTTATCGATGGAAAATCCTCAGAAATATGAGGCCAAACCTTCGTTATCGTAGAAATTTTCTTTATTTTGCAAGGAAAAAAGCGTCTCGTGAGAGGCGATAATACTCTCACGGTAATAGAAGGTAATAGAAGGTGCCAGGTACTTTATTCCAAAAATAAAAAAATCCAGTGCATTAAGGGCACAGGCAAATTCTCTTTTTTAATGTTAATTCCCAATTTGGAGAAGTTCCAAAGGGTCAAAATTGTAAAATGATTGCAATAAACCGTAAAGTTCTTTGCTCATACTATTCAACCTCTTTGGGTCTTTTTCACACCCGGAGACGGATGCCGAGAATGGTAATATCATCCCTTTGTTCTTCGTTGACCTGGTGTCTTGCCAGTTCCTTCAACAAAACGTCCTCCTGCTGGTCTGCACTCAAGTGAGCAAAAGATTGGAGAAATTCCTTTAATCGCCGGGAACCATATTTCTGGTTCAAGGGATCGTGTTGATCTGCAAATCCATCACTGGTTAAATAGATCATTATTTCATTCTCAATGCCGATTTCGTGGTTGGTAAAGACGTGTTTTACCTCCTTTTGTCGCCCGCCGATGGATTTCCTGTCTCCCTTTATTTCAATGAGTTTTGAGTTCTTTACGTAAAAAAGGGGGCGGCGAGCCCCGGCAAACGTGACCTTCCCTGTTGGCAAATCGATCCGGCACAATCCTATATCCATGCCGTCATAGGTATCGGTTTCTTCCATTTCCTGCTTTAAGGCATAGCGAAATCCCTGGTGCAGGCGGGCAAGAATCATGGCCGGGTCAAAGATATGCCTTTCATTAACCACCTCATTCAACATCATATAACCCATCATGGAAAGCAGCGCACCCGGCACCCCGTGACCGGTGCAGTCAGCCAGTGCCAAAAAATAGTGACTTTCGATGATATCGAACCAGTAAAAATCACCGGAAACGATATCTTTGGGTTTATATATTACAAAATACTCCTGTAATTCCTTTGCCATTTTTTCTTTCATGGGCAGCATGGATTGCTGAATTTTATGGGCGTAACGCATGCTGTCCATGATATGACGATTCTTTGTCTCGATAATCTCTTTAGACTGCCGGAGGTTATGATGGGCCTTTTCCAACTCCCTGGTACGTTCTTTCAGGTCCCTGGTACGCAGCT
>JABAOF010007740.1_pt4 | contig 23169 bp, 24 predicted proteins | sample 7062171 | NCBI WGS metagenome assembly JABAOF01 (sample SAMN14538628, study PRJNA623070) | marine sediment metagenome | biome: marine biome [ENVO:00000428]; feature: marine pelagic biome [ENVO:01000023]; material: deep marine sediment [ENVO:00002113] | place: India: Gulf of Khambhat ...
AGCCTACCTCCCCGCTGTCTGAGGCTGACGACGCCCTTTAGTTTGACATTTAGCCAGCACTTGGGGACCTTAACCTCAGTCTGGGTTGTCCCCCTCTCGGTCCAGGAGCTTACCCCCTGTAACCCGTCTCCCAAGGTCTACGGCGCCGGTGGATTCGGAGTTTGAAAGAAAAGTAGGACCTTTCGGCCCCTTGCTTTCCAATCAGTGCTCTACCCCACCAGCCACCTCGCTTGGGACTGGGCTCAGGCCCACTTCGGAGGGAACTAGCTATCACCAGACTAGATTGGTCTTTAGCCCCTATCCCCAGGTCTGGGGAACGAATTGCACGTCAGCACCCTTTCGGGCCTCCACTAGGCTTTCGCCTAGCTTCGCCCTGCCCAGGGATAGATCGTCTGGTTTCTAGTTTGTACAGCTGTGACTCCGGGCCCTTTCAGACCCCGCGCCTGGCCACCTTGAGCTGGTTGCGCGCATGTTGGTTTCCCTACGCTTACGGGTTTTTAGCCCTTAGGCTTGCCACAGCTGTAAACTCCCCGGCCCGTGTTTCGAGACGGAACATGCAACCCTGGTCCCCCTCCCTCGTACTGCCGCTTCACAGCGGTTTCCTTCGAGAAGGCTCTACTCTTCCGGGCTGCACACGTCTGTAGCCGTCTGGTTTNNTATCGGTCTTGAGGCGTATTTAGTCTTGGAAGTTGGTGTCTTCCGATTTTCCGCACCCAAACCAGGGTACGGTAATCTGGGACTCCAGCTCAGCTCTTTCTGGTTTACGTTTACGGGGCTGTCACCCTCTTTGGCGGGCCGTTTCAGGCCATTTCGGCTTTACCAGCGAAGAGGAAGCCAGGCCCTAAACACTACATCTCCCGCAAGTTTCCAGGCGGGATTCGGTTTGGACTTTTCCCGTTTCGCTCGCTGCTACTTCGGGAATCCCGTTTGGTTTCTTTTCCTCCCCCTACTAAGATGTTTCCGTTCGGGGGGTTCCCACTCCCATAAGGGAGCATTTCTAGGAAGTCCCATTCAGGCATCCCCGGATCTAAGGCTGCATGCGCCTACCCGGGGCTGTATCGCGGCTTGCCGCGCCCTTCATCGGCTCTCAAGCCGAGCCATTCTCCAGACGGCGTTTGTGTGGTCGGGCCATATGGTGGTATCTATTGGCGTTTGATGAACACCTTTCTGATGGTGCGTCGTTGTTTTTGCCTGTGTCTGGTGTCATTTTGAGCTTCTGGCTCATTCACCTCTTCACTCCTGCATCAATGCTGGTGCGGAGTTGCATCTCATTGTACATAGCTCATTTTATATTGCTGAATTGTTTTAGAAGCGAGTTTCGCTAATATAAGGATTGTGTCGACCGCTATAAGGGTTTTGTGTGACACTTTTTAAGTGTGAAGGTTTTTATTTGTTTGATGCGCTGATACTCTGCCATGTGCCTCGATAGCTCAGCCTGGTAGAGCGGCTGCCTTGTAAGCAGCAGGCCGCGGGATCAAGGCCCGCTCGAGGCTCTCTTCACTTTTTGTTGATAAGTTTATATTTGCGGGCTTTTGTGTCTACAAGTTCGTTTTCGAAGAGTTTTCGGAGGACTTTAAAGATTTTTTTTGGTTTTTCGCCTGTTTTGTTGGCAATTTCTTGCAGGGTTAGTTCTCCGTCGTTTAATACTTCCATTACGAGTTTATCGGTTTTGTTGAGTTTCACCATGTTCTAACAAATCCCTTTTTCAGCTTGTTAGCTTGTGTGTTATGGGCTCTAGGGTTTTTCAATTTTGTGGTATATGAAAAAATAAAACAGAAAACATATTGTAGTTGCCTATTTAAGCTTATTATTGAGAATAGATTGAGCCTTAGTGAATATTTAAAAAAGCTTGCCTTTCAGAAAACAACTGAGCCAAAAGGCGATGTAATTGCAAGTGAACATAGACTCTTTGTGAGTCAGAAGCACGCGTCATCCAATTTGCACTTTGATTTGCGATTGGAAATGAACGGTGTATTAAAAAGCTGGTCTGTCCCACAGGAACCCCCGACTTCATTTGTCGTAAAGGGTTTGGCGGTGCAAGTTGAAGACCACCCAATTGAATATGCAGATTTTGAGGGTATAATACCTGAAGGCGCGTATGGAGCGGGTACAGTGAAAATTTGTGATAAAGGATCCTACCAGTTGATTGAAAGTAAGAAAGACAAACTCATATTGGATATTGGAGGTGCAAAGTTAAGCCACCTTTATGTGTTAATAAGGTTGAAAGACAAGAAACTGGCTATTCTTTAAAAAGAAAGGCACTGTTTAGCCGTCGGGTAGCTTTCCTCTGCTTTGTCTGCGCCTTCGGTTTAATTATAAGATTTGGAATCAAAATGTTAAAAAAACGTGTTTCTGAGCTTTCACTCAATGGTCATTGTTCCGAATTTGCCGACATTAAGTTGGATTTCGCCTTTGAAGCTGGTCACATATCCGTTTTCTATCTTAATCTTGTTGCCAACTTCTACTTGGTCTATCTGTTCGTTCCAGAGCGTCAGTTTTATACTTCCTGTTTCATCAGCGACTAACGCGTCAGCCACATCGTAAGTTTCATCTTTGTATCTGGACCTAACTACTCGGGTTTCACCTTTCTCTACAACCTTTGCTTCAACGGTAACTCGTTTCATTCCATTCCTTAAATCTTTAATATTCACTCTCTTCATTCTCCATAATACCTATCACTGAAGCCACATGCGTTTTTTTACAAGTGGCTACCTAAGGCTTTACTTGCAGAATTGCCCTTTAATCCATATAAACCTTGCTAACCATCACAAGAACAGCATAGACCACTAATTGAAAAGTTTCTCTTGCCTTCTAGAGTCAATTCTGTCCTTTTCTAGTTGCTAGGCTATCCCTAACAAACCTAAGATGATGATTGTCAAGAACATGCTCAAACCGGAAACTAGAAGACATTTCATCCAGCTGAATTTCATCACGTCGCTACTAACAGAAGCGTCCAAAGCAGCTTTTCCCAATCCTACCTGCGCTGCAATTCTCTTGTCGCTGGTAATTGCACGAACAATAAGGGTGCCTAAGGCAATAGTCCAAACCCAAATAGCTGCTTGGACGACATATTCCACCATACTAATATTGGAAAGTTGACTAACAACAACGTCTTGCGCCGCCTCAAATTCTCCTGGTACATACGTCAATATCTCTAGAGGATAATATAGATCAGGAAAAGTTGTGTAAACTACAGTGACTATTAAAGCTTGGATAACCATGGTTATCAATGCATACCCAACTGCAACCATTAATGGTCGCCATACCACATTGCCTTTTAATCCCTTAATTAGCAAGTACATGAGAACTGTCAATACGAGCCATTCAAAAAGAAATGGGGCAAACGCGTTAACAGCTGAATATGTAATGAATTGAAGAATACCCCCACTAAGTTCAATCTGATTTCCGAAGTTATTTCTGAAAAAAAGCCCATCTAGGCGCAGATCAATATCTCCACTTCTGGACCAAGCAAATTCCAGCTTTAGGCCAGTTATATTTTCCCACTTGGGATTTCCATTGCTTAACCAATCTCCGGAGCCGACGGGAACAGATATGTTACTCCAAATGTTTGCCAAGTTAGTGGCAAAGTTGCTGGTCAAATCATAATAAAAGAATGAGCCGTTTAACGAATACAAAGCTAGAGTTACATTTTCAGGATTGGCGTCGGGCGTCACTATTTTAACTCTATAGAACAATTCTGTGAAACCGTTAGCACCGCAATTTACTTGACCTCCAAAATCATTCAGAGATATCCCAAGGGTGTTGTTGTCACTGATTGTGAATTGGATGCTATTGTTGCCATAATAGTCTGGGAAACTAGGAATAGCCTGAGATCCGTTTATGAAGTCAACTTTATTAACGCTTACAACTGCACCAGGATTTACCTGCCATAACGTGGCATCCTCGGTCCAGATATCTGCTTCGGTGCCTACAGGTATTGTTTGTTCAATATACAATCTTGAACCAACAAAGTAAGAAGTGCCAACTCGAGCTAGAGCAAAAATAATTACTAACATCAATGGTCCTAAGTAACCTGGATTTTGAACTATTTTTTTGAATATTCTATGGGGTGCATATAGAACTTGCAGGATATCTTTGACTACCAAGGTTGGGCACTCCATTTATGAAATCATGATGATCGCATTTATTAAATATTCTACATTCCAAGTTTGAGCCGTCGGTAAGTGATGTAGTCAACGTACTCAACAAATGGGTTTTCCACTTGGAATTTTACGTTAATCTTTTGGCGTTGCCTTTTTTCAACAAGCTGGCTTGTTGTCCTCAAAAGATATGAATCACTACCCGCGCCCGATCCATAACTTGTTATCAAGATGCTCTGTTCAGGTTTTGCAACGTCTAGCACCGCAGCCAAGCCTATGGGTGAACAACCAGAGTAAGTGTTGCCGAAATTGTTAACTTGAAGCGAAACAGCGAACTGCTCGTCTTTAAATCCTAGTTCCTTGGCTATCTTAACTGGAAATCGAGGGTTAGGTTGATGAGTAACGAAGTAGTCAACGTCGCTTGCCTGCAGACTGAGCTTCTCTAAAAGCTTAATAGTTGCCTTTCTAACATGCTTAAAGTACGCGGGGTCTCCTGTGAATCTACCGCCGTGCATCGGATACGGCTCGCCATCTCTGCGCCAAAAGTCAGGAGTATCAGAAGTGCATGAATACCAGCCTTCAATTTCGGCAATAACATCATACTTTCCGAAAATAAACGCAGAACCTCCATATCCAACGAAAGTATCCAGCTCCCCGCCTGGGCAGCCTCTGGGCGCTGCTTGAGAGTTGTCTGTGCCGATTACCATGGCGTACTTCACACCAGAGTGTGGATAATTAACAAGTGAAACTGCGTCTTTGAACATACTTGAGGCGGCTTTGCAGGCGAACTCCGTGTCTACGGCATCAACGCCTTGAACGTCTTCTTCTTCTTCGCCAAGCTTTAGAACCTGTGCAACCTTTGACGCTATTGGCTTAACCGCGTAGGGATTAGATTCGGAACCTACATAGATTTTACCTATCAGCGAGCTATCAACTCCCGAGTGTATAAGCGCCAGTTTTCCAGCTTCAACCGCAGCTGTCACAGCATCTTCATCAATAAAAGGTACAGAACGTTCGAGACTGCCTTCCTTTATCCTGAACCGCGAAGTATAAACTCCATAACCTACAATGCCTGGCACATCATATTCCTTGTTAGGGTTAACAACAGTGTATTTTTGGTACGGGTAATATTCGTCGGCCAGGGTGAACGCCAAGGAAATCGTTGGAATAACGTCGCTTCTGCCTACCGAGTAACGGCGTCTGAATCGTGGAACGACTTCTCTGCCTTCGAGGCTTGAAAGATCCACGGCATCTCCATTCCCAAATATTTGATCCGTGAGTCTTCCAGAAACACGAATTTTTCCATTGTGGAAAGAAACTATGCCGTAAACGTAACTGCCTAGCTTTGTGAATTTGTTTGTTGGCTCCTTAACAAATGTGCAGAGCTCCAGTTTTCCGTTTTCGTAAAAAAGGTCTATATTCTCCATTTTTCCGAAACTCTTTCTTCCACAGTTCCCGCAGTAATCTCTTAGCTCGAAATATTCTTTTCCGCAGATTTTGCAGCGGCTCGCTTTAAGCCTGTCACCGAGATAAGAAACCCGCCGTTCTATAGGTTCGCTACTCATTTTGTTCTCTTCCTAAAACGCTAACATATGCTTTTGTGCCGAACCCCTCAAATTCTAGCGTGCAACCAATCAGTGGGTGTGTATAGTTAAGTTCTACCTGTCTGATCCCCGCTTCTCCTCTCAACTGCCTGAAAACCTCAAAAATCTGAGCTCCACCAGTAGCTCCTATGGGGTTACCATCTGCTTTCAAACCGCCGTTCGTGTTAACGAAAAGTCGGTCACCGTTTATTTCATAATAGCCTTTGTAGTCACTGCAACTTTTGTTTATGCTTTTCCAAGCTGTTCCTGGTTCACAGAAGCCTAAATCTTCCAAGGACACCATCTCCATTACTGTGGATTGGTCATAAACTTCCACGACCTTTAAATCCATTGGCGTTTTTCCACTCATGTTCAAAGCGTTTTTCACGGAGATTTTGGTTGCAGCGAAATGTGTCAGGTCGTCTCTTGCTGGAAAATTCAAGTAATCAGTGGCTGAAGAGTAACCCAAAACATAAACAGGTTTGTCAGTAATTTTCTTGGAGACTTCTTCGCTTGTAAGAATTAATGCTGATGCACCATCTGAGATTGGCGCAAAATCGTACAGTCCTAATGGCTTCTGTGCGGCCTTTCTAGCGCGGAAAACTTGATCAACAGTTATTTCTCTTTGCAAATGGGCGTACTTGTTTTTTGTTGCGTTCGCATGGTTCTTAACGGAGACCTGTGCCAAAGCAATATTAAGTTTTTCAAGTTTATCGCCTGTAATGCCATATTTTTTCATGTACGCCCTAAGCATCAACTCATGGTTTGTTTCTGGCGTGCCTCCAGCGTAATAACTCCATGGGTCTTCAAGAAGCATGAGGTCGTCACGAATTTTATCCCAACGATCCGTCATCTTCTCTATACCTCCTACTAGAACTGTGCTGTACACTCCCGCCTGAATAGCTTGGCACGCAGCCAGCAAGGCGGCGCTAACTGACCGGGTAACTTCCATGGGAACGTGAAGTTCCGTAAGCTCTGAAAGGAAACCTTCCTCTAATCCCAGCTTGTTTGTAATTGGGAGAAAACAGTCTGAGAGGTAGCATGCTTCCAAGTCTCTTCGCTCTATATTGCACTCTTGTGAAGCGGCGAGCCAAGCTTCTTCTATAAGCTTCTCCGGCTCTTTCCCATAATGCTCTCCAAATTTAGTTCGACCAACAGCGACTATAGCTGGGCGATTTTGCAAGATCCTCCCTCTTTTTATAGCAAATATCCTTTTCTAAGAAACCTATTAAGTGTTTGCCATAATTGGTCATTCTGCAATTGGTACAAACGTTCTGGTACGCCTTTTGCCCAATTCTTCACACTAAGGTCAGGAGGTCCTTTACTTTAGTTATCCAAAACGTGGAATCTGCATGAATCACTGCTAAGTGCAAGTTCGCAAAATTTTTATTACGTACGCATTTGAATACAAGAGCCAAACTTAATGGAGTAATTGAAGACTTTGAACACTAAGAAAAACATAGTAGTTTTGGTTTTAGCCTTCGTCATACTCCTCGGTCTTTCCTAAGCCGAAAACAGCTTCTTTTTCAGTACTCTAAGCGATGTTCTATAAAACCAGTTTCTAGCAGTGGGCATGCTTTTCCTTCATAATGTCCTCGTGGTTTCCTTGATTCTTATAGGAATGAAATTCTATGTTAACCTGGTGAATTTAAACTTCTTCAAACGAGAGAAATATGCTGATGCTGTGATATCTAACCCGGGAATTATCGCTGCGGTTTTTGCATGCATGATTGTTTTTTTGAGCATATTGCGTGGAGCCACCCTGATAAATATTGGAGTAACTTTTGAAACTTTGCCACTTATTCTGTTGATCAGTGCACCAGTTGGATTAATCGAGGGGTACGGCATCTACTTGACAATCAAAAAACACTCAGCAGAACAATAACCACCAAAGCTCTTTACTATGTTTATGGCGTATTCTTTTATGCATCAATAACGGAAGTAGGCTTTATAAATCTGCTAGAAACGTTCGATACCTAAATTTCTCTGTCTTGCGAAGTTATTCGAAGTTTCTTCTCCAAAGCTTTTATCAAGTTCTTCAAGTTTTGACTTAACTCTACAGTATATGCTTGTGGATGTGCCGGTTTCTTGTATTTTGCAGGCAGTTTTGACAGGTTTTGTGCGGCGGTTGCTCGTATCTGCTCAAGAGATGGAAGGTCAATGGTTATTTCGCCTTTTTCCATAACGTTATTCAGCAATGGCTCTCCCTTTACTTTCTCGCCAACTAGTGCTATTATGTCTCTTGAGTAGTTGCCTTTTTTGTCTCTCAACCTGTATACTTGTTTTCGTCCAGGTAGCGTTGTCTTGCCTTCGCTGAGCTTCATTATCGGAGAAAACTTGCCTCGTTCGCTCATGGTTTCGCATAGCTTGTAAATCACGTCAACATAGGGCTTGTCTGCTGATGTTCCCAGTTTTGTACCTACGCCAAAAGCGTCAATCTTGGCGTCGTTCTCCAGCAGCTCTTTTATTTTGAATTCATCCAAGTCGCCACTCGCGAAAATCTTAACATACTGCAACCTGTTGTCATCAAGTAGCTTTCTGACTTTTTTGCTAATCTCGGCTAGGTCGCCGCTATCCAACCGAACTCCATTAAGTTTGAATCCTTTTTTTTCCAATTCTTTGGCGATCAAGGCAGCTTTTTCTGCTCCTGCCAAGTCGTCGTAAGTGTCAATCAAGAGGGTGGACTTGTTTGGAAAAGTCCTTGCGAATGCTCGGAAAGCGTCGATTTCCTTCTCATAAGACATTATGAAACTATGTGCCATTGTCCCAAAAACTGGGATGCCGTATTGGAATCCTGCTAGAACATTGGATGTGCCTTGACAGCCTGCTATGTAGCTGCTTCTAGCTACTTTCATTCCCGCGTCGATGCCATGTTCTCTCCTTAATCCGAATTCAATAACTGCTTTACCCTTAGCTGCATTTACAACATGTGACGCTTTCGTGGCAATCATCGTTTGCAAGTTGACGGTGTTTAATATGAAAGTTTCTACTAGCTGGGCTTCTATTATTGGCGCGGTTATGCGGATTAAAGGTTCACATGGGAATGCTACTGTGCCTTCGGGAGCAGCCCACACGTCGCCTGTGAACTTGAATTCTTTCAGGTAGTCAAGGAATGATTGGTTAAAGCCCTGCTTTTTGAGGTAAGCAAGGTGTTCCTCAGTGAACTTTACGGTTTTAAGGTAGAGCAAGGCTTGTTCTAACCCTGCAAAGAGAAGGTAGGAACGGTTTTCAGGTAATCGCCTTATGAACAAGTCGAAGGTCGCAGGTTTAAAATTGTTGTTGTGGAAGTAGCTTGCGCACATTGTTAGTTCGTAAAAATCCGTGAATAAGCTCATGTTTTGTTCTTTTAGCCAATCAAGATAAAGGCTCATAGAGTATAGTGCTGTTGCGAGAAAATTTATCCCTTTCCCAATAGTCATTTTTGGCAATTGGTTAAATAGGCATCTTGCCCATTCCATTTAGCAAAATCTAAAGCGCATGGCATTTTAATAATCATTGAGTCAGTTTATGGTGACATCGAATAGAATTTTGCGCGGCAGTATATACCCTTGCAAAAAAATAACGAGAAAAAGCTGCAAAAAACAACAACATGCGTGACAAAAAGTTTACCAGTTTCTTTTTACAATTCCTGCCTAATCTGGATTGGAGCTTTGAAACTTTTATATATTGCTGTGACAATGCTATGCTTGAGCGTCATGGCTGAAGTTTGTTCAACTTGCGGGCTTCCGAAGGACTTATGCGTTTGTGGCGAAATAGAAAAAGAGCAACAGCGTATCCGTATCAGGCTTGAAACAAGAAAATTCGGTAGGGCAAACACGATTGTTGATGGTATGGATGACCGGAACTCAAGTCTATCAGATCTTGCTCAGAAACTAAAATCTTTTTGCGCTTGCGGTGGAACATCCAAAAATGGTCAAATAATGCTACAGGGAGACCACCGCGAAAGAGTCCGTGAATTCCTCGTCAAAATGGGTTACCCTGAAGATAACATAGAACTGCAATAATCACCATGAATAGGTGCAAAGTCCTAGATGAAAATGCTACAAAACATTCGCGAAGTACTCAAATCTTTGAAACACGGGAAACCATCCCCGATCTACTGTCCTAGATGTTGTAGCAAGAAAATCTCCTTGTCCAGCGGATTGGACATTTGGTTGACACCTAAAAAATACATATGCGAAAACTGCGGTTACGTAGGTCCCCTAATCATGGAACTAGAAAAAGAAGAGGAAAGCAGTTAATTAAACGCTTAGTCTGGCAGTTCCAAGCTTAACTGTTTCTTTAAAGTCTTGTAACGGTTTCTCACCGTAACCTCAGTAACGCCAGCAGCTTCTGCAATGTCTTTCTGCGTCTTTTTCTCGTTATTCTGCAAGCAAGCAATGTACAACGCCGCTGCAGCCAAACCCATAGGGTCTTTACCGGCAGCCGCACGTTTTCTTTTTGCATCTCTTAGTATCTGTATCGCAGCACCCTGCGTTTTGCCTGAAATTCCAGTTTTTTCTGCAATCTTTGATACGTAAGTCAATGGATCAGCAATTGGCATATGCACTTCAAGCTCACGCAACAAAAGTCTATAGCAACGAGCAACATCCTTCTTATCGACTAAACTGGCCTCAGAAATCTCGCGAAGAGTCCTAGGAGTTCCGCTTCCACGACAAGCCGCATGAAGAGCAGCAGCTGCAATGGCCGCAATTGACCTTCCACGCACCAAGCCTTTATCCAGAGCTTTTCGGTAGATTACAGCGGCTTTTTCTTTGATTGGTGGTGGAATATACACCTTGTCAGAAAGACGATCAAGTTCTGCCATGGCTTGAGCAAGGTTCCTGTCTATGGATGAATGAACTCGAGATCGTATTTGCCACTTTCTCAAACGCCACATTTGTAGCCGAGTCGAGAGAGGCAATTTTCTTCCGAAAGCATCACGGTCCACTTGACTTATAGCTGTAGATAAGCCTTTATCATGAACGGAATAGGATGTGGGAACTCCTACACGGCTTCTTGATGCCTTCTCTTCTTGAGTGAAAGCACGCCATTCTGGTCCTTTATCCATCATTTGCTCGTACAGGACGAGCCCGCAACCTCCGCAAACGGTTTCGCCAGTATCATAATCGTGAACAAGGTTATCGCTACTACATTCTGGACATTTATCAACCAAGTGTTGACGTGTTCTAGCTTCTTTTTTACTCAATTTTTTCATGCACCGTCTAATATTTGCATAGAACCGTCACCATATCCCTTTTAATTGAGAAAACAGTACATTCGGTCCGCGCAAACTAAGCAGATGAACAGTTTTAATATATAAGCTTTACGGTTTTCATAATGTTATTCTATACATAACTTATGAATATTTAAATACAATACAGATTCACTCTTGAAGAACCTGTTACACGTTAGTTTTAAAATTCACTCATTAGAAATTGGGCTTGATTAAAAACGCGCCAACTCATATTCACTTCACTGCACTTTTTGTTCCTTGTTTATTTTCTCTACAAGAACAGGCAAGTCAGTTATCGATGTTATGATATAATTGGCGCCATGTTGCATCAACTGATCTGCCTTGGATGCGGTCGCAGGCAAGCCAACAGCAATTGCTTTCATCTCTCTAGCGCTTTCCATGTCTACGTCGCCGTCTCCAATAACTACTGTTTCCTCCGGTGTTACACCTAAAACCTTAAGCGCCATTTCAAGATGTTCAGGATTAGGCTTCACAAGATTAACTTTATTTCTAGGAACAATCACACCAAAGAAATCGCCGAGTTTGAAACGTTGTAAAATGTAGTTTGCGGCTTTATTGCTATTCAACGTGAAGAGACCGATCTTCAAATCCATCTTTTTCAATGCTTTTAGCGTTTCGTAGGCTCCGGGCATTAAGTCAGTGTTTGCAGCTGCTTCCAACTCGTACTTTTCAGCTATGCTCAAAGCTCCGTTGCGAATCTCATCCATTGCTTCAACGAGTTTTCGTGTATTTTTAACGTATATTATAGTTTTTCTAAGCATGTCAAAAATGTTGTCTTTAAAGGATAATGCTGAAGCGGGAACACCCACCCTTAATAGGTAGCTTCTAACTTCTCCTCGCAGTGCCTTATAGTCTAAGTTGAACCTAGCAATAGTTCCATCAAGATCGAATATTGCTGCTTTGACTCTCAAAGGCATTGTTACTCACTCTTATCTTGCTGAAGCAAAGCTGTTACACAACTTTCCCAATGAATAATATACTTTACGGTAAACTGCAACACATTTTGTTGCGCTATGACAACCTTTTTGCGGTAAGCTCAATAACCAGTTGACACAATGAAATCTGTGATGTCGCATGAGCTTGAAAGAGTTTATGAAGGAAAAACTTTGGCCCCTGCTTGTAGAGACTGTTCACGCCTTGGTGATGTACCCAACCCATAAGGCTTACACACGAGAGGTATTACTACAGGAAAAACCTGGCATGACCGCTTTGGAACTATCGAACAGGCTAAACATATCTCTCGGCGAAGCCTTAGTAATTCTGCACGAACTGGAAGAAGAAAGAAAAAGCCCAGTCTAAAGCACCTGAACGCTTGACGCTTTGAAGGTTATGAAAACCTCGGCGTTCAAGCAAAGTTCCATCTCGTTGAAAGAGCGCTTAGTTATCTGAACCGTAAAAGATTTGCCGACATCAACCTTAAGTTTTACGAGCGACTCCAAATCCTTGATTTCGGTGATTTTACCCTTAAACACGTTTCTCGCACTGGACTTCACAGCAGTCTTGGACAAGATTATGTCCTGAGGATTTACGAAAACTGCTACAGTGCCTTTTCTCTGAGCGGTTGCCTCTATCTGCACACCGTTGCCTACATCAACTTTTGATGTACCTGAGGCTGTTGTTTTAGCAGTTCCAGAATATGTATTGTCAACCGCAGCGAAGCTAGCCAAATTTTTGGAGAGTTTACTAAAAACCTCTGCTGGCGAGCCAATCTCGGTTATTTTTCCTTCATTCATTAAGGCGATTCGGTGAGGCAGCTTTTTGGCTTGAAACATGTTATGCGTAGCTATTACAATAGCTGTTTTGTTCTCACGGTTTACATTATTAATGACTTCTTCGATTATGCCCGCGGTTTTCGGATCCAAATTCGCCGTTGGTTCATCTAAAAGCAGTAATTTCGTATTCAGCACTAAAGCTCTGGCTATTGCCACTCGTTGCTGTTCTCCACCGGAAAGCTTCCTTGCATTGCGTTTCTCGAAGCCTTCGAGCTTAACCAATTCTAAAGCTTTTTTCACTTCTCTGTCACATTTTTCCTTGGTGCCTTTTCTTATTTTCAGGCCGTAGACAATGTTGTTGTAGACGGAAGTTCCGAAAACTGTTGTTTTTTGAAAAACCAACGTGCTTTGCAGACGTTCTTTTTCGGTGTTTTTAAAGTTGACAGTTTTGCCTTTGAATACCACTTCACCGCTTGTTGGGCTCTCGATGAACGCCAGCATTTTTAGTATTGTCGATTTTCCCGAACCATTAGGTCCTAAAAGAGCTAGTATTTCGCCTTCGTGGATTTGTAAGTTCACTAAATCTACTACTATTTTGTTTCCATAGACTTTAGTAATATTTTTTAATTCAGCAACAATCATCATTTATTCTTTCCGTAACGTTTCAGTCTATCAATTGGTGCTTTAGCTAATTCGACTAAGTAGTTCGCCTTCCTTAAAGCAGCTACTATCATGTTTATCGCGAAAAGTATTAGCACTAATAATATTCCTAGAGCCACGGCAAGACCGATATTGCCTATTTGGAGATCACGCGAGATTGATGTAGTTAATACGTCGGTCCTATTTCCTGACCCTGCAATGTTGCCCCCGACCAACAACACTACTCCCAATTCACCTATAGCGCGGTTAAAGCTTGCAAGGTCGGACAAAATTATCCCGCTGATCGCCTCCTTTAGAACTGCTACTTGGGCTTGAGATTCCGAAGCGCCCAACGTTTTTGATAAGTTCATTATATCAGGGTCAACTGACTCAATGGCTGAGACTCCTATACTCACAAGAATTGGGGTCACCAATATAGCTTGACCTATCATTATAGCTCCCGGTGTGTAAAGTAGCCCCAGAAAGCCCAATGGACCGCCTCTTGAAATAATCAGGAAGAGAATTAAGCCCAAAACCACTGTTGGCAAGCCTATTAGAGTGTTGAGGAGCGTTTTTATTATGGTTTTGCCTCGAAATTCTTTCATGGCAATTAGCATCGCAAGTGGTGTACCCCAAAGAATAGCTAGAATAACAGCTGTTCCAGAAAAAAGGAGAGAACGGGATACAACCCCAAGGATTTCGGGATCGCCTGAAATTATTAACTGAAATGCTTCTACTATGCCTCCAAGTACATCAGCCAAGATTAATTTCCTCTAACTGTAAAGATGTGCGTAGCCATTTCTGTATTGCGGTGGACATTCGGAACCGTCAAAGAATGCATAATCGTGTACCCAACTTATAAGAGGTTGAGGGGCATCATCGATTAATAGCCGTACTGCACCTGTGAAGAGGCTCTGACCGTAAGTGTCTTTACCGTATTTTGTTATTTTCTGCTGCGTTTCATCTGAAATCAAATATTCTATGAAATTCATCGCGTCGTCAAAATTGATTTTCTCGTGTACTGTCTGATTTGCTGCAACTGTCGGGCTGACTGCCATGACACTGTAGACGTTTAGCAACGATTCCTCTTCGAGTATAAATGAAGATAGAGATATTGTGCCTTCTGAATAGAATTTCAAGTAAGTACCTAAGTCTGATAGAGTGTAAGTGTTCTTTTGATCAGCCACAGTTAAGGTAGCGCCCATGCCTTGACCTGTGCTTGCGAACCAAACTTCCTCTGAAAGTTCCGCGTAGTCGTAGCCAGCTGCGGTCCAAAGGCTCTTTTCTTTGGAGTGTGTCCCTGAGTTGTCACATCTGGAGACCCAAATTTGAGTTTCTCCCGACTGGTCAAGCATATTTTGTCCATATTGTGCTATGTTGAATAGGGCTTCTGTTGCGGTTTTTCCTGAGATTTGCGCTGGGTCATCCGCGGGTCCCACGATCGTGAAGAAGTTATGGGCGATTATTTTCCTGTTTACTCCGTAACCCTCTTCTAGAAAGCTTTCCTCTACTGATGGCGAGTGAACGAAAACGATATCAGCGTCTCCGTTTTTAGCGTGCTGTATTGCTATGCCTGTTCCTACTGCCAGTATGTTGAGATCAACGTTATGCGTTGCTTCATAGTCCTTTTCGATTACGCCTAGTAATCCAGTGTCATATAGACTTGTGGTTGTGGATATGAAGAGTCTGCGTTGTGAGAAGTAGTTGAAGTACACTAATGTGCCCATGACTACGGTTATGGTAGCTAGTGCTGCGGCTATTAACAATTTTTGCCATGTTTGCAATTTTAAACACCGTTATGCATCGTCATTCATATCACTAGTCTTATAAACTTTATTGTGATTAACTGTAAATGGAATGCCTACTCACAAAAAGCACAAGCCCTCATGCAAAGTATGGATAGAGTATAAAGGGACGCCTGTTCTGGGCAAGGGCGGCGCTGAAATTCTTAAAGCAATAGTAACTGAGCAGTCAATTTCTAAAGGTGCTGAGAAACTTGGCATGTCTTATCGTTATGTTTGGAATTACTTGCAGAAAATTCAAAAAGCTATTGAAGCACCAGTTGTGGTGACTTTTAAGGGTGGTAAAGCCGGAGGTGGCGGTGCCAAGCTAACTGAGTTGGGGCATAGTTTGATAGAGGAATATCAACGCGTGGAGGGTCGCATGAGTAAGGTTCTTGCAGAACAAGAGCATTGGGAGGTTTTAGGACTGAAAATCAGTGCCAGAAATCAATTAAATGGAAAGGTAATCTCTATTGAAAAAGATGGGATGACAGCGAAAGTCAAAGTTGAAATTAAAGCACCGGCGGTAGTCACTGCAGTAATAACTAAAGAAGCAGTCGAGGATTTGGGAATAAACGTAGGTGACAAAGTGAACGCTGTCGTCAAATCAACAGAAGTAATTATAGCCAAGTAAGGCTGCTTTTTCTCTTCTTCGGTTTAGTTTACAACGTATCGATAGGCGATATGTTCCCCTGCAGTTGCACTTTTCCTTTTGATCTTTAGCAGGTCACCAGGTCTGGCTCCTATCGCTTTAACTGCCGGGTCGGTGGATTTTATCTGTGGCATCTGGTAGGGTTGGACCTTATACTGAGCGAGAACTGCATTTTTTTCTTTTTCATCTAGAATCTCGTGTTTGGGAACTAGTTTGTGGTCAAAAATTTCGAAGACTGGAAAGGTCTTTGGTAGGAGTTCAATTTTTCTTTTTTTTGCGCCTTGTTTAGCTGCGTGTGTGAAGCGCCCTTCTGTGATTACGATGGCGCGGTCTAGGCCTTTCTCTTCTAATAGTTTGTATAATGCATTCATCATTGCGATGCCTACAGTTGCTTGTCCAAGAAAACACCAGACTAAGGCTTTCTCTTTGTCTTTGGGTATTTTGACGGTGTAGCCGATAGCATCTTCTTGAATTTCTTTTTTGATTAACTTGTATTTTCTGAGTTTTATTAGGACTCCAGCTTTGCGTTCTTCTATGCTTTCTCCTTTGAATTTCAAACCACAAACTCCTCGATAGGGAATACGCGAAATCATACAAACCTTCAACCCTTAAACTTTTCCCTCTCTTTTTTGCAACGTCTCGTCCGCAATCTTCTCTTCTTTCACTCTCAACCTTTAATAACACATTTAATCATTTAGATAGGAGCTCAAGCCTAATCCCTGGAAGGTGTTAGGCTTAATAGGAACTTTTTTGCTAGATTTTGATGCGAGAGTGTGAAAATTTAAGCCTAGTGCAGAGCATACGCACAAGATTTTAATAAGTAGGATTAGCTGACCTATTATGCAAAATTTGGTTTTGGGAATTTTTGATATCCATATGATGTTTTTGCTTTTCTTGATCAATAGTATAGGGCTTTCTTTATAATGGGATTGGCTTTTTCTCTACTGGTTTTGCAATGATGATAGTTTAATTTTTGAGTTGCCTTTTGAGGTTATTTTGCCTTTTTTTGGTTTTGATATATCTCATAGTAGGTTTGGTTAACAGCGATAAATGGCGATAAACCGATGATTAGTCTCTAATCACTTATAAAAACAAGGGTGCTCTAAATGCGGACTACTACCTTTTCCGCGTAGCATTTCATAGCTCCGGCGAACTCTTTTATTACTTCTGGCGCGTAAGGCTTTACGTCTTCAAATCTTTTGTCTAAGGTATCTTGCGGAACGAACTGCTGAAATGCATACGTTTTAGCGCCCTTAATAAGTTCGCGAATCCTGTTCACGTCTTGAACTGTCATAATCTCTGGAACTATTGTGGTTCTGAACTCGTATTCCACCTTCTCCAATTTCAGCATTTCGACTGTGCGCATTAGTCCACTTGTGTCTTTGGATCCCAGAAACTTGTACTTCTCTGGAGAGGTTTTCAAATCTAAAGCCACGTAATCCACATAGCTTAAGCATTCTTCCAACACTTCCGGATAAAACCCGTTCGTGTCCAACTTCACCTGAAATCCGCACTTCTTAAGTTTCGCTAAGAACTTTGGCAGTTCCTTGTGCATTGTTGGTTCTCCGCCAGTTATTACTACAGCGTCCACGTATTTCTTGCGGCTTTCTAAAATTCTAAGCGCCACGGCCTCCTGTAAAAACGGGGGCTTGGGTTCCACTGCTATGCGCCAGTTATGACAAAATGGGCACCTCAGGTTGCAGCCTGGAGTGAATAGCACGGATGCTACCTTGTTCGGGTAGTCTATTAGGCTTACTTTCTGGAGACCACTAAACTTCATCCTTTTTCCTCTTTTTACACAGCTAGCGGCGCTTTTACAAGCATTGTGGATTTGTCAAAGGTTTTGCGAATGGAAAATTCAGCTTGTTTCCCGTCGTTCCACTGGTCCACTGGTCTTAAGTAGCCGACGACACGTGAGTAAACTTCGGATGTTGCTCCGCAGACTGGGCATTGTTTGTGTTCGCCGCTAGTGTAGCCGTGTGTTGGGCAAATACTAAAAGTCGGCGTTAAGGTGAAGTAGGGCAAATGCGAACTTGAAGTCACTTTTCGTATGAGTTCTGCGGCTGACTTCCAAGAGTGCAGTCTTTCACCCAGGAAAATATGGAATACTGTTCCGCCTGTGTAAAGTGTCTGCAGATTCTCTTGATGTTCTAAAGCTTCGAATAAGTCGCCTTCGTAGTCAACAGGCAGCTGGGAAGAGTTTGTATAGAACGGCTCAGCGTGGTGAGTCTGAACCAGTCGCTCGTTAGCTACAATAATATTTGGATAACGGCGTTTGTCGAGACGTGCAAGCCTATACGATGTGCCTTCAGCAGGTGTTGCTTCCAAATTGTAGATATCGCCTGTTTCCTCTTGGAAGTCTGCGAGCCGCTCACGCATAAATGTGAGCGTCTTGACAGCGAAGTCTTTTCCTTCAGGCGCCGTGATGTTCACGCCCAATAGGTTCAAAAGAGTCTCGTTCATGCCAACTAAGCCTATAGTTGAAAAGTGGTTCTTCCAGTATTTGCCGTAGCTCTCTTTCACATGACGCAGATAGCGTCTAGAGTATGGGTACAAGCCATTCTCAGTGAACGCTTCAAGCGCCTTGCGCTTAATCTCCAAGCTGCTTCTAGCTATCTCCATATTAGCTTTCAAGCGCTGGAAGAATTCATCCTCATCTTTGGACAAGTAACCAATCCTCGGCATGTTCAAAGTTGCAACACCTACGGATCCTGTTAATGGATTAGCTCCAAAGAAACCACCGCCTCGTTTACGCAGCTCACGGTTGTCTATTCTCAAGCGGCAGCACATGCTTCGTACGTCCTCAGGGTGCAAGTCGCTGTTTATAAAGTTGGAGAAGTATGGCACTCCGTACTTGGATGTTACTTCAAAAACTGCCTGTGATACGGAAGAGTCCCAAGCGAAATTGCTGGTGACGTTGTAAGTGGGAATGGGGAAAGTAAACACCCGTCCTTTAGCGTCGCCTTGCTGCATAACTTCGGCAAAAGCAAAGTTGAAAACTTCAATCTCCCTACTCATGTCGCCGTATGTGTCCTTCGTGACTTTTCCGTTGAAAAGAACGCCTTCATCTTTCATGAAGTTGGGCACGGTCAAATCTAGAGTTAAGTTAGTAAAAGGCGTCTGGAAGCCCACGCGTGTAGGCACGTTCATGTTGAAAAAGAACTCTTGTAGGGCTTGCTCCACATCCTTTTGGCTTAAGTGGTCGTAGCGTATGAAAGGAGCTAAGTAAGTATCAAAATTACTAAATGCCTGTGCACCTGCGGCCTCGCCTTGCAACGTATAGAAAAAGTTGACTATTTGACCTAAGGCAGTTCTGAAATGTTTGGCGGGTTTGCTCTCAATCTTCCCTGATACACCGCCAAAGCCTGAAAGCAGCAGGTCAGCTATGTCCCAGCCTACACAGTAAGGTCCAAGCACACCTAAGTCGTGAATATGTATATCGCCTGAAAAGTGTGCTGCGGCGATGCTTGACGGGTAAATTCGCGATATCCAATACTTAGCTATTACCGTGGATGAAAGGTAGTTGTTCAAGCCTTGAAGTGAATAACTCATATTGGAGTTTTCTTTAACTCGCCAATCTTCAATCTCTAAGTACTGGTCCACTAAATCTGCGGAGCTCAAGAGCGCAGCTAGCTCGCGCATGTCCTGATGTTGCTTTCTGTAGAGAATGTAAGCTTTAGCAGTTTGGGCGCGACCATTTTCAATTAACCGTTTTTCAACTAGGTCTTGAATCTCCTCAACCGTGGGGCAACCGTCTTCGCCGAATCGGCGTCGGAGTTCTAACAGCACCTCGTCGCTTATGAGTTTTGCTTGTTTACGGTTTTTTCCGCCTACTGCTTTAGCGGCTTTCCAAATGGCTTTTGTTATGCGTTCTTGATCGAAGGGTTCTAATTTTCCATCACGTTTTCTCACGTACTTCATTTTTTCACCTCAAGGAGCAAACGCCTGAAATCCTCAGGTTCTTCAAACTTTTTGTATACAGATGCAAAGCGAATGTATGCTATCCGGTCAAGTTCTTTCAGGTATTTCATGACCAAATCGCCGATTTCCTTGGATGTGATTTCGTCTTTGCCTTTCTGCATTATGGCTTGGCGTACTAAGCCTGCTAACTCGTTAATCTGATCCATGGTTACGGGTCTTTTTTCGCATGCTTTTTGCAAGCCGCGAATTGTCTTGTTAACGTCGAAGCGTTCCAATTTGCCGTCTTTTTTTCGCACCATAAGTTCTACGGTTTCCACGTACTCGTAGGTGGTGAAACGTTTTCCGCAAGCTTCACACTCTTTACGTCTTCGTGTGGTGTTATCTGGAGAATCGCGTGTTTCCAAAGTCTTGAAATCTGAGGATCCGCAGTACGGACACTTCATGTTTTCTCATCAGTACTCCTAAATAACACCAAACCAAACTTTTGTAGTGTTAACAAGCCAAAGCTATACGCTAAATGTAGCGCATAGTATTTAAATTCTTGTTGACAGCACAATTAAAATGCACAAGAACCCAAACTTAAAAATGTACAAGTTCTTGTGCAGCTAACTAAAAAGAATATTTACAACAAGCGCTATTTTCTCTCGTTAGGATTCGTTGTTATTATATAGATGTAATAACGCCGTTTTGGAGCTCGCTACCCGAGAAGTAAAAATTTACGCCTCGTATCTCATCGAAGGATTGAAAAATAATTATAGGCAACTACCAAGCTAAATACTGAAAATTTTCCGTTAGTTTCATAAAAACTCAAATTATCTATTGCAGGATCTTTTCTGGAAAAATCGGTTTGCCACTTGCCCAGCACGATTTGACGCACATATCTAGCTATTTCATTACTCTTTCAGGTTTGGATCCTTCTATAGTTCTAGCCGTGTTGCCGGATGTTATGTTATATTACTTTCAAAAAGATATAGAAGGAAATTTTCGCGGGTTATCGTTAAAGTATGCGTTTTTGTGTCTTAATATTGATTTTGCGACGCGTCTCTGTTTTGCTTCAGTGTCAATTGTTTTTAGAAGTTGGAGAACTTTTTTGCCTCTTTTTACTTGTTGCTTGTCGGTCAATGTTTTGCGGTTGGGACAAATGATGTCTACTGTTAGACCATTGGTTTCGTCGTAGATAACTGGGTAAATGCGGCAACCTAAAGGTCTGTCGAAGCGAACTCTGCACCGATTTTTTTCTGCATCGTAGAACACGCAGTATCCCCGGTGGTTTCTAAGTTTAGCATAACCTTTGGTGTCGAAACTGACAAAGAAGTTGCGGGTGTAGCCTTTCTTTTCCAACCGTTCTATGTCCTTCTTAGAGAGTAGCATTTCGGTTTCTCTGCAGCAAATCCCGCAACGCAAACAGTGCATGATCGTATCTATATTTCGCGGTTATATTCAACTTTCGCTTGTTTTCAAGCTTTTTCATCCTGAATGGTCCGTTTCATTTGCTAATATTGCAAACCAGCCAAACGTATCCTTTATCCAATATCTCAGCTTTATCCAGTTTTAGACTAATGGTTTCATTTATGTTACTGAAGATATTGTATGACTTGTTTCCGACAATAACTGAGTGGATTAACAAGCTGAGTTCAGAAGCCAAATCTTGGTCCAAAAGCGAATTGCTAAGCACCCGTCCAGTATCAGCCTACACTTTCTTCACTTCATATTTCGAGGATAAAAGGTTAAGGGTTTTTTCTAAATTCACGTGTTTCTTGTCAACTATGATAATGATAATTTCTTTCTTCAAGATGTTTGATGTATTCATCAGGGGTTTCTTCGGAAATTAACATAATAATATCTCTGCAGAACTCAAATCTTTGACACTGTGAAGTAACCCTTTCAGGGCTCCCTAGTTTCAGGTATGACCCAATAGGCCATATTTTTAGCTCTTTTTGATTTCTCAAAATCAGTCTTTTCTTCCAGTGGAACTCCTTCACCATATAATTCAGCGCCTACTTTGACAGTATTAGATCCAATTAAGTGAACGCCTGGCTTGTATTCCTTACAATTTAATAATGCAAGTCCATATTTAGTTCGAAATTGGTAAGAAATCCATCAAGACTAACCGAATTGTGAATAATGACTTAAGGGATCATTATTTCTAATCACACTTTAATGGCAGTAAGTCGCTTTAGGGATTTTTCTAATCCATTTCAGCCGGCCGTTTCAAGAATGCTCAGGTTTAACATTTCGGCCCACGCTATGTTCCTAAGAGGCACATAGGAGCTTTTGCAGTTTCCGTAAGCAACAAATTCAATCAGACGCCCTTTGCCAAAATCCTTCTTTCGAATTCCAGTCAACTGCACGTTAACTATAACGGCACCGTCCTTCATATGTAGATTCACGTTTTTTCCCAAAAATGATTTAGCGCTGTTTAAACTAAAACTTTCCGTGGCTAATCACCCCAGCTGAGTTCTTTATCCGCTATGTTACCCCAGCACTTCTTACATATGGGAAGTCTTTCACCTTTAAATTGAATGTAAAGTCTGATGTTCCCACTTTTGCATGTGTTTTTCCAAGGATTTTTGCAACGCTCCATTTCAATAAACCTCAAGTACTACAGTCATTCGTTGTGAGCGAAATTACTTTTAAGACAAAGGTACAAACAACTCTAGAACGCTGTGGAGAGGTAGGTTAAAGTAAAAACCGAAGATTAGTTAGAATGAATGACCTAATAGCAAAAAGCAAACCAGAAGGTGATTAAACCTGAATTATCTCGGGATTCATTGTGTCCTTCGTAATCTTAAGTAACGCCAGTGAGGGCTTGTTCATAAAAGAAGGAATAGGGTCTGTGGGACTTCCTGGATTTACAAAGAGGGTTTTTCCCTCCCATTTAATGTTGGCGTTGTGTGTGTGCCCATAAACAAATGCATCAAAATCATTTTGCTTGGAAAGCTCCCTCATCTTGCCCATTCCAAACATGGTATTGGGGTCATGCATGACTCCTATTTTCCAATTGTAGATTTTTAAGGTGTTAAGCTTAGGTAGAGCGCCTCTGACTTCCGAACCATCCATGTTGCCGTGCACAGCCAAAACGGGGGCGAGATGCTCCAATTCGTCAATTACCTCTAATTTTACCAAATCGCCTGCATGGATAATGAAATCAACGTTCTCAAAAATTTTGAAAACAATCTTGGGGATATATTTTGCTCTTGAGGGCACATGCGTATCTGATATTAAACCCACAATTTTTGATGCTTTAACATTTGCTACCTCGCGAGAAATCATTGTTAGCTCGCTTGCCATTGCTTTCGCCCCCTTTCAAGCACAGTTTTTGTTTCTTAGATTAATGATGCAAAAGATAATAAGTATTAACTTCCGTCTGAAACTGCCTAAGCGCAAATCGTTGTTTTTAGCAAGTGCTTCAACGCCAGCGTGTTGTGTCAACTTTGAATTTGCTGGATACCATAGATTTTAAAGGGTATGAAGTTTTGGCTGTAACAAATGCAAAACGCGTGAAAAAACCTAAACTTTCAAAGAAAAGGTTGCTGAAGAAGTCT
>JABAOF010001554.1_pt1 | contig 23155 bp, 23 predicted proteins | sample 7062171 | NCBI WGS metagenome assembly JABAOF01 (sample SAMN14538628, study PRJNA623070) | marine sediment metagenome | biome: marine biome [ENVO:00000428]; feature: marine pelagic biome [ENVO:01000023]; material: deep marine sediment [ENVO:00002113] | place: India: Gulf of Khambhat ...
GGAAGTTCCTTTTTACACTCCGGACAGATCTTGGTCTCTGGGGATGAGACATACCCACAATGCGGGCATGCGATAGGTTGTTGTGGTCCTAACGGAGCACCGCATGCAATACAACTCGGCTCACCGACGGGATTTGCAGTCTGACAGTAGGCGCAGGAAAGGCGCCGTAGACGCTCGGACAGTTGGTGAGATGCACCCAGTGAATCTGCAACACGTCTAATAGTTTCGATTACTTCGTCCTGAAGTTGTAGCGATGTGATATCCTGCGCGACGTCATCGATTCGTCCGAGCAATGATGAAGGACGCAGGATTGCTCCGAGAACAGTCAATCCAAGGCTTGCGGCGATTCCTGTCCATTCTTGCTCACCGATGTCGATGCGTACACCATCTTCAATTTGCGTAAGACGAATGGTCAGACCTGTACGCCCACCGGAAGCGGGACGTGCAGTGGATGCGATCTGTACGACGATGTTCTCGCCTTTCCCAACGGTTCGTACTCGTAGGTTGCCCTGGTGAAAATCTGCGACAAGAGCCTCGGCGATGTCTTGGCTACTGAGAGGCCCGTGAAGAGTGAATTGCTCCATAGCTGTTGACCGTCCTTTTGATGATTCCCTTAGAATTACTTATGTGTGTAGTATAATGCGGGGCTGGGATAGAGGGAAGCACGGAGCAACTACATGCGTCGCTTTGCATGGTTACTAACAATAATCATTGGGATTGTGCTCATGCTGCACACTCCAAAAGCACTCGCTTCAAACCGAATCGCACAAGCGGAAACGCCTATCGCTACGGCGACGCCTCAAGGACCCAAGATCCTTGTTCCCGATCAGGTGAACGTTCGTCTTTGTCCGAGCACGGATTGTGACCTTGTGGGTGTGCTGATCGCTGGGCAGCAGGCGGCCGCGATTGGCCGATCACCGGGTGGAGATTGGATTCAGATCATTTACCCGGGGGTGGCAGGAAATGTGGCATGGGTGTACGCATCACTGGTTGTCCTAGAGGCGGGGCAAGGCTTCTTGCCCGTTGTTGAACCCCCTTCAACACCAACGCCAAGGGTTACACCTACAATCGATCCGACTCTTGCAGCCCAATTCAATCTTGGGAAATCCATTGCAACCCCAATGCCGACTTTCACACCTGCACCACCGATCGTGCAGCCCACATTCGATGTGGCAACTACGACGAATGGAACCGGATTTCCACCCATCCTCGCCATCCTGGCGCTGCTCGTATTGGGACTGTTTGGTATGGTGATCTCCGTGCTGCGAGGCCCAACCTCAGGCTTGTAACTGGGCGATAGGATTGAGATTCGACTACCACTACTCCATATCCCACGACCAAAACCTGCAAATGCAAATCGCGCATCCTGCAGCATAAGCTGCTGCGATTGGTAAAGCGCACAATTAGCTGAATAACGATGTTTACCGAATGATGCGTGGGCTAATCCTTTCCAAGTTTGAGTCTTGCCTGACTATAGTCACGATCGCTAAACCACCTAACAAGCCACGGAAAGAGCCTGTTAATTCTCCAGACAAAACTAGCGCCTCCGGGGAATATCGAGTACTTCTTCTGCAGAAGGCCTTCAACAAAAGCTTTCCCAACGTCTTCTGGGCTCATAAGTTTAATGTTCTCTGACATCATTGCAGTTTCCTCAGGCTTGGTTAGATTCTCGATTTCGAAACCAGGCGTGTCCGTGTCTGGAGGATACAAGACTGAAATACGAACGCCATATGGCTTCAACTCGTTCCTAAGTACTTCGGCGAGCCCGACAATAGCAAATTTCGTCGGTGCATACGATGCGTAACCCACGATCCCCATATAACCCAGGACTGACGAGACGAATGCTATGTGTCCTCTTCTAGCATCTATAAAGTGAGGTAGCAAAATCAGAGTGGGAATTAACTGCCCGTAAAAGTTAGCTTCCATTGACTTTCGATAATCGTCGAGCGAAAGCTCTTGGACATATTGAGGATAGGCGTATCCAACAAGGTTGATCAAGTAATCTGGTACCCCGTGTTGATCCACAAAGTCAGCGAGTAGAGGGCGTAGCCGCTCCATCTTTGTGGTATCACACTCAATTATCTCGACAAATTGGTCGTCACGTCGAATCATGGCTCTTATCTCAGTAGCTGTGGTATCCAAGGGCTCTCTATTCCGTGCAAGAACACACACATTTCCGCCTAATGATGCGAACACTTTGGCGGTCTCTTTGCCAATTCCTTTTGATGCACCAGAGAGAACCGCTGTCTTTTCCACCAGCGGTTGATTCTTTACTTGGCTCATTTTTATCTCTCCTTGTAGCTGGTTCTTGTGCGCCAAATGAGAGGATGAGAGCATAAGTTGATAAGTCTAGAAATTGAGAGGTCAATAAGATTTCTAGTGATAAATCAGCAGTTTACTCGTTCACTTATTGACAGATTGACCTATTCATTGAATTAAGATCAATTGTGGATTCAGCGAAGATTTGTATGCACCATCAACATTGGCAGTTGTTTGCAGTGCTCTTGGCCCTCGAGGTCTCCTCTGTCCTAAATGAATTCCCACACCTACAAGATGCGAGTGCCCTGGGATTATCGATCCTAAAGCCGCCTCCCATGAGATCGTCTACGTAATCGATGGTTGATCCACTCATATAGCTAATGGATACAGGATCAATAACCACATCTATGTCTTCGAACTGGAAGTGTAGGTCATTCTCATCGATCTGGTCAACCAGTCCCATTCCATATTGGAGCCCGGAACAACCACCTCCAGACACGAAAACCCGAAGTGCGTGGTTTCTAAGGTCACGCTCAAGGAGCAACTTCCTCACACGGTCAATTGCAGGTTCTGTGAGATGGATCATTTTCCTATTGGTCACATCGGCAGTTTGGTCCATTGATGCACATCCTTGCAACTACAGCCTTGACGAAATCGGATAAATATTATAAAGTATAGCCAAATAAATAAAAGTTGTCAAATTCTGATTGATTGATCTCAAGATTTTCTAGGACACTTTATGTGCATTGGGTGCTCATTTTGGACGTCATTGGCCGATTGTTACTTCGGGATGGGTACTTACTGATCGGCGAGGTGAATGAGTGAATCATTTCATCCTCATCACGCCTTTATGAGTGTTCAAGACATAATTGCATATGATGAGATTACGGGATTTCCTAGTGTATGCTGGATCGAGTTGGAGCAATTCCTTGACATACCACCTGGAGGAATTATAATTCCTCAAAGGTGGGGGCCTGACGGCGAAGGCGCGCCAGGCCCTTTTACGCGGTATAACTAATGTAAGAGGGATTGGCGATTGACGGCCAGTAGCGATAAGTGGGAGATTGCCTGCCCGGAACCATCCCTTAATCACATTCACTGCCTTCAGCATACTTGTATGAAAAATTATCATCTAACCCAAATTTCACCTAAATTCTTAAAGACAAACACGCTAACTGCGTTAGGGTCTCGAGGAGGCTGACCCTGCGATGACGCAATCATCGTGTGCCTGAACCGGAGGGAAACGCTTCATGACCGATGATCTGAACAAAGATGAATACGAGATCACAGAGGAACTCAGGGGCAATATAGCAATCACGACCCTGGATAAGATTTACAATTGGGGTCGGCGTTCCTCACTCTGGCCGATGATGTTCGGGCTTGCATGTTGTGCTATTGAGATGATTTGTACAGCTGCGAGTCGGTACGATTTCTCCCGTTTTGGGATGGAAGTCATGCGGCCAAGCCCTAGGCAGAGCGATGTTATGATCGTCTCTGGGACTGTCACCAAGAAGATGATCCCTCAAATCGTCCGCCTGTACAACCAAATGCCTGAGCCGAAATATGTACTTGCGATGGGGGCATGCGCTTCTGGAGGTGGACCATTCAAAGAAGGTTACAACGTTGTTGCGGGCGTGGATAAGTTCATCCCTGTGGATGTCTACATACCTGGCTGTCCGCCAACACCACAGGCCCTGTTGCACGGCTTAATAAAACTCCAGGAAAAGATAGACGATCAGTCGGTCCTATCTGTACGGTGGTACAAACGGGAGGTTTCCGAGGCCGTCCCCATTCCGATTCTCGGCCCAGATCTTATTGATCCGCGTGATTTTGAAAAGATCAGGGTAGTGGGTAAGGCCCAAAATGATGCCACTATCGTGGCTGAGGTTGACGTTGAAGCGAGTTCAGATTCCGAGGGTGAGAATGACTGATCAACCCAATAACACTGAAGAGACTCAACAAACCGCAAGCCATTTGGATCATCTCATTCCTGGCAATGTCCTGGTTGATGATCGAAAGGGCTACGAAGGTCATATCGTCCCAGCGGAACAACTCGTTGATTTTGCTCGAGCGATCCGTGATGATCTCGGGTATGACTATCTCTCATCGGTTACAGGGGTGGATTACCTTCCTGAGAACAAGATGGAAGTGGTCTACCATGCATATCAGAGTTCGGGCGGTTCGGCCCTAGTCTTCAAGGTTCAAGTATCGCGTGAAGATCCAGTCGTTCCTTCATTGATCTCTATCTATCCGGGTGTGGATCTCCAGGAGCGGGAGACTTGGGACCTTTTAGGGATTCGTTTCACAGGACATCCAAATTTACGGCGTGTCCTCCTCTGGGAGGGATTTGAAGGTCATCCGCTACGGAAAGATTGGCAGGAGGTCTTTTACGAAGAAGACTCGAAGCCTTTTAAGAACCGATGGCCGGAAGGCGGTGTATACCGCATCGAGGATGAAACTCTTTACGGCAAAAATGTTCAGTACTCCGAAGACTTTGAACCAGATAAGTGGATCCCAGAAGAGGATACGTTGTTGTATGCAGGCGCCGGGAAAGTGACGGCGGATTCCAGATCCAATGGACGCTCACTGGAGACTGATCAGATCGTCGTTAACTTAGGTCCGCAGCACCCCTCGACTCACGGCGTTTTCCGAATGGTGGCCACGTTAGATGGTGAGACTATCGTCGACCTACAACCAGTAATGGGTTATCTCCATCGCAACCACGAAAAGATCGGCGAACGCAACACCTTCATCATGAATATGCCCTATACAGATCGTCTCGATTACATTTGCTCTATGAGCAATAATTTCGGCTACGCATTGGCCGTTGAGAAATTAATGGGGATCAAACCGCCCGAGAGAGCGGAATACATTCGGGTGATGATGGCGGAGCTGACGCGTATCGTAAACCATTTGTGGGCCATTGGCTTCCTGTTGAACGACCTCGGAGCCTTCTTCACACCCGCGTTGTATGTGATCAATGAACGTGAACTCATCCTTGACATATTTGAAGCGACTGCGGGTTCGAGAATGATGTGCAACTACTTCCGTTTTGGCGGATTGGTTCGCGACTTACCGGATGGAGTCCTTGAAACATTACGTGAGCTTGTCTTTGAGCGTTTACCAAGGCGTTTAGATGAGCTCGAGACTTATCTATCCGGGAATGAAATTGTACGCACTCGATGTATTAATGTTGGTGTTTTACCGGCGGATAAAGCCATAGCATATGCCACAGCAGGGCCAGTGCTTCGTGCGTCAGGCGTACCATATGATGTGCGAAAAGCGGATCCGTATTCGATCTATGATCGTTTCGATTTCGATGTAGCAGTGCGATATAACGGTGATGTTTATGATCGATACTTGATACGCATCGATGAGATTAGGCAAAGCATTCGTATTCTCGAGCAAGTCTTGCGTGATATCCCTGAGGGCGAAATTCAGACTGGAAAACCTCAATACCAGGCACGTGTTCCAGCTGGTGAGGCATACGGGAGAGTCGAAAACCCGAAGGGCGAATTGGGTTTCTACGTAGTTTCCAATGGAAAACCAAATCCATGGCGGTATCATATAAGGGCGCCATCTTTTATTAATTTGACAGCCCTCGGTGAGATGTGTAAAGGATATAAAATCGCCGATGCTGTTGCAGTGCTGGGTTCAATCGATATCGTTCTTGGCGAAACAGATCGTTAACCTCTCACGTTCACGGGAAACATCCTGTGAGTGAAACGGAGAAACTGATGTACGGTGTTGGGATATTGAAGGGTCTTGGTGTGACAATCAAGCATTTTGTGCGTACATACATCGAAGATATTCGATGGTTAGGTAAGAAAGTTACCACCGAGGAAACGGTTGCCTTTCGTCAAAGCCCGAAAGCTGCAGGTATCTTCACCGTCCAGTATCCTGAAGAAAAGCTGAAGATACCAGAGGAATTTCGCTTCATCCCATTTCTGATATACGATGAAGGTCCTGAAGGCGAACAACTTGATCGTTGTACTTCGTGTGGGATATGCGCAAAAGTATGTCCACCGCAGTGTATCTGGATTGTTCGCTCCAATGATCCCGACACTGGGCGCCCGATCCCTGAACCAACAGATTTCTTCATCGATATCGACATATGCATGAACTGCGGACTTTGTGCGGAGTTTTGCCCCTTCGACGCTATTAAGATGGACCATAACTTCGAGCTAGCGTCTTATAATCGTTTTGAAAATCATATTTATGATAAGGAAATGCTTTCTAAACCGGCTTCCTATTATGCATCCATTCGTCCGTTGAACTACCAGCGAGAGGAGGCGGCGAGGGCAGAGAAAGAAGCTGCGAAAGCGGCAAGGAAGAAAGCTAAATCCGACTAAGACCAGATTGATGGTCTCCAGAATCCTTGGAAAGGTGCTAAAGTGTATCAAAGTGATACCGAAATCCTTTTCCCGATGCGTGTAGCTCCAAATTTGCGGAACCTTCGTGGCGAGGAGTGGCGTCATCTCGTAGAAAGTGTGATAACAGAACCTGATGCGTCATTAGGCCAACTCGCTTTTAGCCTTCTCCTCGTTCGATTAAGTGGTTGTTTGACGTGTCACACAGATTCCTATCGGGCAATGAGAGGTTGTACGATTTGCGCAACTCAAGTTATTCGAAGGTTTAAGGGTGATGATGAGGACCTCCTACTTCAGTTTCACCACGCACAGGCGGATGTCCAGAAATTCTTACGTGTTGATGTGGAGACTAGAGAGGTAAGGGAAGGTGTTTTTATTGGAGGGTGAGGATGGGTATTGAAGTAACTAGAGAGATGGTGTTGGAGGCACTTAGTAAAGTTCAAGAGCCAGAACTCCACAAGGATCTTGTTTCACTGGGGATGGTAAAGGATATCGTGATCGAGGGGAATCGCGTGACTTTTACCATCGAACTGACGACACCAGCATGCCCCCTTCGAGATCAAATCAAAAATGAGGCGAGCGAGGTTGTACTGGCTCTCCCTGAAGTCTCTGAAGTAGAGGTGAACCTCGAGGCGAGTGTTCCAGTCGATTCCCAAGCAGGTGCCCAAGGTTCCATTCGCAATGTTGTGGCAATTGCCTCAGGGAAAGGTGGTGTTGGCAAAACTACTGTTGCAGTCAACGTAGCTGTTGCGCTTGCACAGAGTGGGGCATGTGTAGGGTTGCTGGATGCAGATATCTATGGGCCCAATGTACCCACAATGATGGGAGTGCATCAGATTCCTCCACCGAATGAGAAAAAGATTGTGCCGGCGGAAGCCCATGGTGTAAAGGTAATGTCCATCGGGTTTCTCGTTCCGCCTGATCAACCGCTGATCTGGCGAGGCCCAATGCTTCATTCAGCGATCCAGCAGTTCATTAATGATGTCGAATGGGGCGAATTGGATTATCTGATTGTAGATCTTCCACCTGGTACAGGTGATGCACAGCTTAGCCTGGGACAGTCTGTTCCACTCACCGGCGGAATCATAGTAACATTACCTCAAAGGGTTTCCCTTGAGGATGCGCGTAGAGGTTTGGAGATGTTCCGCACGATGAACGTTCCAATTTTTGGTGTTGTTGAAAACATGAGCTACTTGGAATTGCCAGATGGTAGTCAGGTAGACGTGTTTGGTCAGGGTGGTGGGCAATCGCTTGCTGAGGAAACCGGGGTAGCATTCATAGGAGAAGTTCCGATGGATCCCACCTTGCCCCATACAGGTGATGACGGCGTACCCATCGTAATCTCAAATCCTGATTTAAAGTCCGCTAAATCACTTATCGCGATCGCAGAGGCTCTGGCTGCAAAGATCAGTGTCAAGAGCATCAAGGGGAGAGACACAATTCAGGTTGAGATGATTGATTAGGCACTATGTGAAAGGAACATGAGGAATTTGAGGGTGTTCGAGGATTGTTAGATAGAAAAAATCATGCGCGACTTATCAAGGGGCCGAATGCAAACGGCCCCTTTCCACCTTTTGGATGATCCACTAATAGTGGTATCCTTTGAATGGTGTGAAAACGAGGTAATTCATGTCGGATAGGGTAAAGACAGCCTTTGTTATTTCAATAAGATTTCAGTCCTTCGGGAAGCTTTATCATTTCAAAGCCTTCGGTGATCATGATGTTGCTATTGGAGACTACGTGATCGTAACGACCAGTCGTGGGCGTGAAATGGGACAGGTGGTCGGGATTGATGACGAAGGAAAATCCTCTGCGGTGGGGCAGTTGAAGGTTATTGAGAGACGGGCAACACCTCAAGATCTTGTCATGCGCAGGATGTGGCAACGCCGAGAATTGGAAGCGATGATCAATTGCCGTGCAAAAGCTTCGGAAATGGGTTTAAAGTCCATAAAGATCGCTAAGGCTGAATTCTCATTTGATGGTTCCAGGCTGGCTTTTCTTTACTCGAGCGAAGCAGACGAGAAAGTAAATGTCAAGAAATTGAGTCAGACACTACAACGTTCTTACCGTAAGTCAAAGGTTGAGCTTCGGCAAATTGGTCCTCGTGATGTTGCAAAGATCGTCGGCGGTATGGGCGCATGTGGCCTTGAGGAGCGTTGTTGCTCACGTTTCCTTTCCGAGTTCAGCCCAATCTCAATCCGGATGGCAAAAGCACAGGGCATTTCACTTAATCCTCAAGAAATTACTGGAATGTGTGGTCGGCTCCGCTGTTGCCTGATGTACGAATATGAGCAGTATGCTGAAGCACGAAAGCGCCTGCCCAAGAAGAACAAACGTGTTGTAACCCCTATGGGAGAAGGTAAGGTTATCGAGGTTATACCTCTAAAGAATGCTGTAATTGTTGAATTAAATGATGGGGGAGGACGAGCTGAATTTCTCAAACACGAGCTTCAGCCCTATGAAGAGCTTAAAGCGCTGCAGGAGAAAGCAAAAGCGCCATGTAAGAACCATGGTGGAGAAGATTGCGACTGTGGTGGGGGCAAAGAGAATTCCTAAGCCTTCATTCATGGAGGCATAGTGAGTCAATTAAGTGAACTTTTCAAAAGACCCGAAGGGGACGGGTGGTTGGTGCTGGCGGACAAACTGCCAGCTCTCCAGGGGGAGTTCGCCAACCTCGCTGACAAACTTATAACCCACTGCGACTTGAGTTATCTGCCAATTTGTATCTCAGCTGAAGAGAAACCGTCACTTACAGATCTTGTTCATGACCTCCAATCTTTGCTTGATCTTGAATTGCAATGGATAACGTTGGACGAAGCTGCATCGATTGACGCATTCGATCCCGGATTGGTCATATTAACCGGTGGTAAAAGCACTACTTGGGTGGATGGTCTAATCACATCCGATATTGGCCGAGGCCTACTGCAATCACTGCAGGATGGCGCGCTTGTATTTGTCTCGGATTCGGCTGCTGCTGCGCTTGGTACTTGGGTTGTCGATCAGCCGGAGGATGAACCTTTTCAAGGGCTCGGTTGGCTACAGGGGGCTATCATATCTCATCGGCTTGAAGACCCAGCGGAATCCCCAATAATTCTTGACCTGCTCTCGAGATCGGAGCCACTTTTTGCATTGGGGCTTGCAGGAGGACGAATTTTCGCGCTTGGTCCTGGAGAAGAAGTGGAACTATGGGGGATTGGATCGCCGACGCTAGTTCTTGGACGAGGCTGGCAGTTACAAGCAGATTTTTAGTACTTGAGCTTTTGGAACAATCTCAGATCAATTCTTCTTGAGTGCAATCCTCACGCAGTGATTTTCCATTCGCAGTACAATCTAACCTTGGAGCTAAAAACAGAATCACCAGTCGTTCTAGTATGGATCTCTCCAGAATGATAAAGATCCTTGTAAATCAATGGAAAACGTGAGTTGGAGAAATGCGATACTTGTCAGACACAATCTTGCTCGAAGTAACTTCTGTACCTGAAAGAGTCATCAGCTTGGTGCCCTCAACCACAGAGACTTTGGTTGAATTCGATCTCCTCGAGAAAATTGTGGGGATCACTGACTTCTGCCTGCCGGATGATGGCAGAGTGACTGGAATACCTCGTTTAGGAGGAACAAAGAATCCTGATATTGATCAAATCTTCAACACTAAACCTGATATTGTGATCGTTAACCGAGAAGAAAATAGTCGGGAGGTTGTAGAGACATTGGATGATGCCGGACTCAATTTATGGCTCAGCTTTCCGAAATCTGTTAATGATGCAATCCTGGATTTGTGGACCATGGCACGTCTTTTTCATGTGGAAGACCGCCACGCACCACGCCTGGAAACCCTTGAGAAGACACTCCAATGGACTACTCAAGCTGCCATGAGCCAGGCTTCCCTTGTATATTTCTGTCCGATCTGGCAAAACGAAGAACCACAATGGTGGATGACATTCAACGGTGACACGTATTCAAGTGATCTGCTTGCACACTGTGGAGGGGAGAACGCCTTCGCAACTCGAAATCGGCGCTATCCACTTGCCGCTGATCTGGGACTTGAGCCGGCACAAGATGCTGGTGATAGGGACATTCGATACCCTCGATTAACCGCTAAGGAGATCATAGATGCGCAACCTGAAGTACTCATGCTTCCAAGTGAACCATTTGGATTCGGAGAGGAAGATGCTGAGAACTTGAAAAGGATCTTCGCTGAAACGCCTGCAGTGAAAGAGGGGAAGGTCTTTCTCATCGATGGTAGTTTGATTACATGGCACGGGATTCGTATGGCAAGGGCCTTAGCTGAACTACCTCAATACTTTCAACACGCTTTGAAATAGGGAAACTCCTTGTCACAAACGGAATCTCGTTAATCGAACATCTTGAACACAAGATCACCAACGTTCCACAGCAGAGCTGTGGAACGAGAAACTATCTGAATGACCCTCACCCTCAATCCCTTCACTACGGTGAGAGGGAAGCGCGCATTATTACTTGTGCGTTAATAAACCTTTGGGAGAATTTCCGACTCGTCCCTTGACGGTCGGTGGTTTGAACTTTTAGAATTATCAGTGGAGGCTAGCATGCTCGAAGGTTGGAAGACAGTTTTTATCGCAATCTTTGCTTCTACTTTGGCAGGAGCGGTTTTTGGGTTTTTCATAGGTGTGCTTACCCAAGATTATCTGCTATGGCTCGCAGTTATGGCGCTCGTTGGGGCCGCTTTTGGCGTTGCCATGGCTTACGGATTTTTGCCTGAGAGCTAAATTGAGATTATTTCCATTATTGGGTTAAATGAGAGGAGCGGTAACTCACCGCTCGTTGTCTATTTCTGATAAACGTCGATAGGTCAATATGTAAATAAGTTGATGCGTCCTATATGTTCTCTGTTTATGCACCATCAATTGCCTCTATGCAATCTTGCTCCGCAGACTTATCAACCAGTATAAAAGTTACTCCTGGAATTCGTGGGATCTCAGGTCGCAATAACATGAATGTTGGAGGAGTCAATAACTAAAGTGTATTCCTGATTGAGACTTAAGCTGTACTCGCGATATGTGGGGTGTGGAGTTCGAATGGTCAGCCTATGTCCTCCACCAGATGGTGATTGGATGAAAAAGGTCAGAATGTGGTGTTGACCTTGGGCCTGTTCATCGATCATCGTTCCTGTGAATATATTTTCTGTCGATTGTAATTCTGACCTATCTTGATGGGGTAGGATTTTGATCTCTTCAGGTCGAATCCCAAGTAGAAGAACAGTCCCCTCTTCCATGGGCAACACATTGGCCAATCTAATTCGGTGACCAGACCAATCAAGGATCGTCTTCTCGCCATCAGTTCTCAAAACTTTTACTTCCAGGATGTTAGACATTCCCATCAGGAGTGCGACGCCTTTTGTCGCCGGTTGGCGGAAGACTTCATCCTTTGGACCGGATTGTATAACACGACCCTCTTGCAGGACGATAAGCTGATCAGCAAGTGTATAGGCTTCAGAAAGATTATGGGTCACAAGCATAACTGGAATTTGATAACGCCTCTGGACCTGACGAATCTCTTCACGGAGGTGTTCACGTAATTCCTCATCTAGTGCACCGAAAGGTTCGTCCATAAGCAGTAAATCTGGTCTTGTTGCCAATGCTCTGGCCAAGGCTGCCCTCTGCTGCTGTCCTCCAGAAACCTCGCTTGGTCTTCGATCCTTCTCATCCTCGAGGCGCATTGTGATCAATAATTCGTTGACCCGTTGTGTTCGCTCAGATCGGTTTAGGGTATGCAACCCATAACTAATGTTCTGAGCAATTGTGCGGTGTGGAAAGAGCGCGAAGGTTTGTGGTACATAACCAACATTCCTCTCCTGAGGTGGGAGGTCGATACCATGTTCGGAATCGAAGAGTACGCGATCGCCTAATGAGATGTACCCGTGGTGCGGACGTACGAGGCCTGCCAGCGCGCGCAAGGTGAGGCTTTTTCCAGCTCCGGAAGGACCAAATATGACGACCAACTCCGGTCCTGCCGTGAATTTAGGAGCGAGATCGAACTCATCAAACTTGATTTCAAGCTCAGCACGCAGCACGGGTTCAGCCATTTACACGTTCTCCAGCAAGCCGGGTTCCGAGCCGGCGAATCACCACAAGCAGGATGATGGCGGTCAATGTCAGTCCTAAAGCGAGAATATTAGCGCGTGACTGGTCTCCGCTTTGCACTGCATCGTAGATAGCGATAGGGAGAGTTTGAGTCTTACCAGGGATGTTGCCGGCGATCATCAAAGTCGCTCCGAATTCACCCAACGCTCTTGCGAATGCAAGGATAGCGCCCGTGAGTAAGCCCCGCCAGGCAAGTGGGAGGCTGATGGAGAGGAAGATAGCAATATCCGAACGCCCGAGGGTTTTTGCGACATCGCGAAGGTTGGGGTCGACAGATTCCAACGCCGCTCTTGTTGATTGAATAACGAGAGGTAGACCAACGAATGCAGCTGCCAGTACGGCCCCGCGCCAGGTGAACACTAATGGGAACCCTAACTCTTCCAGGAATTCGCCAAGCGGAGACTGCGCTCCCCAAGTGACAAGCAGGTAGTACCCTAGAACGGTCGGAGGTAAAACGAGAGGTAAATTCGCGAATGCATCCAGTAAGCCAGAGGCAGGATGTCGCCAATAGGCAAGAAGTGCTGCGATGAGGACACCGAAAATAACTGCCAGAAGCGTTGCGACGATGGCAACTCGGAGCGATAACAGTAGAGGTTCCCACATGACTTATTGACCCTCCAATGGAGCGAAACCATGTTTCTTCAGGATCTCGATGCCTTGGGGAGATGAAAGAAATTCGAGGAATTGATCGGCATCGGAGTTCTGAGAGGATGTGCGAGATTTCGCAGCGACGTGAAGGATAGGATCGTGAAGTGATTTATCGACTTCGATGAAATTCAAGCTGGAATCAAGCGCACTGGATTTGGCGATCAATCCAAGTGACGCATTATCTGTTGCCACAACCAGCGCGGCTTGACGTACATTTTCAGTGTATACGATGGTTTCGGCTAAGTCTTGCCAGAGTTGAAGGCTTTGCAAAGTTTGCTTTGCAGCAAGTCCGTAGGGCGCGTGCTCTGGATTGGCGATGACAAGGCGGTTGATCTCCAATACAGATAAGTCGTCTAGTGAGTGGATTTCTTCCTCCAGGCTAGGGCTGATGACTAATACAAGATCCCCATCAGCGAATTCTCTACGGCTATTTGGGTCCAAAAACCCTTCATCGATAAGTTGATCGATGTGGATTGCGTCCGCGGCAGCTATGATGTCGAATGGGGCACCATTTCTCATTTGTTGCGCTAGCTGACCAGTAGCAGCGAATGTTGTTGTGACGTTAATTCCACTCAGGGCGTTGAATGCTTGACTGATCTCCTTAAAAGCGTTGGTTAGGCTCGCAGCTGCAGCTACAGTGAGTGATGGTTCCAGTTTCCTTGGCAGGCATGCGGTTACTGTCCAGACAATGAGTAGTGAGGCTGCACTGAATCGACCTAGATACCTGGGCAGTAGCTTTACTAGACTTACATTTAAAGGGCGGAATGGTATGAGCAATCTTCTATACCTCGTAAATCAACGGCTTCTTCGCAGGAATAACAGGTCTACGAGAAAGTTGTCTGATCATGTGTCATTATATCGCTTCACGAAGAGAAACGAAGAAGTTCAACTCATAGCGTTGTAGAAGAAGTACAATACTATCAGTGAGAGGTTGATGAGTGAAGAGGTTGATAAGTCGATATGTAACAAGATGGGTGGTAAATCAATCTCTTCCGCGGAATGATTGACATGTGATGAACTGGTCCATACAATCAAATGTTGTCTACTGAAAGTTTGATGTAGAGAGGAAAGTATGGGAGAAGATGTTGTCACCAAAGCAGCAAACGGAAAGCAGATCCGTCTAACGAGTCTTTCCACCTGTGCGGGTTGAGCTTCAAAACTCAACGCGGAAACGCTGGCGCAAGTTCTGCGCCCCCTTAAAGATATCTTCTCGACACAGGAGTACCCGGACCTACTTGTTGGGCTTGAGACACCGGATGATGCAGCTGTTTGGAAGATCGATGATGAAAAAGCCATCGTCGTAACGACAGACTTCTTCACTCCTGTCGTGGATGATCCTCTCGATTATGGAAGGATCGCAGCTGCCAATGCGCTCTCGGATCTATACGCGATGGGAGCTGTACCTGCTTTCGCGTTGAATATCGCAGCGTTGCCGACCAACCTTCCTAGTGAAATCATTGTGGAGATCATTCGTGGTGGGGCGGAGACCGTCCGCGATGCAGGTGCGGTAATAATCGGCGGGCACAGCATCCAGGATAAGGAACCCAAGTACGGCTTAGTGGCTGTTGGCTTTGTCGATCCGAATCAGATGATGACAAAGGATCAAGCCAAGAAGGGTGACATCATTGTCCTGACGAAGCCATTGGGGACTGGAGTTACGACAACGGCCTTGAGGGCAGGAAAAGCTGCCGAAGAAGACGTCGAAGAGGCTGTCTATTGGATGACAAAGTTAAATAGACAAGCCTCTCAGTTGGCAAAAAGATGGGGAGTCCGAGCTGGAACTGATGTTACCGGATTCAGTTTATTGGGTCATGGTCTGGAAATTGCCGAAGCATCAGAAGTGAACCTTCAGATTCACCTACCTTGTGTTCCATTCTTTCAGAATGCACGCAAATATGCCCATGCGGGTTTCTTCCCAGGAGGTAGCGCAGACAACCGCATGTTCTATGGACCTAGAGTAGAATTCGCGCCGACTATTGATGAATACGCTCAAATGCTTCTCTTTGATGCTCAGACTTCTGGTGGTCTGCTGCTCATGGTTCCCCGAGAGAAATGGGAGGATTTTGTTGTGGATGCCGGTGAATCAGGTGTCGATATCTGGCCGATCGGTATGGTCATGAGCGGTGCGGGAATCTCGGTTCTTGATACGACGTTCGATCTCTGCGAAACGTCTGAAGCTGGAGATAGGAAGGTTGCATTCATTAGCCCATGAGATACTTCCCGATAAATGGATTTGGCCATCCGCAGAAAGTTTCTACAGGATGACATGCTGAAAGCTTACATTCACTTAGAGGAGGCCTGATGGCAAAGGTTACCATCATCGGTGCTGGGCAAACCGGCGCGACAACGGCTCACTGGCTCGCAGAACGCCAGTTAGCTGATCTTGTTTTAATCGATATTGTGGAGGGAATGCCGCAGGGAAAAGCGCTGGACCTTACCGAAGCTATGCCTGTCATCGGTTCCGATGTCAGGGTAATTGGGACGAATGACTACTCCGACACTGCGGGATCGGACATCGTTATCATCACGGCCGGTCTTGCACGTAAGCCAGGAATGAGCAGGGATGACCTGCTTGCAGCCAACAGCAAGATCGTGGGCGAGGCTGTCGAAAAATCTATTAAGGTTTCCCCAGACGCCATATTCATCATCCTCACAAATCCGCTGGATGCAATGGCATATCTTGCAAAGAAAGTGAGCGGCTTACCTCGTGAGCGAGTTGTCGGGCAGGCGGGCATTCTTGATTCTGCACGGATGCAGGCTTTTGTCGCCATGGAGCTCGGTGTGAGTGTGGATAACGTGAACTGTTATGTGCTCGGTGGACATGGGGATGATATGGTGCCGTTGACGCGCCACTCTAATGTGGCAGGGATTCCATTGGATGTGATCCTGCCGAGCGATCGGCTTAAGGCAATTGTTGAAAGGACACGTAAAGGGGGAGGGGAAATCGTCAGCCTCTTGAAGAGTGGTAGCGCTTTCTACGCACCTTCCGCCGCATTGATGCAAATGGTTGAGGCGATTCTTCTGGATCGTCATTTGATCGTGCCAGCCTCAGCATATCTGGAGGGTGAGTATGGGCAGGAGGGCATCTACTTCGGTGTACCTGTGCAACTAGGTAGGGGTGGGCTTGAGAAAATCATACAGTACCAATTAAATGATGAAGAAAATGGGGAGCTTGAACGATCGGCTAACCACGTACGTGAGGTTATTGAATCTCTACCCTTGTAAGTCGGAGTTTTCCGAATTGTGTTGGGGCAAAGCGTGACTGCTTTGCCCTAATTTATTGATATCAACTTGCGTTCAAGGTGTAGGTGTAGACTGTAGCACAGCCCCGGACCAGGTGAACCCCCGTTTTAAACTGGTTGCACCCGCACTTTCGTACTGCGTCTCTCCCGAGGGCGTCAATCCTGCTGTTCGGACAGTTCGTACCCACCAGCGCATCAGGTGAGGGACGGCTTCATCGGGACGAAAGTCCGCTGGAACGATAAACTTGGTATCTTTGACCAGTTCGATGATTATCCGTCTTCCTGTGCCTTCTGTGATGTCTTCAACTGTGACTTCGTAATACTCATTCTCCCTCAGCTGACCCACTGAAGCCCATTGTAGCGTCACGGTGTCATTCTCAAGCGTAAAAGGTGAACCATCTTGAGGAAGTAGTAGGTTTGGTGCTGGGTAGGGTGGTGGGTTGGTTGGGGTTGGAGTTGGACCAAATGTCAAGCGTTCACAGAGTGGGATTCGCAGGAGTTGCCCTTCGAACACTGTGTCGCCAGTCATGCCATTGTATTCCTTGATTGCCTGCATGGAGACCTGGTAATTCTCCGCAATGGAGCTCAACGTATCATTTGTCTGAACGGTGTAATTGACTTTCTCACAGGCTGCCTCCGTTGCTTCGGCAGGAGAGAGCGTTTGCGTAGGCTCCAGAGTTGCAGTTGCAGTTGGGTTGGGGATCAAGATCGTTTGACCAATGGATAGAAGGCATTCGACACCTAGATTATTGAGTTCGATGATGGAACGGACCGAAACATCGTAGAAGAAGGCCAAACCAGCGCATGAATCCCCTTCTGCAATCCTGTACTCGATGGGTGGATTAGGTGTGTAAGTCGGCTCCGGTGTTTCAGTCGCAGTTGGCTCGGGTGTCAAAGTCATTGTTGGGGTGATCGTTAGAGTCGCTGTAGGGGTAGTCTGCTCCCCAAGTGGTGTAAATCGCATTGCAGCGAATGTCAATCCGGCTGCAAGGAGCGTGAAGATGACAAGTAGGAAGAGCGCTAGTGTTAGTGAGAGTGTTACTTGAGGGCGCTGCCTCCGAATTTTAGTCCCACCTCCGGGACGAAGATCAGATCCACAAACAACGCAGCGAACTGCGTCCCCCGAGAGTTTTGTACCGCAAGTCGGGCAAAGCTGGCTTTCCGATTGCGAGATGTCAGCACCTTGGTCGTTCATACCTCTTTATCCTCTTTGGGAAAGGCCGGAACATTATACCAGCCGTGATGCAGATACCCAAGATACGAATCTGATTGTGGATCGACGGTTACTCTACGCAACCGCAAGATGGCTTCAAGGGGAAGAATTCGTTCCTTCAAGTCCAAGATCTGGAGCAATCCGCTGCATAGAATGGATCACCCGACCAACATGCTCCCATAAATCAACGCCCAGTTCCTCAGCACCTCGTTCTATATCTTCCCTATTGACGTTCGCTGCAAATCGTTGATCTTTCCATTTCTTCTTGACAGACTTCACTTTCACATCATGGACAGAACGGGAAGGTCGGACCAGGGCGACAGCTGTGATCAATCCGGTGATTTCATCACAGGCGAAGAGTGCTTGTTCCATTCGTGATTCACGTGGGACACCAGTGTGATCAGCATGGCTTAGTATCGCTCGGATTATAGATTCGGGAACACCTTTTTCAAGCAAGATGGGTGCGCCATCTTGGGGATGAGAATCCATTGTTGGATGAATTTCCCAATCGAAATCGTGCAGCAATCCTAAGATGCCCCATTCTTCAGGATCTTCTCCGTAGATTCCTGCGTAATCCTCCATGGCAGCTTCAACCGCTAGCATATGGCGTAGGAGGTTCTGGTTGCTCACAAATTCATTCACGATATCAAGAGCATCTTCTCGTTTCATCTTTATTCCCCCAAAGCTTGTTGATCCAGGGTAGAGGATTTAAGATCAGGTTCTGGAGTTGGCGTGATATAGACATCCCAGAGCGCGGCGAAGGACGCGGGTATCTCTCTTAATTGCCAGAATGGAAGGCCACGATAGGAGCGTAGATCGGCACTGACTCCGGTTGCCTTAATGCCCAATCCACTGCAGATGGCTAAGGCTCGTGGTAGGTGAAAACGTTGGCTCACTAGGATTGCATTGTCAACAGCGAATAGTTTATGAGCGCGCAAGCATGTGTCATAGGTACGATTTCCCTCTGAATCGATGAGGATGTCCTCAGGAGGGACGCCCAATTGTAAAGCGAGATCGACCATTGCTGCAGGTTCGTCATAATTGGGAGGCTGGGTGGAACCACTGAACAGTACCTGTGTTACTTTTCCATCGTTGTAGAGTCTGGCAGCCATTGTAACGCGGTCGGCAAGTACAGGTGTAGCTCGACCATCCCGCCATAGCCCTGCACCAAAAACAATGGCTGTTTTTCCTTGGGGTACATCCTCGACAGAGTAGATATCAGGGTTGTACCGCCACTTGATGAATTTTTGCGGTAGGAGAATGGTGATGATGATAAATAAACCAATAAGGAACCAGCGGAACCATGGAATTCGTAGTAATTGACGCATGGAGTGATTCTACCAAAAAGTATCCTGAAACCTGAGCATTGACACTGGAATAGGACGGGTGGTATACTTGAGATAATAAATGATTAAATGAATATAATCAATAAGATTTAATTATGGTTTACCGGTATGCCGCTTGAACTTTCCTCTGAACTCCTTAATTACCTCGCCAGAAATGCGAAGACACCTGGAACTCGCATTCCTGCCATTCAGGAGCTTGCCGTTGAGTTGGACATCAGCACTGGCAAACTTCGTGAACAGCTGGAAGTTGCGCGGCAGTTAGGTATGGTAGAGGTTAAACCGAAGACCGGAATCCGAACACTAGAATTCTCATTTTCTGAAGCTCTGAAGGCAAGTCTCCTTTTCGCACTTGCTGTTGACGAAGAATACTTTTACCAGTTTGGAATGCTACGGAACCATATTGAAGCGTCCTTCTGGTATGAAGCAGTTGGACTCCTACATCCTGTGGATAAAAAGAAACTGGAAGTGCTCATTCAAGAAGCATGGGCGAAACTCCATGGTGAGCCAATTCAGATCCCACATCAGGAACATCGAGAATTGCATCTCACTATCTACTCTCGTCTGGAAAATCCATTCGTTGTTGGCCTACTCGAGGCCTACTGGGATGCCTATGAAGCAGTTGGACTAAATCTTTACACAGATTATGCGTACCTTCGCGAAGTGTGGACATATCACAGGCAGATGGTAGACGCGATCCTTGAAGACGATGAAGATGCAGGCTATCAAGCACTCGTTGCGCATACCGGGCTCTTACAGAACCGTCCAGAAATTGGTCGATTTAGGCCCGCAGGAGCGTTAGAATCTATAGTGACAGATGTGTAATTATGTATTGGAGAGTTCTTCTATGACAGTTTCGAGTATAAAAACGAAATCGAGCCAGGCTGAGGTTACTCCTCGAAAGCCAATTGTCAATGATTTCTCCATGGTGGTGGCAACGATTAATGGATCGGGAAGTCAGACTTCCAATATTGCACTTATACGGGCTCTCTTCAGGATGGGGATACCAGTTAGCGGGAAGAATCTATTCCCCTCCAATATTCAGGGGCTACCGACTTGGTTCACCATCCGGGCGAATTCAGATAGTTTCACGGCCAGAAGAGATACCACAGAGATCCTCGTTGCTATGAATCTAGCTACATTCGCTGAAGATGTTGAGAATCTTGCGCCCGGAGGGGTATGCTTCTATTCAGATGAGTTTGTTGTCCCAGAAAGTCGCGAGGATGTTGTTTTTTATCCAATGCCAGTTCGACATCTCATAAAGCAGGTGAGTCCGCCTAAGGAATTGCGGGATTACGTCGCTAATATGGTTTATGTGGGAGTTGTGACACAAGTCCTGGGCATTGAAATGGATGAAATCCGGGGCGCCTTAGAAACACACTTCCGTGGCAAGCAACGACCAATTGAACTGAACATGGAGATGATCGAAGCGGCTGCGACTTGGGCTAAGGAGAATTTGTCAAAGCAAGATCCATACATCGTGAGGCGAGAGGATAAGACTTCTAACTCCATATTGATGGATGGGAACACTGCTGGAGCCTTAGGTGCGATATATGGTGGTCTTTCATTCGCGGCTTGGTATCCGATTACCCCAGCTTCCAGTTTTGCTGATGCCCTTATTGAGTTCCTACCACAATTACGAAGGGATGAAGAAAGCGGTAAGGCCACTTACGCTATCATACAGGCGGAAGATGAACTTGCGGCCATTGGTATGGCCGTTGGGGCTGGTTGGTCAGGCGCACGTGCGATGACCTCAACCTCAGGGCCGGGGATTTCACTCATGGCAGAGTTCGCTGGATTGGCTTTCCAGGCCGAAATCCCAGTGGTGATTTGGAACGTTCAGCGCATGGGGCCAAGTACAGGGCTTCCCACGAGGACTTCTCAGGGAGACATCATATTCGTGCGTTTCCTCGGACATGGCGACACCATGCAGCTCATACTCATCCCGGGGACCATTGAGGAATGCTTCGAATTTGGGTGGAAAGCATTTGACATCGCAGAGCGTTTTCAAACTCCGGTATTTGTCCTGAGCGACTTGGATTTGGGGATGAATCTCTGGATGTCGGAACCACTGCAATACCCTGACGAACCCATGGATCGTGGAAAAGTTCTTGATGAAGAGGACCTGGAACGTCTTGGAGAATTTGCCAGGTATCGAGATGTTGATGGTGATGGAATACCTTATCGAACTCTGCCGGGAACGGATCACCCACTTGCCGCGTACTTCACCCGTGGAACTGGTCATGATGAATTAGCAAATTACAGCGAACGCCCAGAAATCTGGGAGGCGAATATGGAGCGCCTCTGGAGGAAACTGGATACGGCGCAGAAGGTCATGCCATTGCCGGCTATTGAAAAAATGGACGGTGCAAAAGTTGGCCTGATCGCTTATGGCTCGACGAATCCCGCCATACAGGAAGCCAGGGCAAGGCTTGCTGAGAAAGGGATCAAGACGGATTATCTACGCATCAAGGCAGTCCCATTTTCTGATGACATTGCAGGATTCATTCGTGAACATGAGCGAATTTATGTAATTGAAATGAACTTCACTGGTCAGATGCAAAAGTTGCTTCAATTAGAGGTTCCCGACCAGGCCGAGAAGATTCAATCTGTTTGTAAGAACGATGGTTTACCGTTATCCGCTGGTTGGGTAGCGAATACTCTCTATGATGCAGAGGGAGGGTAGGATGGCGACAAAGGTAGAACCAAAATCCGCACGCCCATCTAAAGTGAACCTGGTGGGCCTTACCAAGTCTGATTACAAGGGGCGAACATCAACCTTATGTCAAGGTTGTGGTCATAATTCTATATCCAGTCAGATTGTGGCCGCTTGCTATGAGTATTCAATTCGACCGGAAAGAATAATCAAGGTTTCAGGCATTGGCTGTTCGAGCAAGAGTCCAGCTTATTTCATGGATCGGTCGCATGGTTTTAACAGTCTTCATGGAAGGATGCCTTCGATTGCCACAGGAGCTGTTGTGGTCAATCGAGAATTAACAGCGATTGGGATCAGTGGGGACGGTGATACGGCTAGTATTGGCATTGGACAATTCGTTCATCTTTTACGGCGTAATCTCCCCATGGTCTATATCGTTGAGAATAATGGGGTTTACGGTCTCACCAAGGGTCAATTCTCTGCGACGGCCGACAAGGGGCAGGTCCTTAAAAAGATTGGCGAAAATCCATTCTTACCAGTTGATGTTTGCATGGAAGCTTTGGTCGCGAATTGTGGTTTCGTTGCTCGTTCATTTGCAGGAGATCCAAAGCAGGTTAAAGAACTAGTCAAAGCGGCTCTAAGCTTCAAAGGGACTGCTGTGCTGGATATCATTAGCCCTTGTGTCACGTTTAACAACCGCGATGAGTCGACGAAAAGCTACGCTTGGGGTAGGGAGCATGGGACACCAATCCACGATGTGACTTTCGTGCCAAGGCGTGATGAGATCCAAGTCGACTATGGCCCTGGGGAGAGGAAATCTGTCATCATGCACGATGGTTCATCGTTGATGATGAAGAAATTAGAGCGCGATTACAATCCCACAGATCGGAATGCTGCGATGACACTTCTGGAAGAGGCTCGCAACCAGAATGTGCTAGTTACCGGTTTGATCTACATCAATAAAGATCAGCCATCGCTGCAGGAGGTTGAAAATCTGGTGGATACACCGCTTACAAAACTTGGTGAAGAGTATCTTCGACCATCAAAGGAGAGCCTCGTAGCGTTGCAGGAACAGTTTCGGTGATGTCACTAGTCGGATGATCTGCTTTCGTTGATGATGGAAACAACTGATTGCCCTGGTGCTCAATAGACCAGGGCATTTTGTATTTTGGTGGGAGAATCCCTGGGTGCGGGCATCGCAGGCTTCGCCTGCGCCCGAAAGCAAGGCTTTGCGACTCTACATAACTTTCAAGCAACAACGCCAGGCGATGAAGTCGCCGGGCTACGAATTGGCGCCCCTACGGG
>JABAOF010011633.1_pt5 | contig 23152 bp, 21 predicted proteins | sample 7062171 | NCBI WGS metagenome assembly JABAOF01 (sample SAMN14538628, study PRJNA623070) | marine sediment metagenome | biome: marine biome [ENVO:00000428]; feature: marine pelagic biome [ENVO:01000023]; material: deep marine sediment [ENVO:00002113] | place: India: Gulf of Khambhat ...
ACCGAGTCCCAGGACTGGGCGGAGATGCTGATGCGGATGTACAGCCGCTGGGCGGAGCGGCGCGGCTACTCCGTGCAGGTGCTCGACATGTTGGCAGGAGAGGAAGCCGGCATCAAGTCGGTGGCCATGGAGATGCGCGGCGACTACGCCTACGGGTACCTCAAGGCCGAGAAGGGCGTGCACCGCCTGGTTCGCATCTCGCCGTTCGACGCGCAGTCTCGACGTCACACGTCGTTTGCGTCGGTGTTCGTATATCCGGTGGTGGACGACAGTGTGGAGATCGACCTGCGAGACGAGGACATCGAGATGGAGGTGTTCCGTGCCTCGGGCGCCGGTGGGCAGCATGTGAACAAGACGTCATCGGCCGTTCGGCTGCGACATGTACCCACTGGCGTCACCGTTTCGTGCCAGCAGGAGCGGAGCCAGCACAAGAACCGAGCGACCGCCCTGAAGATGTTGCGCGCCGCCCTGTACCAGCGCGCCATCGAGGAGCGCGAGAAGAAGAAGGCCGAGCTCGAGGCCACCAAGACCGACATCAGCTGGGGGAACCAGATCCGGTCGTACGTGTTCCAGCCGTACACCATGGTGAACGATCACCGGACGGAGCTGAAGATCTCCGATGTCCAGTCGGTCATGAACGGCCAAATCGATGCATTCATCGAGACGTTCTTGAAGAAATTCGGAAGCCGCGCGGCATGAGCGTTGAGACCCGATCGTTCGTCGAGGAGGCCCGGCGAGAGAAGCTCGCCGCCATCCGGGCGTTAGGTATCGAGCCGTACGCCTACGGCTACGACCGCACACACACCACGCAGGCCGCCGTGGATGCACACCACGCTGCGGGTGACGCACCCGTGCGCCTGGCCGGACGCATCGTATCCCAGCGGGGGCACGGAAAGACCACATTCGCCCACGTGGCGGACGGTGCCGGTCGCGTGCAGGTCTACTTCCGTAAGGACGAGCTCGGAGAGCGGGCGTACGAGCTGGTCAAGCTGCTGGACCTCGGTGACCACGTCGGGGTGGCCGGACACATGTTCGAGACCAAGACCGGCGAGGTCACGGTGCGCGCGCGGGAGGTGACGTTGCTCGCCAAGGCCCTGCGCCCGCCGCCCATCGGGAAGGAGGATGCCGACGGGCAGCAGCACAGCCGCCTCAGCGACACTGAGCAGCGCTACCGGCGGCGGTACGCCGACCTAGTTGCGCGCCCCGAAGCGCGCGACACGTTCTGGCTGCGCGCCAGGAGCATCGCCTTCATCCGACGATTCCTCGACGAACGGGGCTACCTGGAGGTGGAAACCCCGGTGCTGCAGCCGGTCTACGGAGGGGCGCTGGCCCGGCCGTTCACGACGCACCACAACGCGCTGGACGCGCGGTTCTACCTCCGTATCGCCACCGAGCTCTACCTCAAGCGCTGCATCGTGGGTGGCATCGAGCGCGTCTATGAGATCGGCAAGGACTTCCGCAACGAGGGGGTGGACCGATTCCACAACCCCGAGTTCACCATGCTCGAATTCTACCAGGCCTACGCCGACTACCTCGACGTGATGGAGTTGACGGAGGAGATGGTGTACGGCCTGGTGGTAGAGGTGTGCGGCAGCGCCGTGCTGGAGCGGTTCGGCAAGACGTTCGATTTCACGCGACCGTGGCCACGGGTGCCGTATCTGGAGCTGGTGCAGCGGCACGCTGGCGTCGATGTCGCCGACGCAGATGACGCCGCCCTGCGGAACCTGCTCCGCAAGCGGGACGTCCCCGACCTCGACCCGATGCCGCGCGGCAAGCTCATCGACGAGGTGTTCAGGGAGTACGCCGAGCCCCACCTCGAGCAGCCCACGTTCGTGGTAGACTATCCGCTCGAACTCTCTCCGCTGGCGAAGCCAAAGCGGGGAGCACCGGGCTTGGCCGAGCGATTCGAGTTGTACGTGGGCGGCCAGGAGCTGGCCAACGCATTCAGCGAGCTCAACGATCCCGAGGATCAGCAGGCTCGCTTCGCGGCCCAGGCCGAGGCCCGAGCGGCGGGCGATGAGGAGGCACATCAGGTGGACGACGACTACGTAAGGGCCCTGGAATACGGCATGCCTCCGACCGGCGGCTGCGGGCTCGGCATCGACCGTCTGGTGATGCTACTCGGCGAGGAATCGTCGATCCGCGACGTGATCCTGTTCCCGACGTTGAGGCCCGAGGTATGACCCGGTTAGACGTCAGGCTCGCGTCTCGCTACCTGCGGAGCCGCCGCGCCACCCGGCTCTTCTCACTGATCACCCTGATCGCCACGGGAGGAGTCACGGTCGGGGTCATGGCGCTCATCGTCGTGATGGGGGTGATGCAGGGGCTGCAGAACGAGCTCCGGGACAAGATCCTCGTAGCCTCACCGCATCTCCGCGTCCTCACCTTCGGTCGCGGGCTGCGGCTCGACGACTGGCGGGCAGTGCGCGACTCGGTAGTGGCCCATCCCGAAGTGATGGCGACCGCGCCCTTCGTGCTCAGCCAGGGCCTGATATCGGCCGGCGCCGACTACGCTGAGGGCATCTACGTCGTGGGGATCGAGCCGGACACGGGCGCCATGTCTGTGACGGCGCTGCCGCACCATTTCCTCGAGGGCGATTTGCAGTTCGCGACCACGCTCGACGAAGTGGACGGCGGCATCGTGCTGGGGCGCCGCCTAGCCGACCGCATGAACGCCTATCCCGGTGATCGGGTGACAGTGGTCGCACCCGCCGGGAGCAAGTTCAACTCGGCACTCGGCACGTTCGTTCCCAAGTGGTGGACCTTCGAGGTGACCGGGTTGTTCCACACGGGCATGTACGAGTACGACAACAGCTACACCCTGATCCGTCGCGAGCTGGCACAGCGCTACGCGGGTCTCGATGACGCCGTCACCGGTCTGGAGGTGCGGCTGCAGGACGCCTGGACGGCACAGCGCGTGGGACGGGAGATAGAGGACCAGCTCGGCTACCCGTTCCGCACACTCGACTGGCAGAGCCAGAACGCGTCGCTCTTCTCGGCCCTCAAGCTCGAGAAGCTCGCGATGGGAGTCATTCTGCTCCTCATCGTGGTGGTTGCGGCTTTCAACATCGTGAGCACCCTCACGATGCTCGTGCGGGACAAGACCCGTGAGATCGGGATCCTCCGTGCCATGGGGTTGCCGGCACGTCTGATTCGCCGAGTCTTCATCCTGCAGGGCGCGGCCATCGGCGTGGTGGGCGCGGCGCTCGGCACTGGCTTGGGCCTACTCCTCGCACGGCTGGTCGATCAGCGCCATATCATCGCCCTCGATCCCTCGGTCTACTTCATTGACCACTTGCCGGTGCACGTGAACCCGCTCGATCTTGTCATCATCGTGGCTGCCAGCATCACCGTAGCGACGATAGCCACACTGTATCCCGCGCGGCGGGCCGCGACGCTGGACCCGGTCGACGCGATTCGGTACGAATGATGGCCGTACTCCAGGCCCTGGGCGTCCGCAAGGTGTACCGCGGCGGAGATCTCTCCCTCCTCGAGGTTCTCAACCACGTGGATCTCACCGTGCACCGCGGCGAGACGGTGGCGATCGTGGGCGCTAGCGGGGCAGGCAAGAGCACGCTGCTGCACATCCTGGGCGCCCTCGAGGGACCCACCGGGGGGGAAATTCGGCTCGACGAAGTCCCTTATGCGAGCCTCGGCGCGGAGCAACTCGACGAGTTGCGCAACCGCAAGATCGGGTTCGTGTTTCAGTTCCATCACTTGCTGCGCGAGTTCACGGCCCTCGAGAACGTGATGATGCCGCTGTTCATCGCCGACTGGTCCGAGGACCGGGCGCGCGCGCGGGCCGAGGAGCTGCTGGCTGCGGTGGGGTTGGCGGGACGCATGACGCACCGACCGACGCAGCTATCGGGCGGCGAGCAGCAGCGCTGTGCCGTGGCGCGCGCCATGGCCAACGACCCCAAGGTGCTGCTCGCCGACGAGCCGAGCGGCAACCTCGACCACCACAACAGCGAGCGACTCAACGACCTCCTGTTCGGTCTCGCGCGAGATCTGGAGACGGCCCTGGTCGTGGTGACGCACAGCCCCGTGCTCGCGCAGCGGGCCGACCGCACGCTCCTGTTGCAGGATGGCCGACTGCAGCCGGCCGACGGCCTGAAGGTGGTGCCCTGATGCAGTGCGACAACTGCCACGAGCGGCCCGCGGCCATCCACCTCACTCAGATCGTGGACAACTCCGTCACCACGGTACACCTGTGCGAGCAGTGCGCGGAGGAGAAGGGTGTCCAGACCGGAGCCATCATGTCGAAGTTCCCCCTCTCGGGGCTGATGGCTTCGGTAGGACAGGGCGCGGCGGCCCTCCTCCACGGGGAGGACGACCGGGCCTGCGGGTTCTGCGGGGCGCAGCTGCAGGACTTCCGCGAGACCGGCCGGCTGGGTTGCTCCCACTGCTACGACACGTTCGAGCAGCACCTGCGCGATCTCCTGCGCCGCATTCACGGATCGAGCCAGCACGTGGGCGAGGTCTACCTCCCGGCCAGCACCGCGGAGTACGATGACTCGCAGCGGCGCCTGGCAGAGCTGCGGGAGCAGCTACGGCGTGCGGTGGAGTCCGAGAACTTCGAACTCGCCGCGGAGCTGCGGGACCGCATCCGGAGCATGGAATGACGCTCGACTTCAGCCTCCTGCCGGATAGCGGGATGTCGTGGCTCGATGCGAGTGGGCCAGATAGTCGTGTCGTACTCTCCACCAGGGTGCGGCTCGCGCGGAACCTGCAGGGGATGGCCTTCACGGTCCGGGCCAGGCCCGAGGACCTCGATGCCGCTCGCGATCGGATCGTGGAGGCAGGGCTCGAAACCGCCAGCCTGCACGATGGCATCTCATTCCGACTCGACGAGCTGGAGCGCGTGGACCGGCAGCTGCTGCACGAGCGGCACATGATCTCGCGGGAGTTAGCCGGCCTGGAGCGCAACCAGCCAGTGCGCCGTGCCGCCGCTCTCCTCACCAGCGGCAGCCTCGGTGTGATGATCAACGAGGAGGACCACCTCCGGCTGCAGAGCCTGCAATCGGGGTTCGACCTACCCCGCGCCTACGCGGAGATCGAGCGGCTGGATGCCGATTTGGGAGCGCGGCTTCCCGTCGCGTTCCACCCCGAGTTTGGTTACCTTACGGCTTGCCCGACCAACGCGGGCACGGGCCTCAGAGCCTCGGTCCTGATCCACCTGCCGGGCCTCGTCCTCACGAAGGAAATCGCCAAGGTCCTCCAGGGCTTGTCTCAGGTCGGGCTGACGTTTCGGGGGTTGTACGGCGAGGGGAGCGAGGTCGTCGGGAACTTCTTCCAGCTCTCCAATCAGACGACCCTCGGCAAATCCGAAGAGGAGTTGCTCGACCACCTGGGCAAGATGGTGCGTCAGGTGGTCGATTACGAGGTGCAGGCCCGGGAAGTGCTGCAGCAGGAAGCCCCGGCCGTCATCGCCGACAAGGTCTGGCGGGCGTACGGATTGCTCCGCTACGCGCGCAGTCTCTCTTTCGAGGAGACGATGAACCTGCTGAGCGGTGTGCGGCTGGGCGTGGGACTGAACTTGATTCAAGACTTGAGTGTATACACGCTGAACAAGCTGCTGATCTACGCACAGCCGGCGCACTTGGCGCAGCGCGACGGGAGAGCGCTGTCGGATCCCGAGCTCCCCTTCGTTCGTGCGACGTACGTGCGCGCTCAGCTCGAGGCAGACGCGGCCCGCAAGTCGAACGGCGGGGACGCCGTATAGTAGCCCACGACAAAGAAGGAGCAACCAAAGCAGCGGATCGATGAACGGCTACAACTTCACGGATCGAGTGCGAAAGGTCCTGCAGATGGCTCGGGAGGAGGCCGCACGCCTGCACCACGAGTACGTCGGCACCGAGCACATTCTTTTAGGCCTGATTCGCGAGGGCGAGGGCGTGGCGGCAGCGGTGCTCACCAACCTCAACGTCGACCTCGACGAGATCCAGCAGAAGATCGAGGAGACTGTGAAGAAGGGAAAGGCGCCGGCCCCCGAAGGCCCCGACCTGCCGTACACCTCGCGCGCCAAGAAAGTCCTCGAGCTCGCCATGAGCGAGGCGAGGGAGCTGAACCACTCCTACGTGGGCACCGAGCACCTCTTGTTGGGTCTGCTCCGGGAGGAGAAGGGGATCGCAGCGCAGGTGCTGGCCGACGCCGGCGTGAACCTCGAGCAGGCCCGAGCCGAGACCCTGCGCCTGCTGGGCTCCGATATGCCCTCCGGCGCCAAGGGCGCTGCCCCCCCGGGTACCCCACGCTCGGAGAAGAAATCGAAGACGCCCGCCCTGGACCACTTCTGCCGCGACCTCACCTCGCTGGCCGGCGAAGGGCAGCTCGACCCCACCATTGGACGGACTCAGGAGATCGAGCGGGTGATCGAGGTGCTGTCCCGCCGCAAGAAGAACAACCCCGTGCTCATCGGCGAGGCCGGCGTCGGCAAGACGGCCATCGTCGAGGGGCTGGCATCGCTCATCGCGGCGGGCAGCAGCCCGGAGTCCCTCAAGAGCCACCGGGTGCTCGCCCTCGACATGGCGGCGGTCATCGCCGGCACCAAGTACCGCGGGCAGTTCGAGGAGCGGCTCAAGGCGGTCATGAACGAGATCGCGCAGAACAAGAACGTCATCCTGTTCATCGACGAGCTGCACACGCTGGTCGGCGCCGGTGCGGCGGAAGGGGCCATTGATGCATCTAATATGTTGAAGCCCGCCCTGGCTCGGGGCGAGCTGCAGTGCATCGGGGCGTCCACGCTGAACGAGTACCGCAAGTACATCGAGAAGGACGGGGCGCTGGAGCGGCGTTTCCAGACGGTGATCGTGGATCCGCCGACGATCGATGAGACCATCGACATCCTCAAGGGCCTGCGGCAGCGGTACGAGGACCACCACAAGGTGAGCATCCCCGACCAGGCCCTGGACACGGCAGCCCGGCTGTCCGAACGGTACATCACCGACCGGTTCCTGCCCGATAAGGCCATCGACGTGATCGACGAGGCATCGGCGCGGGCCCGCTTGGCGGCGCAGGTACCGCCGCCCGAGGTGTCCGACCTCAAGGAGAAGCTCGAGGCGATCAACCGGGACAAGGAGGAGGCGGTCCGCGACCAGAACTTCGAGCGAGCAGCCGCCCTGCGCGACCAGGAGCGCGAGCTCCAAGCCGAGATTCGCAAGCGACAGGAGGAATGGGAGAAGGAGCGGCAACAGCATCGGCCCACGATCGCGGAAGAAGAGATCGCGTTCATCGTGTCGCGCTGGACCGGGATTCCTGTCACGCGGCTGCAGGAGGCGGAGACCCAGCGACTGCTTCGCATGGAAGAAGAGATGCACAAGTCGGTCGTGGGACAGAACCAGGCCATCGACGCCATCTCGCGCGCGATACGTCGCTCGCGGGCCGGCCTCAAGGACCCGCGCCGCCCCATCGGCACCTTCGTGTTCTGTGGTCCGACGGGCGTCGGCAAGACGGAGCTGGCGCGCGCCCTAGCGCGCTTCCTCTTCGCCGACGAGCAGGCCCTCATCCGGGTCGATATGTCGGAGTACATGGAGAAGTTCAGCGTGAGCCGGCTCATCGGGGCTCCTCCGGGTTACGTGGGATATGAAGACTCAGGTGCGCTCACCAAAGCCGTGCGGCGCAAGCCGTACTCCGTGGTGCTGCTGGATGAGATCGAGAAAGCGCACCCGGACGTGTTCAACATCCTGCTCCAGGTGCTCGACGACGGCCACCTGACCGACAACTATGGCCGCAAGATCGACTTCAAGAACACCGTAGTGATCATGACCTCCAACATCGGGGGCCGGGACATCTCGAAGGGCAAGTCCATGGGCTTCGAGCAACCCGATGCGCAGGCGTCCTTCGAGCAGATGGAGCAGAAAGTCCGCGACGAGGTGAACCGCGTGTTCAACCCCGAGTTCCTCAACCGGCTGGACGACGTCATCGTGTTCCACGCGCTGAGCCGGGAACATATCGGACAGATCGTGGACATCATGTTCCAGCAAGTCCAGGAACGGATCGCGCCGGACGGGTACAGTCTCACGCGCACCGACGCGGCCACCGCTTTCTTGGTGGACCACGGGTACGACGAGTCCTTCGGTGCCCGGCCGCTCAAGCGTGCCATCCAGCGCTACGTCGAGGACCCGCTGTCCGACAAGATCCTGATGGGCGAGTTCGCCCCCGGTGACGAGATAGAGATCGACGTGAGCCCGGAAGGCGACAAGCTCGTGTTTAGCGCCCTCTCAGGCTCGAAGACGTGAGATGATCCGCGCCCTCGCCGCCGTCCTGTGCTTACTGGCGCTGGCCCCCGCCGCCGGCGCGCAGGAGCCAGTGCAGGACATCGTCCTGGACAGTATCGCGGTGGAGGGCAACGACCGGGTCGCGCGCGTTACTGTGGTGGCGGCCAGCGGCCTACAGGTGGGGGTGCCCGTGACGTTCCGCGACCTGCAGCGGGCCATCACGGCGCTGTACCGCACGGGGCAGTTCAGCGACGTGCACATCTACCAGGGTCGCGTGAACGACAAGGAAGTACTCCGACTAGTCGTCACCGAGCGGGCCATGCTCACCGGCTGGTCGGTGCGAGGAGCCGAGAAGATCTCGGCCCGCAAGGTACGGGGCCGGGTGGAGCTGCGCGCCGGCCGACCCTACGACCCGGCCGTGGCAGCGCGCTCCCGGTCCGCCATCGACTCCCTGTACAAGAAGGAAGGCTACTACGCCACTGGGGTGGAGATTCGAGAGCTGCCGCAGGAGGACGGCACGCTCCAGCTCGTGTTCCGGATCGAAGAGGGCCGCAGGGTCACGATTTCCCAAGTCATCATCGAGGGTAACGAACATCTCACCGACGACGAAGTCGTCGGCAATATGCGGGTGAAGCCAGAAGGCTTCTTCTGGTGGCAAAAGGGGGAGTTCAGCGATGACGCCCTCGAGCGCGACGTCCGCGAGCGGATCCCACGCTTGTACGCGTCGAAGGGATTCATCGACGCCCAGGTCGTGGGAGACACTCTCGTGGTCAACGAGGAGACTGGGAAGGGCAGCCTCGTCGTCCGCGTAAGCGAGGGAGTACTCTACGAGGTGGGTGGCTTCGAGATCGTCGGTAACCGGCACTTCTCCAGCGATCAGCTTCGGGTCTTCTACCCGTTCGACAAGCAGAGCAGCGGCTTCCTGGGGCTGGGCGGTGGGGGAGACGCCCCGCCCGTGTTCGATCAGCAGGAGTGGGACGACGCGACGCAGCAGGTCCGGACGCTCTACATGAACAGCGGCTACATCTACGCCCAGGTACAGCCGTTGATGGTCCGCCGCACCGAGGCCGACGGGCGCAATGTGGTGGACCTGCGCTGGCAGGTCATCGAGCGCAACCCAGCAGTAGTGAACAAGGTGCTCATTCGCGGAAATACGACGACCCATGAGGACGTGATCCGTCGCGCGATCACGGTGGTACCGGGCGACGTGATGCGGCAGGACGCACTGATTCAGTCGTACCAGAGCATCTCGAACCTCGGGTTCTTCGAGCAGCCGCTGCCGGTCCCTGACACGGAGCAGGCAAACCAGCAGGGCGACGTCAACGTCATCTTCAACGTCAAAGAGCAACACACCGGCAACGTCAACTTCGGTGCGTCCGTGGGGCAGGGGACCGGTGTGGGCGGGTTCATCGGGTTGGACGAGCCCAACCTCTTCGGCCAGGGCAAGCGTGTCAGCTTCCAGTGGCAGTTCGGCCGCAACATCAACAACTTCAACATCTCATACCACGACCCGGCCATCAAAGGGAGCTTGATCTCTGGAACCGTCTCGCTCCACCGATCCCGGCTGCGCTACACCGTGGCGGACCTGGGCCGCATCAAGTCCCGTGGCGCAAGCATCCAGGTTGGGTTCCCATGGAGAGGGTCGCGCTTCACGCGCCTGATCGTCTCGTACACACTCAACCAGGATGAGTTCGACTCGCCGACGCTCGAGTCACGCTTCGTGTGCGCCGGCTGCGTGCTGTCCATGGCGTCGGTGAGCCTGGTGCGGGACACGCGCGTGGGGCTGCCGTTCCCCACGGGCGGCGCGCTCCACCGCTTCACGTTCGGGCAGGGCGGAGGCATCCTGGGCGGCAGCGGTGACTTCCGGCGCGCCACGTTCGAGGGTCGCTGGTATACACCGCTATTCACTCTGGGTGGATCCAATCCCATGGCCGCCCCAATGACGGTGCTGATGGGGCTGCGCGCGCAGGTGGGCGGAGTCTGGGGTGAGGCCGGTCCGCACTTCCGCCAGTTGTTCGCGATGGGCGGCGTGCAGTTCGGCATCCCGCTACGTGGCTACGAGGAGTTCTCCATCACGCCGGGCGGCTTCGACCCGCTGGCCGAGGGACAGGCGGCGAGCACCGTCGACGCCTTCGGAGGAGCCTACTTCGCCGGCGGAGCCGAGATCGGCTTCCGGCTCAGCCAGGCGATCTACCTCTCGTTGTTCTTCGACGCCGGTAACGTGTGGGCCGGACCGGGGCAGATGAATCCGACGAGGCTGTTCCGGGGAGCCGGTATCGGGGCGAGCCTGATCACCCCGCTGGGCCCGATCGGAATCGACTACGCGTACGCGTTTGATCGCGTGGATCTCCTAGGAAATCCCGAACCGAAATGGAAATTCCACTTCCGACTCGGCAACTTCTTCTAACCTCGAATCTGACCATGTACCTGGAGCGTAAGATGGCTCGTTGGGGACTGGCCGCACTGGCCATTCTCGTGGTGGTGGGGGTCGCCGCCCTGCCGGCACCCAGCGCGGATGCTGGAGTGCAGGGACAGGGGCTCGCCTACGTGAGCAGCGAGATCGTGTTGCGGCAGACGCCCGGTTTCGCGGCGGCGGAGTCGACGTTCAACGCCGAGATGGAGCAGTATCGCGGCGAGGTGCAGCGCTTGCAGCAGACGCTCGACTCGGCAGTCAACGCCTTCAACCAGCAGTCGATCGTGCTCTCGCCGACGGCTCGGCAGGAGAGGGCGGGTGAGCTGCAAGCGCTGCAGCAGCAGCTCGAGCAGCGCACTAACGAGCTGCAGACGCGGGCGGCGCAGCGCCAGCAGGAGCTGGTGGGGCCCCTGGAGGAGCGGATTCAGACCGTGATCGATGGCCTGCGTGCGGAGCGCAACTTGTCGCTGGTGTTCGACGTGTCCGCGCCCGGCAGCAGCATCATCTCGGCCGATCCGGCACTCGACATCACGCCGGTCGTGGTACAGAGACTGACCGGCGAAGCCGGACAGTAGCCCCGGCGTGCCGGCCGGATCTGGTCTGACCGCCGGCCAGATCGCGGAACTGGTCGGCGGCGAACTCGTTGGCCGGCGCGACGTCATGCTCGCCGGGGTGGCCCCACTCCATCGGGCCGGCCCCGGCGAGCTTGCTTTTCTTGTCTCCCCCAGCTACGTGCCGTACTTTGAGCGATCCTCCGCGGGTGCGGTACTGCTCGGCCCCGGGTTCCGGGACCTGGCCGCCGGACCCGCGACGCGCATCGTGGTGACCGATCCGCTCCCGGCGCTAGCCCGCGCCCTCGAGGCACTCTATCCCACGGAGCCACCCCGCTGGGTTGTGCATCCCCTCGCCCGTATCGGTCACGGCGCGCGGTGGAGCGGCCGCGTCGCGATCGGGGCCGGCGCGGTCCTGGGACGGGGAGTACGGCTCGGTGAGAACTGCGTGATTGGCCCACACGCACACGTCGAAGAGGGAGCGGTACTGGGCGATGCATGCCGCGTCGAGGCTCATGCAGTCGTGCACGCGGGTGCCGAGCTCGGCGATCGCGTACTGGTGCGAGCGGGCGCCCGGGTCGGCGGCAAGGGGTTCGCGTTCGCGGATACGGGCGACGGACACGTCCCGATTCGTCACGTGGGCCGCTGCATGATCGGCGACGACGTGGAGGTCGGGGCCAACACCACCGTCGACCGGGGGAGCGTGGACGACACGGTAGTGGGCGCCGGCACGAAGATCGACAATCTCGTCCAAGTGGCGCACAATGTGCGGATCGGAGCACGCTGCATCATCATGGCGCAGGTGGGCATCGCGGGTAGCACCGTGGTCGAGGACGACGTCATGCTCGCCGGGCAGGCCGGACTGGCCGACCACCTCACCGTGGGGCGGGGCGCCCGGGTCGCAGCCCAGAGTGGGGTGATCGGCAACATCGCTCCGGGTGCGACGGTCTCCGGCTATCCCGCCCGGAGCCACCGCGCGGTGCTGCGTCAGGCCGCGGCCCTGGCCCGCCTAGCTCCTCTCGTACCCTCCATCGAAAGGACGATTGCCCGCGATGACCGAAGCTAGACGCTCCATCGCCCAGCCGGCGACCGTGCACGGCACGGGCCTGCACACCGGCGCCGCCGTGACCGCAACGCTGCTTCCGGCCGACGCCGGAACCGGCGTCTGCTTTCGGCGAACCGACCTGGAGCCACCGCAGGAGATCGGGGCGCAGTTGGAGGCCGTGAGCGACGTCGACCGCCGCACCTGTCTGGGCGAGGGTGACGCAACGGTCTACACCATCGAGCACGTGATGGCGGCGGCGGCAGGGCAGCGGGTCGACGACCTGGTGATCGAGCTGGACGGACCGGAGCCCCCGATCGGCGACGGGAGCCCGGCACCGTACGTCCGGGCGCTGGCCGACGCAGGTATCACCGACGTGGGGGGCGCGCCGACCGTCTACCGAGTGAATGCGCCGCTGGTCGTGCGGGAGGGCGACGCCACCTACCTCGTCGCGCCGCACGACGGCCTGCGCCTTACGGTGACCATCGAGTGGGACCACCCGGCGATCGGGCGGCAGTCGGGCGCCTACGACGTCACGCCGGAGGGGTTCGAGCGCGAGCTAGCCGGCGCACGGACCTTCGGGTTCTTGGCCGAGGCGGGCGCGCTGCGGGAGCGGGGGCTGGCACGGGGAGCGTCGGAGGAGAACACCATCGTGCTCTCCGACTCGGAAGTCGTCGGCACCGAGCTCCGCTGGCCCGACGAGTTCGTGCGGCACAAGGCGGNNGGGACGGCTCGAGGTCGACGTGGTCGCGTTCCACCCCAGCCACCGCGGTAACCTCGCCCTGGCGCGCGCCATCAAACGGGCTGGTGCGATGGGTGCCCCACCGGTCGCGGGCATCCAGGAGATCCTCGGCGCCCTGCCACACCGTTATCCGATCCTGTTGGTGGACCGGATCATCGAGCTCGAGCCGGGCAAGCGGATCGTGGGCATCAAGAACGTGACGATTAACGAGCCGTTCTTCCAGGGACACTTCCCCGGGCATCCGGTGATGCCGGGCGTGCTCATCGTGGAGGCGATGGCGCAGACCGGCGGGATGATGTTGATGGACGAGGTCGAGGATCCCGCTAGCAAGGTCGTGTACTTCATGTCGATCGACAACGTGAAGTTCCGCCGCCCCGTGATTCCCGGTGACCAGCTCCGCTTCGAGCTCGAGATGCTGCAGTTCCGCGGCAAGCGATGCCGCATGCGGGGCGTGGGCTACGTAGACGGTCAGCCCGTGGCCGAGGCCGAGTTCATGGCAGCGATCGTGGATCGATGACGCCCCGGCTCCACCCCACCGCGCTGATTGATCCTGATACGGAGCTGGGCGGCGACGTGGTAATCGGCCCCCACGCCGTGATCGGGCCCCGGGTGATCGTGGGAGACGGCACCAGCATCGGCCCGCACGCCGTGATCCAGCAGGACACCCGACTCGGACGCCGTTGCACGGTGGGTGCTGGGGCGGTGTTGGGAGCCGATCCGCAGGACAAGAAGTACCGCGGCGAGACGACCTGGCTCGAGGTGGGCGACGAGACCGTGATCCGAGAGTACTCTACCGTCCACCGCGGCACCGAGGCCCGGGGCAAGACGAGCGTCGGGCGCGGCTGTTTCCTAATGACCTACGTGCACGTGGCTCACGACTGCCTGCTGGAAGACGAGGTAACCCTCGCCAACGCGGTCCAGCTCGCGGGGCACGTCACCATCGAAGCCCACGCCACCGTGAGCGGGTTGAGCCCAGTCCACCAGTTCGTCCGCATCGGGACGTACGCGTACGTGGGCGGGGGCTCCCGCGTGCCACAAGACGTGCCACCCTACACCACGGCAGTGGGAAACCCCCTGAAGCTGTACGGCATCAACTCGGTGGGCCTGACGCGCGCCGGGTTCTCCGCGGAGGTGCGTCTCGCCCTCAAGCGCGCCTACCGCCTGCTGTTCAACTCCGATCTCACGCTCGCCGAGGCCATCGAGTTGCTGCGGCGCGAGCACGATCAGGTCCCGGAGGTGAGGCGCCTGGTGGACTTCGTGGCACACTCCGAGCGGGGAGTGCTCGTGTGACCCGTGTCCTCGTCTCGGCGGGGGAGCCCTCGGGTGAAGCCCATGCCGCAGACGTGGCGGGGGCCCTCAGCCAGATGAGACCCGAGCTCGAGCTGGAAGGGGTCGGAGGCCCCCTCATGGAGGCGGCCGGCGTCGAGCTCATCGCGCGCATCGAGCAGCTCTCGGCCGTCGGGCTCGCGGAGGCGGCGCGCACCCTGCCCATCCACTGGCGGTTGCTCCGAGGGCTCAAGCGGCGGCTCGCAGCGGGGCGGTACGCTGCCGTGGTGGTAGTGGACTACCCGGGATTCCACCTACGGCTCGCCGCGGCCGCACGAGCCTGCCGCGTGCCGGTGCTGTACTACATCGCGCCCCAGGTGTGGGCCTGGGGGCAGTGGCGTCTCCGCGCCCTCCGGCAGCGGGTGCAGGCGATGGCGGTCATCCTCCCTTTCGAGGAGCAGTTCTTCGGGGCGCACGGCATCCCGGCCACGTTCGTGGGCCATCCGCTGCGGGACCGCCCGGCGGCTCCGTCGCGCGAGGAGGCGCGCCGCATGCTCGGCCTCGACCCTGAGCGGCCGGTGCTCGCCGTGTGCCCCGGTAGCAGACCCGCAGAGGTGGCTCGACTGCTGCCCACTTTTCGTGCGGCGGTGCGACTGCTGCGCCGCGAGGTGCCGGGGCTTGAAGCCGTGCTGCTGGACGCCGCCGGGGTGGTTGCCGGCGCGGTCACCGAGTGCTCGGTGTGGCGCGGGGACAGCACCGCGCTGTTCGCTGCTGCCGATGCGGGGCTATGCAAGTCGGGCACCACCACGCTGGAGGCGGCGCTCGCCGGGATGCCGATGGTGATCGCCTACCGGATGCACCCCGCGACGTTCGCGATCGCACGGCGCGCGGTGCGGGTGACCGACGTCGGACTCGTGAATCTGATCGCCGGGAGCCGGGTCGTTCCCGAGCTGGTGCAGCGGGAGGCGACCGGCGAGGCGCTGGCGCGCACCGTACGGCCGCTACTCGAGCGCGACGGGCGGGCGGCCGCGGCACAGCGTGAGGCGTTCGCCGCCGTGCGCGACGCGATGGGACCGCCCGGGGCTGCCCGGCGGGTCGCCGAGCTCGTGCGACGTATGGCCGCATGAGGGACGCGATCGAGGCGGGCGCCCGGTGGATCGCCACGCTGCTGGCCCGCAGCTGGCGCCTCGAGGTCTCGGGTGAGCATCACGTGGTGGGCCTGCGGCACGCAGGCGAGCGGGTAATCTTCGCGGTGTGGCACGGCTCCCTGCTGGCTCCCCTGTGGCATCGGCGCCGCGAGGGCATCACCCTGCTGGTGAGCGCCCACCGCGACGGCGCGCGGCTCGCAGACGCTGCGCGGCGTTGGGGATACCACATCGCCACCGGCTCCAGCACGCGCGGCGGCAGCGGCGGGCTCAGGCGCATCGTGCGTGCGCTGGCCGCGGGCGGAGAGGTGGCATTCACCCCGGACGGCCCGCGGGGACCGGCGCGCGTCGCGAAGCCGGGGGCGGTCGCTGCGGCACGGCTCGCAGCGGCGTTCATCGTCCCGGTCGCATCCTCTGCCGAGGCCGCGTGGTGCACCTCGTCGTGGGACGGCTTCACAATTCCCCGGCCGTTCGCCCGCGTGCGAGTCGTCTACGGCGAGCCGTTCCGCGTGCCCACCGACAGCCGCGGACTGAAGTGGGGCAGGGCGCGCCTCGAGGAGGCCCTCATGGCGGCGGAGGAAGAGGCACGATGCTCTGGGTGACACGTTGGCTGTGGCGCCGTGGTCCCCTGTCGGCGCGCCTGGCAAGACTCGTCCTACTACCGCCGGCCTGGACATACCGTGGGGTCACCGCTCTCCGGGCCTGGAGCTACGCCAGGCATCTGCTCCCCCAAGCGATTCCTGCGGCACCCACCATCGCCGTCGGCAACCTGACGGTGGGCGGCTCGGGAAAGACCCCGGTGGCCGCCTGGATCGCCAGCTACTACGCCGAACGGGGAGTCACGCCCGGCATCGTGCTGCGGGGCTACGGTGGCGACGAGGGAGCCGTGCATCGGATTCTGGTGCCGCAAGCCGTGGTCGTAGAGGATGCCGATCGCATCGCGGCTGCCGAGCGGGCGGTGGACCGGGGTGCGGAGGTCATCGTGCTGGACGACGCCTACCAGCGGCTCGACGTGGCACGGGATCTGAACATCGCCGTGGTGAGTGCGGAGTCGAGCCGGGCCGTGCGGTGGACGCTCCCGGCCGGCCCTTGGCGCGAGGGATGGCGCGCGCTGCGCCGCGCCGATCTGGTGGTAATCACCCGCAAGCGCGCCGGTCGGGCGGCAGCTCAGGACGTCGCCGAGCGCGTACGTCGCGCGGCGCCGCGCGGCGGCATCGCGGTGGCACACCTGGGCATCAGGAGCTTCCGGCGGCTGCACACGGGGAGCCGAGTGCAGCCGGAGGAGCTCGCCGGTGCCCGGGTGCTGGCCTCGGCCGGTGTCGGCGATCCCGAGGCATTCGCCGACCAGTGCCGTGACCTGGGAGCACGAGTGCGGCTGGTGCCGTGGCGGGATCACCACCGCTACAGCGAAACGGAGGTGCGGCGCCTCCTCCATGCGGCGGACGAGGTTGATTACGTTGTAGTCACCGAGAAGGACGCGGCCAAGCTACGGGGCCGCTGGCCCGAGGAAGCCGCCGAGCCGCTGGTGGCCGCGCTGGACGTGCGCTGGGAGCGAGGGCGGGCGATGGTGGAAACGGCACTCGACGCCGTGGCCGCCGACATCGATTCCCTGTTGACCTAGACCAGAACGTCGCCGCGCCGCAGCTGCGCGGCCTATATGCCCGATGATCATACGCGTCGTAGCCGTGGGGCGGGTGAGGGACGCAGCCCTGCGCGAGGCCTGTGACGCCTACGCTCAACGCATCCGCCGCCACCACCGGCTCGAGGTCACGGAGGTCCGGGAGGCCGGCCGGAAGGAGCGTGACGCGGCGGCTACGATGCGCCTGGAGAGCGACGCCCTGTTCACCGCCGTGCCGCGAGGCAGCCGCATCGTGGCCCTCGCGCGGGGGGGCGAGGTACAGACGAGCGAGCACTTCGCCCAGGAGGTGGAGCGGTGGCGGCTGGAGGCGCGCGACGTGGCATTCCTCGTCGGAGGGGCGTACGGCTTGGACCAGCGGCTGCTGGAGCGAGCCGACCAGCGCATCAGCCTGTCTCGCATGACCCTGCCGCACGAGCTCGCGCGCCTCGTGCTGCTGGAGCAGCTCTACCGCGCCCTGACCATTCTGCGGGGCGAGCCGTACCACAAGGGACGCGCGGGATGACCGAGTGGTTCGAGCAGTGGTTCGGCGAAGAGTACCTGCGTCTCTACCCTCACCGGGACGACGAGGACGCCGACCGGCTGGCCGCGTTGATCGAGCGCGCGGTGCCACTCGATGGCCGGCGGGTACTCGACCTGGCGTGCGGGCCGGGTCGGCATGCGGCTCAGTTCGCGCGCCGTGGAGCCAACGTGGTGGGGTTCGACCTCTCGATGCCGCTGCTGAGCCGTGCGAAGCACCGGCCGGGACCACCCCTCGCCCTGGTGCGGGGCGACATGCGCCGGCTGCCGTTCCGCGGCGCCACATTCGACCTGGTGGTCAACCTGTTCACCAGCTTTGGCTACTTCGCGGACGACGCGCAGCACTTGCAGGCAGTGCGAGGGGCGGCTGAGGCGCTTCGCCCGGGCGGCCGGTTCGTGCTCGACTACCTCAACGCGGACCGCGTGCGGGCCACCTTGGTGCCGCACGAGGAGCAGCAGGTCGGCGAGCAGCGGGTGGCGATCGAGCGGCGCGTGTCCCACGACGGGCGTTTCGTGATCAAGGAGATGCACCTCGCCGACGATGGGCGCAGCTTCGTGGAGCGGGTGCGTCTGTTCGCGCAGGCGGAACTCGAAGCGATGGTTGCGGATGCCGGACTCACGATCCGCGCTCGCTTCGGCGACTACGACGGCGGCGGGATGGCACCCGACGCCCCCCGGGTGATCCTCGTTGCGGAGCGGCCTTGAGTCTCATACTCGACCCCACCCCGACCACCGACCCGCCGGTCCTGGACGCCGACGCCCTCGCAGCGTCCCGCCGTGTGAGGCCCGACCCGGCACTGCGGGACGCCTGCATCGCCCGCGCCGCCGCCTCCGAAAATCTGGGGCGCCTATTCGCGGACGGCGGGCTCTGCGTCACCACAGGGCAGCAGCCCGGTCTCCTCACCGGCCCGCTCTTCACGCTGTACAAGGCGCTCACCGCAGTCGCCGTCGCCCGCGCGTTCGAGCAGCGACTGGGACGCCCCGTGGTGCCGGTGTTCTGGGTAGCCGGCGACGATCACGATTTCGCCGAGGCGAACCACATCCACCAGCTCAGCCGCGCCAACGAGGTGGAGCAGGTGGAGCTGCGCATCCGGGGCCCGGACGAGCCGCTCCGCCCCCTCTATCAGGAGCCACTCGGACCCGAGATTCACAAGGTCATCGATGCGGTGCTCGAAGCCGCGCCCGACACTGAGTTCCGCAGCAACGTGGCGGCGTGGCTGCAGCGGCACTACCGCGCGGAGCAGGACTTCGCCAGCGCCTTCGCCGAGGCCATGGCGGAGCTCCTCGGACCCTACGGACTCGTCGTGTTCCGCTCTACCCATCCCGCGGCGAAGCGGGCGATGGCCCCACACCTCCTCGCGGCGCTCGCCGGAGCCGCGGAGCTAGACCAGGGCCTGGCTGAGCGCGCAGCAGCCCTTAAGCGCGCCGGGCATCCGGCGCCGGTTGCGGTGGGGGAGGGAGCGACGCTCGTGATGATCGAGGAGGCGCTGGGCCGGGACCGCATCCTGCTGGACGGCGGCGCCTATACTGCGCGGCGCTCGGGAACGAAATGGAGCCTGGAGCAACTCCGCGCCGTCGCCACCGAAGACCCGGGGCGCCTCTCCCCCAACGTGCTGTTGCGGCCCGTCGTGGAGGCGGCGCTGTTGCCGACCACGGCTTACGTGGCGGGCCCCGGCGAACTCGCGTACCTGCCGCAGGCCGAGCCCGTTTATGGCGCGCTCGCGATCGCCCCGCAGGCCGCGGTGCCACGCTGGTCGGGCCGCGTGATCGAGGCGCGGGTCGCCAAGGTGCTGCAGAAGTATGCGGTCACTGCCGACGACCTCGCCGCTCCGGAGGGGCAGCTCGAGGCGGCGCTCGTGGCGGGCGATATGCCGAAGGCCGCGCGGGAGGCACTGGCCGCCCTGCGCCGCGCCCTACAGGAGCGCTACGGGCAGCTGGAGGAGGCGGCCGCTCAGGTCGACGCCACGATGCGCAAGCCGGTACAGTCGGCCCGCAACACGGCGCTCTCCGGCGCGACTCACATCGAGAAGCGGCTCGTGTCGCAGCTCAAGAAGCGCAACGAGATCGTGGTGCAGCAAGTTGCCAAGGCGCGGCACACCCTCTACCCCCGGGGTCGGCCGCAGGAGCGGATGTTCAATGTGGTGCCGTACCTCGTTCGCTACGGCGAGGCCTTCCTCGCCGCGGCGCTGGACGCCTGCGCCACGGCCGTTCCCGCTCTTGATGGGGCCCCGCCCGGCACGTAGTATCGCCCCATGCTCTGGCCGTTCGGACTCGCCGTCCTCATCCTGGCACTCCTGATCCCGATTCTCGTATTCGCGTTCGACGTGCCCCGGCTGCGCAAGCGGGCGGAGCAGGCGGAGCAGCGCCTGGCACCCGAGAGCGAGCAGCGCCTCGAGGAGCTCACCAAGCGCCTGGTGCTGCTGGAGGACGAGGTGGACGATCTCGCTCGTGGCCTCGACTCTTTGCGCGACGAGACGCAGTTCCTGCAGCGATTGCTGGAAGACTCCGAACCGCGCGAGCCACCGGACCGGCTCGCACCGCCCAAGCCATAGACGCGTGACTCCGTCGCAGGGCCGTCTCGCGGCCCGGGTCGGCGCCGGGATCCTCCTCACCCGCATCCTCGGGTTCGTCCGGGAGCGGGTCTTCGCCCACTACTTCGGTGACGGCGTCGCGGCCGATGCCTTCCGCGCCGCGCTCCGCATCCCGAACGTCATCCGCAACCTGCTGGGCGAAGGGACCCTCTCCGCGTCACTCATTCCGGTGTACGCCGGCATGATCGAGCGAGGCGAGACCGAGCAGGCCAAGCGGCTGAGCTCTGTCATCGCGTCAGTCCTGGTACTTCTCACGGCGGTGCTGGCGCTCGTGGGCATCGCCCTGGCGCAGGTCATCACCGATTTCGTCGCCCCGGGCTTCTCAGGCGCGCGGCGCGACCTCACGATCACGCTGGTGCAGATCATGTTCCCCATGTCGGGGCTCATGATCCTCTCGGCGTGGTGTCTCGGCATCCTCAACACGCACCGGCGCTTCTTCCTCGCATATGCGGCGCCTGCACTGTGGAACATCGCCCAGATCACCACGCTCGTGACGCTCGGCGGTATCCTCGTCGAGGCCCGGCTCGTGGTGGCACTGGCGTGGGGCGCTCTGGCCGGCAGCCTGCTGCAGCTGCTCGTGCAGCTGCCCGCCACGCTCAGGCTGGTGGGCGGCGTGCACTGGAGCCTCGACCTGAGCGCGCCGGGCGTGCGGACAGTGATCCGCCGCTGGCTCCCGGTCGTGGTAGGGGCGGGCGCCTACCAGATCTCGAGCATCGTCGATACACAGCTCGCGTCGCTGCTGGAGCAGGGGGCCGTAGCCATACTGGGGTATGCCCAGCTCGTGGCCATCCTGCCCGTATCCCTGTTCGGCGTGAGCGTCGCGGCGGTCGCCCTGCCGGAGCTCAGCCGCGACGTGGCGAGTGACGATGCGCAAGTGCTCAAGGACCGGCTCGCGGCGGGCACCCGGCGCGTCGCCTACTTCGTACTCCCCGCCGCCGTGGGCCTGGGCGCCCTCTCACCGCAGGTGATCGGCGCGCTGTTTCAGACCGGCGCCTTCGGAGCCACGCAAACGGTCGTGGCGGCCGGGGTGCTCTCGGCGTACGCCATCGGCATCCCGGCCCAGGCCTCGGTCAAGCTGTTCGCCTCGGGACACTACGCGCTGGGCGACACCAAGACACCGGTGCGCATCGGCATCCTCTCGGTGGTGGTGTCGGCCGTCTCCGCCTACCTCCTCATGCAGCGCTTTGGGCCGGCGGGCATCGCGCTGGGGGCGGCCATCGCCGCGTACGTCAACATGAGCCTCAACTTCGGCACTCTCAGCCGACGGGTGGGACGCATCCTGGGTGCGTCGGACCGGAAGGCCGTCGCTGCTTCGGTGGTGGGCACGGTCCCCGCGGCGCTCGCGGGGGTCGGGGTGGCCCATGCCCTGGCAGACCAACCTTTGTGGCTCGCGGCGGTCGCGGCCGTCACTGCATTCTCCGTGGTCTACGGCGTGCTCACTCTGCTGCTGCGACATCCCGAGGCCACGCGCCTGTGGCGCTCCGTCACGCGACGATCGAGCACGAGGCGACCCGGTTAGGTTTCAGGCATGCAGCAACACCGCTGGGACGCGCTCGAGCGCAAGATCGCTGCGCTGCCCGACCAGCCCGGCGTCTATCTGTGGAAGGGTGCGCGCGGGGAGGTGCTGTACGTCGGCAAGGCAAAGCGACTGCGGCAGCGGGTACGCCACTACTTGGTAGCTGGCACCTCCAGCAGCCCTACGCTCGGCATGCTGCTGCGACTCATCGAGGACCTAGAGACAATCGTGGTCCCCTCCGAATCCCAGGCGCTACTGCTCGAGAACAACCTGATCAAGGAGCATCGCCCGCGGTTCAACATCCAACTGCGCGACGACAAGAGCTACCCGCGGATCGCCGTGACCCTGGGCGAGCCGTTCCCCCGCGTGCTGGTGGTGCGCCGCCTGAACATCCCCGGGGCGCGCTTCTTCGGCCCGTACACCGACGTGGGCGTGCTGCGACGCACCCTGCGCATCATCCGCCGCATCTTCACGGTGCGCTCCTGCCATTACGCTCTCCCCGATGAGGCACCCGACCGCCCGTGCCTCGACTACCACATCCACCGCTGCCTGGCACCCTGCGTGGGATACCAGAGCGAGGCGGATTACCGGAGCATGGTGGACGACGTGACCACCTTCCTGGAGGGGAAGACCGTAGAGGTGCGCAAGCGGCTGCGGGAGCGGATGGACGAGGCATCCCGGCGGCTGGACTACGAGCGCGCGGCTGAGATCCGCGACGCGCTCGCCTGGCTGGAGCAGCTGGAGCAGCCACAGACGGTAGAGTTCGTAGGCGGGCGCGACACAGACGCCGTTGGCCTCGCGCGCGACGGCGACGACGCCGTGGGTGTGGTGCTGCGCGTGCGCAAGGGCAAGATCATCGCCAGGGAGCAGCGCTTCTATGAGAACCTGGCGGAGGCCTCCGACGCGGAGATCCTCGCGACGTTCCTGGTGGGCCACTACGTGCACGGCGAGGAGCTGGCGCCGCGGGTGGTGTTGCCGTTCCCCCCGGCCGACTTCGAAGCGCTATGCGAGCTGGCTCCCGACCAACAGTGGACCGTGCCCCAGCGCGGGACCAACCAGCGCCTGGTGGCGCTGGCAGACCAGAACGCGCGGCATCTGCTGGAGAGCTTCAAGATCGAGTCGCTGGAGACCGATGAGCGCGTCGAGGATCCCGTCTACGCCCTGGGCCGGGACCTGGGGCTCACCGTGGTCCCACGGAGCTTCATCTGCATCGACATCTCGACCAACCGGGGCCGCGACACGGTGGGCTCCCTCATCTGGTTCGAGGCTGGACGACCCAAGAAGAGCGAATACCGCCGCTACCGGATCAAGGAACAAGGTGAGCAGCAGGACGACTGCGCAGCGGTGCATGAGGTGGTGACCCGGTTCGTCGCGCGCCGCAAGGAAGAGGCTAAGCCTATGCCGGACCTCATGGTGATCGACGGCGGCAAAGGGCAGCTCGGCGCGGCACATCAGGCGCTCCGGGAGCAGGGAATCGAGGACCTCCCACTGGCAAGCCTCGCCAAGCGAGAGGAGGAG
>JABAOF010015884.1_pt1 | contig 23150 bp, 16 predicted proteins | sample 7062171 | NCBI WGS metagenome assembly JABAOF01 (sample SAMN14538628, study PRJNA623070) | marine sediment metagenome | biome: marine biome [ENVO:00000428]; feature: marine pelagic biome [ENVO:01000023]; material: deep marine sediment [ENVO:00002113] | place: India: Gulf of Khambhat ...
TTCGCCAGCTATTGTGGCTCTTACTCCCCCGCAACAGTAATGCGCCGCCGGAACCACTGGAATGTGATCTTTGGTGATATCAATCCCAAATGATAGACATTTTTCGTATATTCCAGGAAATCGAGCACGCACGAATTGCGCGTCCTTAGAAGATATGTCTAGAAATACGCAGTTGTCTCCGCTTTTCTTTAGTTCTTGGTCGATGGCTCTGGCAACTACGTCTCGAGGAGCAAGCTCTTTCATCGGGTGATAATCGACCATGAACGGTCTTCCTCGTTTGTCATGAAGAACTGCTCCCTCGCCTCTGAGCGCTTCAGAGATCAGAAAAGATTCTTCATTAGGATGGTAAAGGAACGTGGGGTGGAATTGGGTGAATTCCATGTTCATGATGGTGGCTCCAGCACGATATGCCATGGCGATCCCATCTCCAGTGGCGATAGCCGGATTTGTTGTATGAAGATAAACCCTTCCGATTCCTCCAGTTGCGAGCACGGTTGTTTTCGCAACAAAGTTCCGAACTACAGAATGTTCAGTATCCAAAACGTAACAACCTAGACAACGATTTTGTGTGATTGCCAGATTGATCGCGATATGGTTTTCAAAAAGCCTGATGGATGGAGTCTTGTCGATGACATTTAGCAGAGCAGCTTCAACTTCTTGCCCGGTAAGATCCTTTGCATGAACAACCCGTCGCTTTGAGTGGCCTCCCTCCATTCCCAGATCAAGTTCCCCTGTGGCTGTTCGAGAGAACCTGACTCCAAGATCCATGAGTTCTCTGATACGGGCCGGGCCTTCTCTCACAATCTTTTCAACTACCCACCTCTTGCTCAAACCGCCACCACACTCTAGGGTGTCTTTCACGTGTGTCTCGAATGAGTCCAAGGGTGACAAAACCGCGGCAATTCCGCTTTGCGCATAATTTGTGTTTGACTCAGCTTTCTCCTTCTTGGTAACTATAACCACTTCTGCGGAATCAGCAACCTCCAACGCAAGCGAGAGACCTGCGATTCCACTGCCAATCACAAGAACGTCTGAGACAACATCTAGCGTGCCCATACTCATCGCAGACAGTAACGTGATTGATGTATTTATTGATTGAATAATAGCCAATGGATGAGCTAACCGCTTAGAGAAAGCGTGCGGGCTACGTATCTTGTGATTTGTGTTTCCACAGGTAAATAGATAGCAAATAGACTTATATCTCAGATTTGAAATTCCCATACGAGAAAGCTGGAGAGCCTGCAAAATGCCTTGTGAGTCAAAAAAAGGAAAATACGAGTGCTGCGGTAAGACTTTCGACACCAAGGAAGACATGGAAGCACACAAGGAAAAGATGCACAAGAAATCCTGTTGTTCCTAGCCTAGCCAACGCAGCCCAAAAGGCAACCCACCATCTCCCTTTTTTCTGTGGCACCTATATCGCCCTTTTCTCTTTCCTCAATTCCGACCGTGTAAAGTGTTAGCGCATGTTCACTGACTATTGGGTATAGTGACCTATCTCTTAGAGATGTTTCGAGGTCTTCGACCTGCTTGCGCATAATGGATTCCTATCAGACAAAACCGAAGTTGGCTGCTATAACCTGACCGAAAGATACGCCACCATCCCCTGGTGGGATTTGGTTGTGAACGACGAATTTGAGACCATTTCTCTCGACGGTTTCTCTGATTTTCAGCGTGATATGCTTGTTATACGCGACTCCTCCGGAAAACCCAATCGCGTCGACACCCAGCTGTTTCGCTTTTTCAAGGGCCAGCTGAGCGAGAGCTTTAGCTATATAGGATTGCGCAGCACAGGCTAAGTCCTCGACTGGGTGCTCATCTTTCTGGGTATACACCTCTTGGACCATGAAGGTCGTATCAATCACATCATCTCTGATTCTGGGGGTCAAGTCCAAAACGTCCTCGCCTCTGATCGCTACGGACTCCAACTTCATTGCAGGTTCCCCTTCATAGGTGCGTTCGTAGCACAGGTCCAGCGTAGCGGATATGGCATCCAGCACCCGGCCGCAACTCGTGGTCTTCGGCACGGATGCTCTCTGCAGCTGGCTAGTGATGATTTCGACTTCCTTCTCCCTGTGGGGAAAGTGGCTACTTCTCGAGATCAGCCATCGTTCAATATCGACCACGTCGTGAAGTATGCCAGCAGCCATTCTCAAGGGATAGAGCGTCGCCAAGTCGCCTCCAACCATAGGCTGTTCTTGGAGGTGAGCGAGACGCTGGAATCCCTCATAATTGCAGTGTAGTATCTCCCCGCCCCACGCGGTCTGGTCTGAGCCGTAGCCGAATCCATCGCATGCGATTCCCACGATCTCGCTGAGATTATGTTCGCCCATCAAGGACGCGATGTGGGCGTGGTGATGCTGGATCGGAACAATCGGACACTCGAGTGCGTTACCCAGACGGTGAGCTAGCCTCGTGGATGCGAATTGGGGATGTAAATCGCAAGCCACAACCTCAGCCTTGCTGTTTGTTAACCGGGCGAGATGATCAATGACGTCTTTCAGGAAGTTGAGGGTCTCTAGGTTCTCGACGTCCCCGACGTGCTGTGAGATGAAGGCCTTTCGCTTGGAAAGCAGACAGGCCGCTACGTTCTCCTCGGCCCCGACGCCCAAGATGCACTTGTCCGTCAACGACTCCAACCGGATCGGCGTGGGAGCGTAGCCTCTTGAACGGCGGATTAGGCTCTGGTTCTGTGCGTGGACACGGACAACCGAATCGTCACATCTCTGCGCTATGTTTCTGTTGTGGAAGAGGAAGAAGTCGACGGTTTCGCCCAGCCTCTCTATAGCCTCCTGATTCTCAGTCACTATCGGCCTATTCGGCGGGTTTGCACTCGTCATTACGAAAGCAGGCTCGCTCGCTCTGTCGAAAAGCATGTAGTGTAGCCCAGTGGAGGGCAGCATCACGCCGATGTTGTGGAGACCTGGCGAAACTAGTTCCGAGAGATAGTAGTCACGCCGCTTTCGTAGCAAGACGATAGGCTTAATATAGGACGCAAGCAACGTCGCCTCTTCTTTGCTCACGTGTGCAAACGAGCGTATTGTCTCGAGGTTAGGAGCCATTATGGCAAAGGGTTTTTGGGCTCTATACTTGACCTTGCGCAGTCTGGCAATGGGCTTGGAGTTCGTTGTTGCAGTTGTCACGTGGAAGCCTCCGTTTCCTTTGATCGCGACGATATATCCTGTCTCTAGGAGTCTTCCGGCCTCCCTGATGGGGTTCGTACTCTGCACGTTTTGTCCATCGTTATCCGTTAAGTAGACTTGAGGGCCACAGGCTTTGCACGCCACTGTTTGAGCATGGAACCTTCGGTTTGAGGGATCTTTGTACTCTGTGTAGCAGAACTCACACATCGGGAAGCTGTGCATAGTGGTGTTTGGTCTATCATAAGGGAGCTCCTTGATTATGGAGTATCTGGGACCGCAATTCGTGCAGGTAATGAAGAAATAGTTGAACCGTTGGTTGCTGGAGTCCCGCAATTCCTTCAGGCATTCGTCACAGATTGAAACGTCGGGTGGTATGACTGAGCCCGAAAGTTCGGCTTGTCTAGCGCTTTCGAGAATCCTGAAGTCTTCAGGCTCTCTTACGTCTTTTTCATAGTTCGTAGTCAAGTGATATAGCTGGGCGAGGGGCGGCAGCTTTTCATTCAGCTCCTCGAGGAAACGTTTCACGCTTTTCTCTGGGCCCTCAACAACCATCTCGACGGTTGCATCTCCTCTGTTTCTGACATATCCGACTAGTCCGTTGTTCACAGCGATTCGATATACGAAGGGTCTGAAGCCTACGCCTTGAACAATACCGCTGACCTTGATTTGCGCGCGCAAAGTTGATCTGAACCTTCTGTTAAGCATCCCTGAACATAAGTGGTCCTAAGTTTTGGCCCAGCATGACGCATGTCATTGTCTCATCTATCTTTGGTTTTGGCCGTCATATAAATGTGAGTTACTGGCGAATAACTGGCACCGCGGCGATTACTATCGCTGAACCTCGACGTGCACGCGCGAACGCATATTCTTTTATGATTGTACAGTGAAGTAGATAATGTTGCTATCGATTCTTTTGAATAGGGGAGAAGTATGGTCAGCGATTTCTTCTCAGGTTTTGCAGCTCATGCACACACCAGAAATGAAATTGAAACAGACCCGAGTAAAGAGATGGCGTTAAGGCGGAGAAACAACCCAGATGAAGCTCAGAAACTGGTAGAAGGTGTCCTTGACAAGATCGAAAGAGATATCTCAACCGCAGGATACGCTCTGGAAGACGTCAAGCTCTTGATTCTCTATCTGAGCTATAGGGGCGACAACGAAGAGAAGGATAGACGCATATGTGAAAGCATCCTAAGGACCATTGAGAACAGATTCAGAAACACATCAAACCGGCTTCGCTTGATTGGTCATACTACCGCGGGGGAAATAGAGAATGAAGACCTCAAGTTGCTGAAAGTTTCAGGAATCGGGTATAATGGGCTATCTCTTTTGGCTCTGGTCACCAACCTTCCTGTAGGTGTGGGTCGAACTTTCGGTCTGGAAACACCGGAAGAAGCCCTTGAACAAGGGAGGGAGATGGTTCATGATGCGTGGGTTGACTTCACTGAGAGCGTGGAAAGCAGGGAACACACTCAGAAAAGCAAGACGCTTTTTGTGTTAACCCAAGGACCTACTATAGGGAGTTTACAGGTTCCTGGAAAAAAGGGATTTGAGCACTTCCTGGCAGAAGGAATTGCAGGTTTCGTTGGTCATTCACGTGAGGCAAAGATAACCAGGATGATTGGTGGGAGCTCTGGTGATGGACTTTTGGCAAAGACCTTCCGTCAATTCTACGGGAAGCTCGGAAGGCAATCCGAATCCAAAGTCCTCAATAATGAGGCTGTATGTGTCCTAATTCCCAATCTACTTGAGCCGTCTATTGGTAGCGATGTGACCCCAATTAAGAGAATTGGGAAATCCCATACATTCAACTTCGATCAAGAAGCGATGCCAAAGTTCATTGACATCAAAAGCATTGACAACAAGGACCCTGCTGAGCTGTTCGCCGACGTAATATCCGAAAACGAAGCAAGCAGATTGAACGAAGAAGGGAAGCCATGGATTGCTAAAAAGGAATTGTTCAGTTTCCTCAGTGAATTTCAGGGAATACCTGTACATCCAGCTATAGGCAAATACGCTTTCGCGTTTCCCTTTGGGAATTACACTCCGGTTTGTCCCATAAGAGTGACCAAGAAGCGGTGCGCTGATCGTGAAGAAAGAATTATGGATTTGGCTCATCCCATCAGAAGCTACGAGGCCACAATGAAGGGCTATGTCGCTGAAATTGACTATGCAAAGGTCCAAAAGGGGGCACGGAAACTGTACAAGATGCTTAGAGAAAATCGGGAATTCAGTAAGAGAGACGTCACTCTCATCGTTTCCTGTATCAGTCGGAGACTGGCAGAGTTGATGGCTGGATGCGAATCGAAGACTGAAGCTGAAATTCTGAAAGATGCACTGTCATCAACCCAGTTGCTAGGCTTTCTGGCATACGGTGAGTTATGGGCCTCTCATCTCCTTGAGGAGCCCTATCATCACAACTTCAGCTGTTGGGGAATCACATTTCGCTCTCAGGAAGAGAGGAAGGAAGAGCGCAAGATTGCTGGACCTGTAACACTTGAGGTTTCCGAAGTTCTTCCGGGTCGTATTTCTACAGGGTATGAAAAGCTTGATAATTTGTTGCTTGGTGGGATTCCTAAGAATTATGCAGTGGTATTGACCGCGCCTTCTTGTGATGAGAGGAACCTGCTGATAGAGGAATTCCTTGAAACTGGGGCGAAAAAAGACGAGGTCACATTTTATGTCACCACTGACCCTGGGAAAGCGAAGAGCCTTGCGAAGGAATTTCCAGCAAGCTTCTTCCTCCTAATCTGCAATCCCCAAGCGGACCAAATCATCAGGGATATGCCCAACGTATTCAAGCTGAAAGGAGTGGAAAACCTGACCAACATTAACATTGCTTTGACCTCAGCGTTTCGCGGATTGGATAGGTCGCCAAAAGCACCAAAACGAGCCTGCATTGAAGTTGTCTCAGACATTTTGCTGCAGCATCATGCTATTCAGACGCGGAAATGGTTGACTGCACTCATCCCTGAGTTGAAGGCAAAAGGGTTCACAACTCTGGCAGTAATGGATCGCGATATGCATTCTCCCCAAGAAGTCCATGCAATCATAGGTCTATTCGATGGAGAGATCAGCCTTTACGAGAAGAAAACAAGGAAGGGGTCAGCGAAATTCCTAAAGATCAAGAAGATGTACCATCAGCGATACTTGGAGAGCGAATTACCTCTGAAAAGGGGAGAGCTGGAGACAAAAGCCCCTCAAGCTGCATCAACTCCAATCCACGCTGCACTTCAGTTTGAGTTTGAGTCCAAGGCAGCCGAAATGACCTTCAACTATCTGGTTCGAGCTTTTATAGAGGATTATATGAAGCGAAGGCTATTCATTCAAGAGGCGGGTTGGCGAAGTTTCGTTCAGATTATGAAGGGCGCAGGAGTGTCTGCGAGGAGTGTCTATGGTAGTGGCGGACGACACGGATCAGCGATATCTGAACTAGTCAGACGCGGACTGGTAGAGACAAGAATTTTCCCTGGACAGAGAGGGCGAGGAGGAAGAATCGTTAAGGCGCGGATATCTTACGAAAGGGAGACCATGAAGCGATACGTTGACCACAAAGTTGCTGCGCGTGGGCGAGATCGATAAAAATCGGAAACCACATTTTTGGCATTAAACACCCAAATCGAACATTTGGCGGCGTTTCCCTCCTTTTTATTTGATTTCCGATACCAATATTGAAAAAGATTTTCAAAAATCTGTTTTTTTCGCCTTTATCCCACAGATTACCCCTAGATTCCTGCAAAAAATGGTAACATATTTTCCCCGTACTATGAATAACAAGGAACGAATAGGAGGTGAAAAAAATGGAAAAGAAAGTTTTGATGTCAATTATAGCTCTACTAACACTATCTATACTGATAATTTCACCAGTAAAGGCAAAAACAGTAGAACTCTATGAGAGTCACATAGAAATGGAGATGATTGACCCCGGAACAATGTGGGTCAGTGAAGAAGGCATCATGCATCTGAGAGGGGCTTATTGGAGAGGGACCGAAGAAGTCATTGTTCCCAAGGGCTTAGGCACGGCAACATTTGAGGAATGGTACAACCATTTGAGTCTGGACCCAATCACCGGAGCAGGAACCCTGAACGCCAAATGGCGCCTCACTTTCCCCGGAGGGACCATTGAGGGCAGTGCGAGAGGCAAAATCGCAGAGGGTTACCTACTCTCTGGCACATTTGTAGGGACACATGGTTCAGGTGATTTCGCAGGTGTAGTAAAAATGGGGTCATTCGATGGAATGCTGACAAGCGAAACGACTGCAGTAGCGGAAATATCGGGCATAATAGTATATCCTTAGGATGAATGATGTATTAATGGAATGGAAACCATAAGCTGGAATTTGAACCTGTAATACTCCCTTTTTTCTATTTTCTTTCTGTCACATCCATACTTGGTTGGTAATCTATTTCTCTAATGTCTTCATTAAGAATGAATATCAAGCAAGTAGACATCCTCAGTCTATCAATCTAAGAAATTTCCTATCCTCAAATTATTAGTGCACGAGCGAGTCTTCCAGAAAAGATGAAGTTTTTATGACGCCGTATCAACTATCCAATTTGGAGCAACAGATCTCGCGTGAAAGCAATGAAAGTCACGGTGCAATACTTAGGGTTTATTCGCGAACTGCTAGAAACAAAAGGCGAAGAGTTCGAGCTCAAAGAAGGCGCCGTGCTATCTGATGCACTGAACGAAATCGCCCAGACTTATGGGAAGAAATTCCAGAAAGAAGTCTTCGAACCAGGAGACATCGATGTAAAGACGGGGTTTGCGGTCACAGTGAACGGCTTCTTGGCCGGCCAACTCAAAGGCCTTGCGACCCCGTTGAAAGCAGATGATAGTATTATCTTAATGACTCTGCCAAGTGGAGGCTAAACCAGCGGATCTTGCTCGCTTGTCGAAGCGACGAGGTGGCAAACGGAAGATTCTAAAGGAGGAAGAGGGCGCGTTCAGTGACGTCGATAGCAATCATAAGCTCATTGAGATTTCGAAGCTAATTTCTTAAGTATCGTGTTGTAGACATCCAATGCAGATTTTTCGTCTTCCACGTTTTTCATCAACATTCTCCCTCCGCTGAACAAGGTAACTTCAACATCGCCTCGGTATTTGAAGACAATCGCAAATGATGATTTTATGAGCATCTTGAAGTCTCGCTTCAGGGTTTGATAGGCATCATCAAGTCTGATATTCAGCGCGTTTGAAGGATTAATGTTGACTGTGTTACTACCGCACAGCCACGCAAGTCGTTCCTTACGTTCCGCGGCTTCCTCCATCTTGCCCTGACAGGCTGGACAATCTGGCCTTCTGAAGATGTCAATTGTCGCGAAATACATGTCCCGGAAGTCGCAGACCATCAGTTTCCCCTTGAGGGGCTCTCCTATTCCTGCAAGTAGTTTTATGGTCTCCATAGCTTGCATTGTTCCGATGATTCCCGGGGTTGCCCCCAAGACGCCACGTGTCTCACAGGTTTGGAGGTACCGATCATCGAGGTTTGGAAAGACGCAAGTTAGACAGGGGGTTTCCGGAGGCGCAAAGACGGAGAGGTTTCCTTCAATTCCTATCGCCGCCCCAAACACGTAGGGAATCTTGTACTTGATGCTGGCCCGATTCAAGAGGTAGCGTGTCCGCATGTTGTCCAGTCCATCTACGATGCAGTCCACATTCTTCACGATGTCGTCAAAATTGCTTTCACTGATACTTTGGGAAACCGCATCCACCTCGATCTCCGGGTTCGTCTGTCTGATCCTTTCGGCCGCAGCTTCTGCTTTGGGATATCGTAGATCATCCACAGTGTAGAGAACTTGGCGATGGAGGTTTCTCAGTTCTACGGTATCTTGATCTACCAATCGGAGATAGCCCACGCCTGCTAGAGCGAGGTAGAGAGTTGAAATGCTACCGAGGCCCCCAAGTCCAACGATGACCACTCTGGCCTTCCTCAATATTTGCTGTCCCTTTGCGCCGAGCTCAGGGAGCACGGTTTGTCTTATGTAGAACTCGTCAGAGTTGAAGGAACTAGGTCCATCCATGAAGGGTCCGTCCAAACATTCCGGAAGAACGGTTGAGTTCCTGCGGTCAGTTGATAGCCTAAAGAAAGCAGTTGTATTTAAGTCGTGAGAGTGCTGAAGAGGAAGCTGAGATCGCGTATTCTGCGTCTGCGTTGGTGTCGATATCAGTGGGCGAGGGTCAGTAACCTGAACGCCACGCCGCCAACAAGGGTGGCGAAAAGTATCTCAAACACGGTAATGAAGAGGGCTTTCTTCCAGCCAAACTCCTTAACCAGGACAGCGATCGTGGCCACGCACGGGATGTATAGCATGGCTACCAGAGTGAACACAACCATCTGCACCGACGTCATGACCTGGGCGAAATTCGTCGTTTCCAAGAGGCTTCCTAGCATTATGAGGGTCAGTTCTTTTCTCAACACACCAAAGATCAAAGCAATTCCGGCGACAGCTGGTAATCCCAGCCAAGTGACAGTGATGGGTTTGAGGATATTTGCAGCGGGATCCAAGAGGTTCATAACCTCTATCGTCTGCATGCATGCATCTAGTCGCTGAGAAAAAGTGATGAAGCTTTGAATTCGCTTCAAGTCGACGCTTTCAGAGCTTCTTGAAAGAGTTTCTTTACGACTGCAACTCGAGCTTTTTGCGATAGGATGTCTTTGGTTGTGAAGTCCAAAGCCTCTTCGGGGCACCATTCTACGCATTTGGGCTCTCCGTCGCAGAGATCACAGACATACACAACTCGGGTTTCTGGGTGCAACTGAATGGCGCCGTAGTCGCAAGCTTCTATACACCAGCCACACCCGTTGCACTTTTCCTCGTCAACCATGATGATACCGGTCTCCTCAGACTGCTCAAGTGCGTCACGGGGGCATGCGGCTACGCATGGGGCATCTTCGCATAGTCGGCATGCGATTGCAAGGTTTACAAGAGGGTTGAGGCGGACAGCGCGTATTCGAGATTTCGTTGGATTGAAGGTGTCTTCATGTTCTAACGAGCAAATATACTCGCAGACACAACAGCCGACGCATTTGGCTGGGTCGCCCGAGACGAATTTCTTCGGATGAGTTGACGACATGCTACTTTCCTCCTTTTCTCTTCTTGGTAGTCTTCGGCTTGGCCAATTTTTTCTTCACAATGGGAATGAGCTCTTTCATGCCCAGCTCTTTGAGCTTCTCCTCGGTTGGAATACCGTTTTTCGTCCATCCGCGTACGGCGTAGTAGTCGTCGAGACCGACGTCGAACTCCTTTTGCTTTACATATGCTCCTTGTGCGACGCCCTTTTCTGGTACGGGCACGTTCAAGGTCTTTGGCGGCAATTGATCGTATTCTCGTGTTCCTTTTCCTTCTCGGACGTTCAAGACCCTCGCTAGGTTGTTTATCCGCTCACCCGCTTCCATAAGTTCCTGGGGGGTCATCTTGATGCCCGTGGTCAAGGTGTAGTATTTTGCCATGTCATCGACTCCATCATAGTAGACGCCTCTCGAGAACTTGCACAGGATAAGTGAGTCTATGACGTCGTACAGATCTTCGCCATCTTTGACGATTTTTCCTCGCCCCTTTTCGATTTTGAAGCGGTCGACCTTTCCCTTTACGTCGGGTGAATAAGCTCCGGATCGAAGGTGGCATGCTCCACGGTAGGAAACCGAGAAGCCCAAGGCAGCGGTTTGCAGCGTTCTCAGATCATAGCCGGGTAACTCTAGTCCTTTGATGTGATTCGCGTAGTTGACCGCACCTTTGCCGATTTTTTCGGCGGCTCTCATGCTTCCCTCCGCGAGTACTTCACCTAGCCATCCCTTTCTACCCCCGATTCTTTTAGTGAGCTCAACTAAGGCTTCGGCATTACCAAAGCGGAGATCCAGTCCATCTGTCTCCTTTTTCGTCAGGATTCCGTTTTCATAACAATCCATGGCGAAGCTCACAATGACACCTGTTGATATGCCATCCATACCATAGTGATCGCATTGATAGATTGATTCGATAACAGCGTCCAAGCGGTCCACACCGCAGTTTGGTCCGAGTGCCCAAAGACACTCGAATTCCACTCTAGCAGTTGTCCCCTTGTATGGGCCTTCTGGAACTACAGCGATGTGGTCGCAGCGCATACCACAGGTCGCACATCCGACAATCTTCTTTATGTAGCGTTCGTTCAAGTATTCTCCACTGACTTTTTCGGCGCCTTCGAAGCTGGCTTGAGTAAAGTTTCTTGTAGGCATAGCTTGTATTGCGTTTAGGACAAGAACGTTCTCGGGGGTTCCCAGAGTTCTGTATTTTCTCGTGGCTGGGCCTTTCATGCGTTCATGTATCATCTTTATGAATTCTTTGAATCCTTCGAGGTCAGCTACGTTGACGTCATTAGTTCCTCGAACAGCTACGGCCTTCAGGTTTTTAGATCCCATCACGGCGCCCATGCCGGTTCTTCCAATAGCTCTGAATTCGTCGTTAATGATGCAAGCAGTTCGGACCTGTTTTTCACCTGCTTCCCCAATCGCTGATACGCGGATATAGAAATCACCCAAATCTTCTCTGATAGCTTTCTCTGTTTCGTGGGGGGATTTTCCCTTGAGATACTCGGCATCCATCAGTTGAACCGTGTCGTCGTCGATCCACGCGTATACGGGCTTTTCCGACTTGCCTGTAAAAATGACGGCGTCGTAGCCGGCACGTTTTAGTTCTGCTCCGAAAAAGCCGTGAGATTTGGATTCAGCGATTCCGCCGGTTAAGGGCGACTTCGAGACTACCGCGTAACTGTTTCCTGCGGAAGCCGCCATCGTACCACTGAGAGGACCTGTTATGAATAGGAGGGGGTTTTTTGGGCTGAGGGCGTCGACGCCGGGCTTGGAGTTATCCAGAAACAGCCGCATTCCAAGTCCTATTCCTCCGATATAATGTTTGGCCATCTTCTCATCTAAGGGTTCAACATTGACTGCTCCAGACGTCAGGTCCACGTGTAGTATCTTTCCAGCATATCCAAACAAAGGTATTCCTCCAATTTGATCATTATATGATTTCGAAGAAGTATCAAATGAGAGAGGGTCAGATATTTAGTTTTCCCCAAGTGTGACTGAGGAGATTCCTTGTTGCAGTGGGGAGCAAGAAATTCAAGTTGATGGTGGGCAGTCAAGGGTGGAGGCTTAGCGATGGTGTACACAAACGCCCGCTGAGAAATAGGTGGTCTTACTGAAGTCTGTTTGCTCGCGATTCGGAGGTCATGAACGCGTTTCTATTCGGGGCTCTTGTTCTTGAAATACTCTCTGATCCTAATCAAGTCTTTCATCGTGTTTACCGTCAACCAGTCTCCCTCGTATTTCAGGCTTCTTAGGTGCTTCTCGTCGGCCATTTCCTGCATGGTCGTCAACTCCAAGTTTCCTTCTCTCGGAAAGTATCTCTCTACAAGTTCTTTGGAGAAGACATAGTGCCCTACATTGACCCACACCTTCACGAGGGGTTTCGACTCAAATCTGGTAACGAAATCATTCTTGGTGACGACTCTTCCAAACGGAAACTGAGGTTTAGCCAGAAGCACTGCGGCTCCCTCACTAGCGCAGTGAAAGAGCGTCCTAGGATCATAGAAGACCATGTCATCGACGTTCATGACATAGAATTTCTCAGAGGTCACAAGCGTGGTTGCCGCTTTTACTGCGCCTCCAGTGCCAAGCTTCTTTTGTTCCAAACTGAACTTGACCGCGTCGTTTGAGACATAAGGTGACTCAGGTAACTCTTTGTTTGAAGCGAGAACTACAGTGCTGAAGTTATGCTCCAGCAGCCATCGGATTTGCCTGTCGACCAAAGTCTCGGTTTGAGAAATCTTCAGTAGAGGCTTGGGAGTCCATGTGGCTGGTTTGAGTCTCCAGGCTTCTCCTCCGCAGAGGACGATGGCTTCATAATGCATATTTTCGACTCTCCCTCGGAGTTGTTCCTATTGTCGATCCGCTTCATATTTAAAGGTCTTCTTTGGCTGCGCGCGCAGTTATGTGCTGGAAGGAACGGGAGAGAGCGGCGCAAAACCTTAATCGCGAAATCGCTTACCGCTTGTTGATGAGGATGAAGTGGATCCGAAGTCTAAAGGTAACAACACTTGTGGAGAACTTCGCGGCGAGAGGGAATCTCGGCCAGGCGGGGCTCTCTCTGCTCTTGGAATTCCGAGACACTGGCGGCGACGACCGGAAAGTAGTCTTCGACACGGGCGACCAGAAGGAGGCTTTGCTGTATAATGTGAAGCACCTCGAAGTAGACATGAGCGATGTCGATTGTGTTGTGTTGAGTCACGGTCATCACGATCACACAGCGGCCTCGGTAGAAATAGTGAAGGCTTCTGGAGGCGTGAAGGTCTACGCGCACCCGTACACGTTTCTTCCTCGGTTTCACAAGGGCAGGAAGCGGAGGCGCCGATCTGTAGGCGTTCCTGATGGCGAAGGCCTCGAGGCGATCGAGGCGGCAGGCGGAGAGGTCTTGCTCACTCCAGACCCTACAGAGGTGGTGCCCGGGCTCTGGACGACCGGTCAAGTTGAGAGGGTGACCCCTTTTGAGACTGCTCTGCAACTCTCTAGTGGCGAGAGGTTGATCATAATCGTAGATGGCGTAGAGACAGATGATGGAATACTCGATGATCAAGCTCTATGGATGAATGTTGAGGAGACCGGTCCATTTGTGGTTACGGGATGCGCCCACGCAGGTCCTGTAAATACCCTGTTGCAAGTCCAGAAGCTTGGCCACTTCAATCAGATATATGCCTTGATAGGCGGTACCCACCTTATTGGGCGTCCAGAAGAATACCTTGACTGCACGGTTAAGGAGCTCAGACGATTTGGATTGGAGCTCATCTCGCCCTGTCACTGTACAGGATTCAAAGCTATGAGTAGGCTTTGGCACGCTTTCCCCGATGCGTTCATCCTGAACTTCAGCGGCAGAGTACTTGAAGCGGGAAAAGAACCCGAAAGACGGGTGATGTAGTTACTGGAGCGAAATGATTCAGACTGACTTTTGGCAATGCGTTCGAATGTCGGTGCTAGACCTCGAGTTGTATCTTCATCTTAGTGAGGTTGTTACAGCCGGTCTTCGTGACCTCAACCAANNACCACGTTATGCTCCTTTAACGGAAACTTGTAGACTTCATTCAAACCTGGGCCCTCATGGATCTCTAAGCCCACTCCATGGCCAAGGCTGTGCGTGAATCCTTTCTGTATCTGTTTTCCTCCTCGAATAGTCTCGTACCCAGCCTTCTCAATTACGTCGCAACATAGGTTAAAGGGGGCACTGCCGAGAACGCCTTCATGCAACGCGTCGGCGCTTGCGTTCTTGGCTTCAAGAACCACTTCAAACATCTTCTTGACCTCCTTCGGCGCTTTGCCTTTAACCACGGTGCGGGTCATGTCCGTCCAGTAGCGGCGTCTCATGCTTCGAGGATATACGTCGAGGATGATTGGCTGGTTCGCCTTCAGTTCGTCCTGCGGGTTGCCGAAGTAATGGGGGTTCGCTGAGGCGGGACCGCAAGCAACGATGATCTCTTCTTCCATGACGATTCCTCTGTCGAGGAAGGCGTGGCCCATCATGGATTTCACCTTGCCGGATGTCAAGGGTTCTCTTCTTCCCTCTTTCTTGTGCGTCAGGGTGCCTTTGGGTCCAACATCGCAGTTGGCTATGAGATTGATTATATCGGTCGTGACTTCCTCTACGACTGCTTGGATTTCTTTGATTTCGTCAATCTCGTCTTTCTCTTTCGTCTCTCTGGCTTTTTCTATGATGTCGAACATGGGCTTTATGGCCAGGCCTTCCTTTCGGAGTATGTCGGTCGCCATTGTGGGGAAGTTGTATGGTACGCATATGCTGGTCGCTTTGCCCAGTTCCTTCTCTGCGACAGTTGCAAGGAATTTCATCACGCCGACTTTTGGTTCTTCGGCCGCCTTGATGATCTCCATGAAGTTGTAATCCGCATACGATCTGACGTCCTTGACGATAGACTCCTTCTGCGCTCTCGGGAATTCCATCGAGTTGACTACGATTGTGGGTTCGGCGTCTAGCCTTTTGAATAAGACAAATGGATCTGTAGCGAGAAAGCCGGTTAGGTAGTACATGTTGACGTTTTTCCAACTCCCAGCGTATAGGAAGAGAGCTTCTACGTCTTTCTCGGCTAGAATTTCATCTAGATTTTGTCTCAAAGCCTATCACGCTCTTTCGGTGTAGTTCCGTTGGTTGGAAGATAAAACTTGTTATGGAACAGGTGAACTGATGCTGGAGACCAGAAGAATGCCGTGTATATGACCTTGTGAAGCACGTAGGCATAAAGGTCTAGGGCACATAGTCTAGCGTGTGCCCTGTGAGGCGTTCGCGGCAAGTCGAAATGCATGTAGGTAGATAGCACGCGTTTGATAGTATGGCGCTATCGGGTTGCGTGTCTTCGAAGTACTATATGGGTTTAACAAGGAGAGGTTCAAGAGCATACTGTAGCGCTGAAAGATGTCTCGCGATTTCCAATCCTTTTCCCGTGAGCCTGTATCTGGCCACTTCAAAACTTTCCAAGGGATCTTGTGCCTTTAACACGTCACAGAGCTCCAGTAAGTGCAAGTACTTGTTTGCTTGACCAAAGTTGAGATTGGCACTTCGCATGATCCCTGTCTTGGTCTTACCTTGCGGGTCGTCACTAACGGCATCCAGAATATCCGTAACTATGGTTATTCTATCCCTGTACTTGAACTTCGACTGCAATGTCAATTTGACTAGCGTCCCAAATGGCAAGTTGCAGTACATAACGACACCATAATAATATAGCGAAGAATCATAAGATATGCTTTTCGATACAGTTCTTAGTACGTGCTTACCAAACGCACAGAATATGGGTCGGTAGGCTGCAAATCCAGCGTGCCAACCCAAGTCATCTTCCAAGATTATTGCGGGTTCTCGGTGCGCTCCAACCACTATGCATGCATATGCGCACCACCCGAGAAGGGCTTCATGTTATAGATGCCTGCAAGATATGCCATTGTCTTATGAGGCAGCTTTCTTCTCATTCCTTTGGTTTCGCTACATGTTTGTGTATCTTGAGATAGTCTTTTCGCGTATTTAGCTAGAAAGCCAATTCGCAATTCACAAAGTTTTTAGTAGAACATAACTTGTCTCTTCATCATGAGAAACACGAGGTTATTCTGGACACTAGGTTGCTGGATTTCACTATTTCTCTTATCCATGTATCATAACATCTTCCACCCTCATGAGTCTGCGTTTCCAGTATGGTATGCCACATTCGTAGTCTGGACAGTCGGGCTGGCTGCGCTCTCGTCCCTGAAGAAAAAGGTTGACGCCAACTAGACACTGAGTGCTTGCTAAATAAACGGGAAGGAGTATCTAACGTTATCTGTCTTGGCGTTGTCCTTTTCCATTTTTCAGTGATTCCTCGTACGAATTGTAGCTTCTCAAGAATTTTAAGAAATGAACTTGATATATTTCTGATGGTTCCAATGTCGAAGAAGAAACCTAGAAAGCGAACCAAGGTTAAAGGACATTATATGCGGGTGAGACAGCGTTCCACCAACAAGGGAAAGAAAGGAACAATAATGGGAAAATGGAAGCCCAGGAAATCTCAGTAGAGTCTTGCACGCGTGCGTATTGCCCCTTTTTCGGCCAGGATATTGTCAAGATCTCCTCGCATGGCTTCTTTTCTTCTTTTGCTGTGATATCTCTTGGATTGAAAATGAGATCTGCCGTGAAAACGTCGTGAATTGATTACGATCGTAGAAATGGCGAATCAGGATTTCCAATCTGGATTGCAGAGTCACAAGTCTTAATGCAGGTGTTCGGCGCGCATATTTTGTGAAGACTTTCAGGAAGCAGAAAGAAATGTCATTGAAGGGAATAATTTCAGCTCTACCAGTGATTGCTCTAGTATTGCTTGTCACTTTTGGCCCAGTAACGCGGACGTCGTATTCGAGTTCATCCCTAGCACCTACTTCAATGATGCACATTGGGGAGACAGAAGGCGTACCTACAGTCTTAGGGCCAGCCTCATCAAACATCTACCGTGATGCAGCGAATTTAGCAACTCTGCAAGAAACCATTGAAACGTCTACTGATAGAGGTTTCTCAACGAGTTCTTTGAAGAGTCTGGAAGGTGTCCAATGGGATGTGACTGCGGATTCTTGGATTGATGCTTGGTCACGTCCCGAGATGAGTCGGCCCATTGTAACTAACAGACGCAACTTCGCCGAAACCCACCATATCACCCAAGCAGCTCAAATTGTCTACACACAGGCCGAAGATCCACCACTCGTTATTGATGTTGCCACCGACAAGGCCTCATATCATACTGATGAGACAATTTCTGTAGTCGCGAACATAACTCACCAGAATGGCACTGTAATGACACCCCCTGGATGGGCGAATGTGAGCATCACCGTCTGGGACATCAGTGCATACTACTGGACGGTGCTGCCACGCGGGTCAATGACTTACGACTCTGGGACTGGTCTTTGGGATTACAACTACACGGTGCGCGTAACGGATCCCTCGGCGCAGTTTCCTTTCCATTGGAACATTACGGTAGAAGCCTATGACGGAGTCTTGGATGCTGGTGTGGGTCACACTACAGTGAATACGCTGGTCTACGTGGGTCCTGGAGTGAGTCGTGCGATGCATGATAGCACGTTCCCCGAGTTTGGAAGCATCGTCGTTGATGGTGGGGTCCTAAGCATAAGCAACGCGACGATCCCCATGGTTCCCGCTTGGGATATGGCTTGCAACCTAACGGTGCGCAACAATGGCACAATGATGATGGAAGAGACGGCGATCGGTAGTCTGAGCGGGTACTACTATATCTTCTGGATTCTTGATGATTCCGAAGCTCACCTAAACCACGCAGAAGTCTACGATGTTCCACCTATGATGATGGGGCCACCGGGTCTCATGGCGGCGTTCTACGCTTCAGTGTTCATCACCAATTCCTCTTACATCGAAAGCACTGTCGGTGCCATGTTTTCTGGCAGCGTCTCTATGGAAGATTCTGAGGCAGCTGAAGGCGCCATTTTGATGGAGAACAGTGAAGGCTCCTTCCACAATGTTACAATGCCACAGCTCATGCTGCAATCACACTGCGAAGCAAGTGTTCAAGACAGTGACGTACCAGGAGATGCAATCTTTGTTGCCCTCTTTTCTCAGATAGACATTGTCAACAGCTACATTGATGTAGTTGCGATAATAGGGAATTCCACGGCCACCATTCTCAACAGCACGGTAGACGAACAGGTTGCCGTTGTCTACTCCTCGTCCATCACCGCAGACAACTTGACGATAGGGGACGATATGAGTTCCTCAGTCAGGCTGGACGTCAGCGGTCATTCTGAATGCAACATCAACGACTTCCAAATGATGGGTAACACAGTTAGCATCGCAATGAGCTATATGTCTAAAGCAGCTTTCAAGTCAGTCAACTGGACAGCGACCCACATAGACTTGCGTGCTGAGGATAATGTTCAATTGGCTATCAGCGACGCGTGCGTTGACGCCACTACAGCCATGGATTCGACCATCAGTCTTACTGTTGTAGGCAAAGCCGCATTTGAACTACTGAATGCTCATCTTCAGGCAACTTCTTGGACTCAAATTTACATATCAAATCGGGTTACTGCGAATTTAGACAATGTCGACATCTACGTGTCTCAACCTGCCACTGCTATGGCGCGGCTACAATTCAACGTCTACGATGGTTCAAACGTGACGTTGAGCAACTGCAACTTCAACGCCACAGGACCTTCCAACTGGAATACACAGGTAGGCCTCAGATTTGAATATGGAGTCCAAGCAAGTGCAGTCAACGTAACCGTGCACTCTGCCTACAACTTTTACAGCTCCATCAGATACGACACGCGCGTCACAATGTGGAATTCAACCTTCTCCGGCCTCGGTGACTGGTGCTACTTCAGGGTCGACGACAGCTCCATCACCATGCAGACAGGCCTGGTTACTGGTGGGCTGTACCTGACTGATGGTGCTAGGCTCGAAATGCACAACACGACCATCGACGACTACTTGGAGCTCGAAGGTAGTTGCGAAGCAACGATACAAAACTGCTCAATTGGCTTCGGGCCAAATATCAACGGCTATGTCAACATATACGAAGGCTCAGTAATGACGATGACAAACGTTAGCATCAATCTTAGCGGCTCGGACTTCCGCGTTGACACTAGTTGTGATATGACGCTTGAGAACGTAGATGTCGTTAGTCCTTTCGGATACAACTTCGTGATGTACGGCGCTAGCACGGCCAACATCATCAACAGCAACATCAATCTAAACACAACCCAATTCGGAGAATTCTATGTGGATGGCGGCGCTGTTACTATAGAAGGTTCCATCTTGGATGCATTCTCGTTCCGAATGAGTAACGCTGTCTACAGCTTCGTAGCCGACACCGAACTCTATTCACCGGTTAGTATCGATGGTGGCTGCGTGGTAACCATGGATGGGTGCCTCCTGAACTCAACGCTAGCTAGCCAACTTTCAGAGACAACTCTAACGAACTGTGTCGTCAACGATGATGCTACCACAGCAATGGGTGGGTCATTGACATTAGACACCACAACGATAGCCGGAACCCTATACATCGGGGTCGCCGGAACGATCACGGTAACTGACTCAACAGTCACCGTAGAGGCAATGGGGGGCTGGCCAGAAGACGTTTTTCAATCAGTCAGTTGGCTCAACGCCTACGACTCCGCGATCACCTTGAATGGAACTACAAATGCCCTGTGGATCTACAACCTTCACAACCACTACAATACGTCCATAATCTACACACCCGGCACCGTTAACATTCTCCGGCAACGATGGTGTCTAGGTGTTCACGTAACAGATGACTACGGTGAGCCTATTCCATCAGCCTTGGTGGAGATCAGAAACAGCACGATGGACCTCGTGCACACCAGCCACACAGATGCAAACGGACTGGTAAGAATCTACCCGGGCAACGGTGTCTACAATGTTACCACTTATGCAAACGGAAAGATGGATACCGATATAGTAACGATAGATGATATGTGTGCGGAAGCTTCTCTCCAACTCGACATAACAGACCCAATGATAAGTAACGTAGCTCAAGACCCGATAACGCCAAACTACAAGCAAAGTGTAACCGTCACAGCCGAGATCTCAGACCCAACTGGCATTACCTCTGTCACTCTGAAATATGACGATGGAGGCGGCTGGACCGACGCAACCATGAGCCTCGTATCAGGCAATCAATACAGCGGCACCATACCAGCCCAAGCATACGGAACACATGTCCAGTATTACATAGTTGCAGTGGACAATTCCGACAATACTGCTACGTCCGAGGAGAACTCGTACACCACCATAGACAACCTCATGCCAGAAGCCTCAGACTTTGCTACTGATCCCGCATCGCCAATGTACTATCAAGATGTGACCGTTACTGTGATATTGACAGATCCGAACGGCGTCGTTGAGGCTTGGCTGATCTTCTCCGTGGATGATACTGAATTCAGAAGTCAACTGACGTCCGTCGGAGCAAACAGATACTCTGCAGTCATTCCGAAGCACCCATTTGACGTAGAGGTGACCTATCGTGTGTGGGCAAAAGACGGGCTGGACAACGCGGGGACTACTACGCCTTTAGCCTACACCGTTGGCGATGACGTTGATCCCACTGGAGAAATCGTCAGTCCATCCACAGACAGCCTCCATTCAGGAACCATTGAGATAACAGTTACCGGACAAGACACAAACTTCGACCGCATGGAACTGTATGTCGATGATGATCTGAAGGACACGTGGACCACCAGTGGCCTTCAAGGATATGCGCTTGACACGACCACATACGCAGATGGCTCTCACATGGTCAGACTCCTCATCTACGACCAGGCAGGCAACTCTGTTGAAACCACGATCACCGTAACACTAGATAATACCCGTCCAACCGTTTCGATAACGAGCCCAGAACAGGATGCTGAGCTACTCGGCATAGTGAACATCGACTTCGATGTTTCAGACACGCACTTGAACAAGATTTACCTGCAAATAGATGAAGCACTCCTTGAGATCACGGACAGTTCCACGTTTGACTGGGATACAACCGAAGTGGCGGATGGCTCTCACACGCTAACGGTAATGGTAACTGACAAGGCTGGCAATCAAGAAGAAGCTCAGGTCACCGTCAAGACGACTAACGTTGCCAAAACGGTGGGCGAAAACATGATAATCAGTTTCGCAGCTGGATCCGCAGTATTCTTTGCGATAGGTGCCGCCGCTTCATACCTCTTCACTAGGCGGAAGAAGCCGACTCCTGCCCCAGCAGAAATCTCAAAGCCAACTAAAGCTCCCGAGCGAGTGAAAGACAGAGAGCACACCGAACCTCAGCGGCCACAGAAAACTCCTGACAAAAAATCCAAACGCAAACCGAGGCGTAAATCCAAGAGTAGGCGCAAACCGTAAAAAACCCCCCTTTTTTAACGACCTACCTATCATACGCAGTGCACGCGCAATCCTGGTCTTATGCGCGTCTCCAACCACAGCGAAGAGGCTTGAAATACGATTCGGTTTTCACAGCTCTCAATGACACAACAGACAAATATCCAATGCATGCATGATATTCATGTTCTTCTGTAAAAGACTGTGGCAGGACAGCCAGAACATTCTGTGTAGGAGGGGCAGGTTTCACATTGTGAACCACAAGGGGAAATACTCTTGGGCATCTTTGGAAGTCACATCTTCAGCTGGTTGGGGTAATGCACGCTTTCTACAATTGTGATTTTTACCTTTTCTAGCCCGATTGTTTCTCTTGGCCTTTCCTCTATGGTCTCACTCCACCATTTCTGTCTTTCAGGAAGAAAGTATGTAGCGTAGAGTTCGTCTTCTTTGGTAGCAATGAAGTTTACATATGGACAACTCTTATAAGATTCAGCTAGATGCTTGGCTCGCTCTCCAGTCTTTGCTACTCCAGAAAGCAAAGCACATATAGACTTCTCTTTCATTTCATCAACTTCCAACGAAAACCTTCGTATTCTTCTTCAGGTTTATGACTTCTGGAAGAAACTGCTTTGCACCGGAAGAGCTCATTTCTTCTGAGCAATGTAGTCAATGTAGGCCTGCAGTTCTGTCTTTCCTTCTATTGTTCGTTCAATGATTCGCTTCTCCTTATGAAGGACCTCGAAATTACTGAAAAAGACATCCGCTTCTTTATCCTCGAAATAGGAATCGATGTTGGAACACTCTACACCTCGCCAAGGTGCTTTCTTTAGAAATTCCCCCTTTCTCGTCTCTAGGGCATCCGTCGGTGGTCGCTCATCGGCTGAGACGAAATTCACAAAACACAACCCCGTAGCTTTCATTACTCGTTCGATCTCACTCATAGCAAAAGCAGCATCTGCTTTTGACATCATATGTATTGCATTCCAGCTGTACACAAAACTGAATGCCTCATCTTTGAATGGGATCCTACGCATGTCTCCCTTCAGCAAGTTCAGCTTCAGGTTGTTCTCTTGGCAGAAATTCTGAGCTTGCTTCAATGTTTCCCCTGAGATCTCAATCCCATATGTCTCAAATCCATAGTCAGCGAAAATTTGCAGTGGGGGATTACTACCACCCGCACCACAATCGAGAACTATTTTCTCCAAAGGCCTCGAATCGCAGTACCTAAGAAACTTGTAGAGAGGTGTTGCACCAATGACATTTTTCATACGCAATCTCCTGCATGCACGCACTAGGGCAATGTTGTTTCGACATAGTATAACATTATTGATCTGTGTCAAGCGTCTGCATGCATGCCTGCCCGCAAGATTAAATGGTGTTATCTGGGAAAATATGAGAAGCTCTCAGAACAATGCAAGAAGCTGATTCACAAAGAGACACAAAACTGTACATAAACTAGAGCCACTCAAACAACTCTTAAATCTGTGAAATCGCCTAGAGACAAGAATGGCAGCCCTGGTAGTATAGTCCGGTCTAGTATAAGCGGCTGTCGCCCGCTTGACCCGGGATCGAAGCCCGGCCAGGGCGCCACCC
>JABAOF010000486.1_pt1 | contig 23145 bp, 13 predicted proteins | sample 7062171 | NCBI WGS metagenome assembly JABAOF01 (sample SAMN14538628, study PRJNA623070) | marine sediment metagenome | biome: marine biome [ENVO:00000428]; feature: marine pelagic biome [ENVO:01000023]; material: deep marine sediment [ENVO:00002113] | place: India: Gulf of Khambhat ...
TTTACCGCGAAGCGGTTTAGTCCAACTTTTTATTAAAGGGTCTTTGTTTACCTTTGTGCTTTTTACCGCATTGTAAATGCCTTTGTGGCAAAATTTTAACAGATACGCCCGAAGGGCTCCACTTTGTTTGGAATTTGGAATTTGTGATTTGGGATTTCCAGACAAGCCCTCTTTGGATCCAGCTTGTCTGGTTTAGGAAGCTTTAAAAGAAGATGGGGATTGATGAAATTTTTCTTTAAAACATTGGGAAAAATGCTGGGGGTTGGAAAAACCGGTTGCCATAGCCACTTCCGTGACATTGCCGTAATTGCTTTTTAATAATTGGGCTGCCTGCTCCAGGCGGTAAGACAAAATAAATTGATGGGGCGCTTCCCCGGTTAAGGCCTGTACCTTGCGGTAAAGAGTAGATCGCCCCATGTAAAGCTTCTTGCACAACATGTCTATTTTTAATTCCGGGTCTGATAAATTCTTCTCTATAATATCCTGGAACTCCTTAAGAAACGTGTCATCCACGGATGACATTGAAATTTCAGCGGGCAGCAGCATCTTTTGACGCTGAATCCTTAATTGTAACTGCCGGCGCAGCTCGATCAAATTCTTAATCCGGGTTAACAATATCCTGGTATTAAAAGGTTTTGTAATGTAATCGTCGGCCCCGGTTTCCAGGCCCCGGACAATACTCTTCTCCGACGCTTTGGCGGTTAAAAGTATAATGGGAATATGACTGGTTATCACATCTTTTTTCAATACCCTGGTCAATTCAAACCCATCAACTTCGGGCATCATAATATCACTGACGATCAGATCGGGGATGAGCTCCCTGGCTTTTGTTATGCCCTCTTTCCCGTCACAGGCTTCTACTACGGTATATTCAGGCTCAAGGGGGTCCCGTATGTATTTCCTGACTTCAGCATGATCCTCCACTACCAGGATTACATTCTTTTCCTGCCCCGGTGCTTCATCGTCATGGACCGTACCATTTTTTACCCCAATACCCTCATCTTCTTGCTCTTCCGTTTCCATATAAAGGATTCTAAGCTCTTCTTCTTTTTGAAGCCGGGGCGGAGTTTCGGATACGGTTACTATTTCCTCGGATTTAAGATGTTCCTTGCCCACGGGCAGCCGGATTTCAAATTCGGTCCCTTTTCCTCCCCGGCTGTGGACATCGATAGTGCCGTGGTGCAAAAGGACGATCTCTTTGGTTAATGCGAGCCCGATTCCGGTGCCGGTTTGGGTCTTCTCTTTAGAACTCTCTGCCTGGTAAAAACGGTCGAAAATGTGGATGATTTGTTCCTGGGATATACCGATTCCCGTATCCCTTACCGATATTTTAATGCAGTCACCGGGTATCCGGCCCTCTTTTGCGGTGTCGGGTTTTTCTTTTAAAACAGATACCGTAACGGTCCCCGGGGCCGGGGTGAACTTGACGGCATTGATCAAAAGATTATACATCACCTCTTCCATCTTATGCGCATCAAAATAAAGATATATATCATCCTGCTCCGGCTGAAACTCCAGTTCCAGCCGGTTCTGTTGGGCCAGTATCTGGAAAGATGCCGTTATTCCGTTTAAAAAAGGGACTATATTTTGATAAGCGGCTTGCATAGTCATTTTTCCACTGTCAAACCTGGTGAGGTCCAATAATTGATTGATCAGGGTAAGCAGCCGCTGTGAATTACGCCGCATGACATTGAGTTCCTTTTTTTGCTGTTTATCGTTGGTGTCGGCGAGCATTTTTTCCAGTGGACTCAAGATCAATGTCAGGGGGGTGCGAAATTCATGGGAAATATTGGCAAAAAAACGGGATTTCACTCGATCCATCTCTTTCAGTTTTTCCGATTGCTCTTCCAACTGTTGATTTTTCTCTTCGATCTCCTTTGTCCTTTCTTTAACGATTTGTTCAAGTTTTTGTTTTTCCCGTTCCAGTATCCCCGAACGCCATTTGAAAATAAAAAACACCAATAGGAAAAGCACAATGACATAAAGCAAAAACGCCCACCAGGTTTTGTACCAGGGAGGCAAAACCTTGAATCGAAATGTATCTTCTTCTCCCATATGTTCGTAAACATTTCTCGCCCGCACCCTGAAGGTATACAACCCGGAATCGAGATTTGTGTAATTTCTTTTGGTGTCTTTACTCCAGGAAGACCAATCCTTATCGTATCCCTTCATGAAACATTGATAATGAGTCTCTTTTTCGGCTTCAAAGAAAGGCGCAGCAAATTCAAAATAAAGATTTCGATCCCTGTATTCAAAAATAGGAAGAATGTCTTTGGCTGTTTTACCGGTCTGATTTTTAGACCCGTCAAAAATCAACTGTTCATTTGCACGCACTCTTCGTAACAGGGTTGAAAAATCTTCCCGGTAATCTTTTTTTACTGTTTTATCGTAACGGAAAAGGCCGTCGAAGCCTCCAAACCAGATGGTCTTCCCATCGGGGTCCGGATAGATAGTGTTCACCTGGTTGGTGGTAGGAATCCTGAGAAATGGTGTAGAATAAATCGTAAAGGTCCCATCTAGTCCGGGAATAGCCTGGTAATTCCTGGATTCCGAATGGAACCAGATGTGTCTATTCTTATCTTCAACGATGCGGAAGACGGGTCTGGCCCCACCCGCGAATTGATCGCCCAGTACCGGGTCGGGGATAAAGGAATTGGTTTTCCCGTCAAAACGATATAATCCTCTGGGGGTGGCGAATAAAACATGTCCTGCGGCCCCGGCCGCATATGTTTCTCTGCCGGGAAGTCTGTGTGATGTGTCATAGGTGGTGACCGCGGATCGGGCCATATTGTTTGGATATTCCACTTTAAACACACATCCGGTTGATGCCCCCAGCCACAGGTTTCCTTGTTTGTCTTCCGCGATGCTCTGTATGGATTGATCGATGTGGTCAAACCGGTATTCTTTCCTCCAATTGCCGTGTTTTTGTGATAAAGCCGCCAATCCATGTTCCATCCCACACCAAATACGACCGGGGTATCGTTCGGATATCGATAACACAAAAGTCAGTCCCTTAAAAACGTTTCGTTTAATGTTGTTTTTAACCTGGAAAACCCCTTCGGATGAAGCCGCTAAAATCGAATCCCCCACCGGTACCAGGTCCAGGCACAAACCGGACATCCCGGGGACCGGCCGGAAGTTTTTAGAAGACTCAAGGTAGTATAGTCCACTGGTAGTGCCCACATATAAATTATTATCATGTTTGAGTACCGCTAAAACCAGCCCTTCCAGTTTGCACCGTTCATCATAGATAGAAAAAGGAGAAGCATACTCGATTTTCGAGATACCTTTTTCCAGGCACAGCCACAGGTTTTCATGGATATCCTGGAAAACGTATTTTACATTATCATCCTGTAGGCCGGAGGTTTTATCCAGTATATTTTTAAGGTGTCCCTGCGGGTCTATCACCACAAGGCCGCCGTGCAGGGTTGCCAGGGCAAAATCACCGGAGGAAAGCCGGATACCATGGGACAGTTTATTGTTTTTTAAATAATCATCCGCCTCCACAGCAAAAGGTTTAACTCCTTTTCCATCATAGAGGAAAAATCCCATCGACCGGGTCCCGATGATCAATTCCCCGGTTTTATTTTGATCATATGGGGCCAGGAAATAAATCTTGTTATTTTTAAATAATTCAGTCCCGGGCAGCAGTTGCAGGGAGCCGTCCACCATTTTTAAAAGCCCCCTGTTTTTTTCGTTTACAAAAAGGTCCCCGTTATACACAAACGAATTCCAGAACTTATAAGGGGAAGTCCATGATTTTATCTTTTTTAAATTGGAATCCCAATGGAAAAGGAATTTCGAGGTCCTGAAAAAGATGCCCTGTTTTGCGGCATTGGTGCTCCATACTTCATCGAATTTTTTTTGATTATCCCGGAGGTGGTTTAACAGCGATATATATTTCAAAGAACCCGTTGAGTCGGGGACTAAATACCAGATTTTATTCGTTCCCCCGATGTAGATCGTTCCCGTCTCATCGATGGCCAGTGATTGTACGGTGTCGTATTCAGGAGTGCTGATAACGCGCCAGGAAACACCGTCAAACTCCAGTACCCCGCCGCGATTGGCCACATAGATCGTCCCGTTTTTTGCCTGGACAATGCCCCAATTTTGAGGTTGATGATCGTACTCCTCATAGGTGTAATTCTTGTAATATTTAAAGCCGGGAAACTGATAACTATGGATATTGGGAGATGTCCCGCAAATAAATACCAGGAAAAAGAGTACTAAAATGGAACGTACTCCTAAAGAATTGGAAATACGTTTGAATTCATGCAGGCTAATTCCCTTTGGGGCTGAACAATTTTTATTTATGCCTTTTCGTTCTGCCAACTCAGTTGTTCTCCATCTAAAGATCTCCAGCAGGAAAGTATTATTTTACTATAACAGGGAAAAAATATCAACTCCCGGTTAAGACCAATGCTTTAAAAGAGAAACCACAGATTGCGCAGATTTCGCAGATTATTTTAATGAAAGGAACCGCAGATTACGCAGATTTCGCAGAAAAAAAAATAAAAAAATCTGTGTAATCTGTGTAATCTGTGGTTTCCCCTTGTTTTGCCCTCCTTCTTATGAATTTTTGGATTTAAGAATTTTCTAAAATGATCTCGGCAGCTATTAAGACAGCTTTTTTTGTTACATCCAAACAGTTTGGGGTTTTTTGTGAGACTTCCATAAATAATTTCAGGTCTTCCGGCTTACTGGAATCAAAATACCTGCCATATAGGTGCTTTTGCACCTCCCAGCATCTTGTTGAGCTATATTCTTTTTTAAATTTATCCATAAACACTCCCCCATTTATCCAGGAGGGTGGGAACATTGCCTTTTCCTTTTGATCGATAGGTCCGAAGAAAAAACCTAATGCAAGCATGGCCCCGGAAACGGCCCCACAAGTTTCTCCTTTCCCGGCAATTCCCCCTGTAAACGGCATTAGCGCACGTAATGTTGCCGGATCGGCTTTAAGGTTAAATTGTTCATTTAGTGCAGCAAAACTGGCCAGGGCACAGCTTCTATGCATTGGCATGAATTTATCTACCTTTTCATCCAATTCCTTCAATGTTTCTTTTTTTGATTTATCCGCTTTTGCAGCCAATACCCCGGTTATCATCCCCGGAAATGCCAGCAGCGCTAAACCGGCAGTGCAGCCGACACTTTTTGTAAAAAATGTTCTCCGGTTAATTTTTTCCTGGTCTGTACTCTTAACTAATTTGTAAACGCTTTCGTTTGAATTCATTTTTTTCTCCTTTTCAAAAACTGATCAGTAATTGGTTTTCTTCAAAACTAATATATCATATACAATCCCAAAAATCAATATGCAGAAATAGAAACGGAGAACAGGCAAAAAATTGGTTTCTATGCCTCCGGCGGCCAGGGGGGCTCTTTTCGAGAAAACCGCCCCCCTGGACCCCCTGCAAAAGCTTTTCATTATATTCGCCCGAAGGGCACCTATTATTGAGAACCCAGTACAATATATGCAACTTGCTCGGTCCCATGCCTGCGTTCAGAGTCTTTCAACTGGTCTTCATCGAAAACCAAAACCAGCGACGTGGAAGTCAGGGGCGTTGGTCCGTAAAATACCGGCCATCCCCCATTGGCGTCATCCATTGCCGCCGCACTGATAATGGCTGTAGATGCATTGGGAACATTGTTAAATGTATAAGTATAACCGTTTTTTGTATTATCCGGCCCACGCACGATATCAGGTCCCACCTCTGCCGCATAGGGGACACCGTTTATGCTGCCTTCTCCCTGTTCGATGACAACGATGCCGAGGGTTTCATCTGCGCGTGTCGTATCAGGGTCTTCTCCCACATGCTTACCGGCATAAAACGAAGAACCGGAGGGTGGATTCTTGACACTGTCGGCACTGGCCCAGAATACGGACCAGCCAAGATCATTATAGGTCATCACCTGTCCCAATACCACCGGGTTGGTATAACTGTTGCCATAGGTTCGCGCTTCCTTGGTCCATGATCCCGCAGATGCAGTGGCAGTTGAGAGGACCTTTTTCGCTTCCATTTTTATACCGTGTTCAGCCGTGGTATAAACGCCCTCTTCGACGACAAAGTAATGTACGGTATACCCGCTCAGTGACAGGCCGCTGGGATTTTGAACCATGATGTCAAAACTGCTGCCCGATGCATTTCTTACCCGGCATACCGCGGGTAAATTCGCATCGCCGAGATCATTGCCGCAAACCACCACCATTGAGGTATACGTATTTTGTAATACCACTGTTTGCCAACTGCTGCCTACATCGGTCAATACCCCGTGTTCAAATACCAGGGCAGCAGCGGGTGGATTTACGGTAATGTAGTCGGTTTTGGTTTCGGTATCGCTTCCGGCGGCATTGGACACCGTTAACGTCACAGTATAGGTTCCCGCGGTATTGTAGGTAACGGTTGGGTTCTGTTCCGTGCTGCCGGAAGGCGTACCCCCATCAAACGTCCATGACCAGGTATCGGGATTATTGGCAGAAAGATCGGTAAAGGTTATACTGTCACCCTCGGTAATAGTGGTGGCACTGGCAATGAAATCCGCGACCGGGGGCAGTGGACCGCCACCGCTGATGTCCACCGTATAATCTTCCACTTCTCCATAGTCAAAGGTCCCGCATGCGGGTGGATAGCTTTGGTATCTCATGGATACCCGCATCCGGGTTACACCCTCTGCATCGGTGGGGACCGTAAAACTTCCGGTAACAGTAGAACTGCCGGAACCGCTGAACACCTGTTCACCGGCATCGTCAAAATCTCCATCGATATTATAATCAATCCAGATTCTCCAGTATTCGGTATAGGAATCGCCGGAAAACCCGGGGGTCAATGTAACATTCACGGAAGCCCCGGCGCTTAAATTGGCAGTCATGGAGGTGAAATCGGAATAACCGGAGGCACCGGAGGTATTATTTAAATCGCCCACCTGGACACCGGCGATCCATTCGTAACTATAATTATTGCCCGAAGATGTACAATATTGAATGACCGGGTCTGTTACCGTAATATAATCGATTTTGATCTCCGTATCGCTGCCGTATTGGTTGGCGGCGGTTAATGTAACTGTGTATGTACCGATGGTATTATACGTGACCACCGGGTTTTGATTGGTACTGGCGGATGGGGTTCCGCCCTCGAATGTCCATGACCATGAGGTGGGATTATTGGTTGATAAATCCGTGAACTGAACACTGCCGCCCTCAGGAATCGTGGTGGCGTCGGCGGTAAATTCCGCGACAGGCGGGTCTGTTACGATTGACGCAACTGTAAATTCATGCGGATCAGGCGCCCCGATATACGGATGATAATTGCTTTTACCGGATGTATCCGCCGCATAAATATAATAAGCGATTTCACTTCCTTGAGGTTGCCCGGGAATGCTTCCGGTATACGTATCCCCACCAGAGTGGGTCATATACTCTATATTGGAGCTCCCGCCGTTGACCTGGTAATAAATCTTTACAGAGTTGGAATCCACTGGCTGTCCACTATAGGGAATAATTTCGGCGGTAATTTGGTATTCCGGTTGTTCGGGTTTTTCTCCCAATAGAGGTAAATGTCTTATATACAACATGTCTCTATCCGCAATACCTTTAACCCGGCAGTGCAGTGCATCCGTTGTCTGCCAACTTCCTGAGACACCGATAACCTGGTACCCCGGCATGGCTGCTTCATAGGCGGCAATGGCACCGGAATCGGCGCCTGAACCCGTGATAGGGACATATACTTTTGTATTTAAGATCAATGAATTGGTATAGGGTTGGCCGTTGGGACTATACACACGAAATACCTGGTAATTATTCAAGTAAGAGGAGGTCTGGTTGGCAAAATAATTGGCAGTGGTTTCAAAATCACTGTATTGTGGATCGTTTGTCGGCACCTGGGTGATTAAAATCTTGTCTACATCGAGGTATTTACCCCAGCAGTCCACGTGTTTTATATATTCCCCAAGGGGATCAGCGGTCACATGATAGGTGTGGATGCCTAAATAATCGTTCATTATCTGGTCAATTTCCGCAGGGGTATAATTACTATTTTCGTCCCATACCAGGTCGGTGGATACGGCAATTCCCATGCCGTCGGTCATATAATTCCCCCCGGCATGAACCAGGTCCATTCCATACAGGTCAACACTTAAAAAGGTCGCCATTTCCGCGGGGATATTATTGTCATCGGGACGGGGCCGGTTATAGGTAAAATCAACAATACTGGTAACTCGATTCCCATCCGTGACAAACCAGGGGCCGTAGTCCCTGGTCCAATAGGAATCATGGGGCGCGTGTAAGAAGTTGCAATTGTCCATATTAACGCCTGACGAGCTGTAAAGATTTCTAACTTGATTTTCCTTGGCGGCATTGTCCACGATTGTCGTAACCATCACGTCCTGCGACATCATGGCAATTAGTGAAACCGGTATGCCCAGGGGGTAAGCCACTAAAACACCTTCCATAGGCTCAAACTCGGCAATGCTGCGAACCGGGACCGGTGGGGGAGAGGTTACGGCTCTTTGCTTTTGCGCTTCCAAATACGCCGGCATTAACGCCTTTTCCTCTTCGGTCATCTCATGCTTAAGCTTTGCATTGTGGCCAAAGAGCGGCAGGGTTAATAAAAGAGAAACAAAAACCAGACAAATAAACGTTCTTGAGAATTTTAAATTAGCGAATAGCACTTTCATATTAGTCTCCTTATAGGGTTTTAGCCTCCATCGAGTTCATTCGTGTAATTGAAGGGTAATTTTTTATTGAGAAACACACCATATATTACTACTAACCCCAAATTTATGTCAATCCTCCAAAAGTCCTATATTTGGGTTGAAAATGAAATAAAAATTCTTACAACTTTAGTATGACATTTATGAATTTGGTTGTATTTTTTATTTAGCAGAGGAGGAGACAGAGAGCACCGAGCCAGGTTGATAATATGAACGTGTTCTTTTTCGATGCCCAACCCCAGGCAGATGCTTTTCAACCTGCCGTAGGCATGGGAATCCTGCCCCCCGGTCATGCCGGTGGTGGAATTGTCCGCAATAAATACCGCGATAATTCCCAGGCGTTTATCTTCGCTGTCGATGCAGCGATTGTAAATGGAAGAGGTATTCCCGGGATTTGAAATAATTTATAAAAAAATTTCAAAAACTTTCAAAAACTATTGACAAGTCTCTAAATCTATGCTATATATATACTTCATAACGGGAGTAAAAAAATGCCGTTGTACGAATACAGATGTAAAGAATGTAATAAGAACTTCGAGGCGCTGCAAAGGATAGACGCAGAACCCTTGAAGGAATGTCTGTACTGCCGCGGCAGCGTAGAAAAATTGATCTCCCTCTCTTCCTTCCAATTTAAAGGATCAGGTTGGTATGTAACGGATTATAAAAGTAAGGCGTCTAAAACAGATAAAGGCGCTGCAAAATCAAGCACTAATAATGCTAATATAGGAAAAGACAAAAATGCTACACTTAAATAGCCTTTCCATCTCTCCCCCCTTAATATAAATACATATCTCCCACCTTTACCGTACAGGTCCCCCGCTACATGGGGGACCCCTGCCTTTTTATAGCCAAAATAGGCATTCTCCTCCCTCTTGCCTTCCGTTTCTTTTATTGATATAATGACATTTTTTCCAGGATGATAAACCGATAACTAAAAACAGGAGACAGACAATGCAGAAAAAAAACACAGCAGTGGTTGCCATTGGCGGTAATTTTCTTTCTGATGGAAAAAGTACTAGTGAAGAGCAGATGAATAGGGCTTATAAAGCCGCGCAGTTAATCAAAATCCTGGTGAACAGGGACTTTAACGTGGTGGTGGTCCACGGAAATGGCCCACAGGTAGGCATGACTTATTTAAGGCAGCTGGCTGGAGAAAAAGCAGATATACCCCCCCTTAACCTGGCCCTGTGCAATGCCCTGACCCAAGCTGAAATCGGCACGATGTTGGAACTGGCCATTATCAACACCATCAACCGGGAAAAACCAGACTTTGATGTATTGACGCTGGTGAGCCAGGTGGAAGTCAACAGAAATGACCCGGCTTTTAAAAACCCCACTAAACCCATCGGTCCTTTTCTCACCAAGGGGGAAGCCGAAGCAGTAAAGAAAAAATTCCCTCATTGGAGTATTATCGAGGATTCCGGGAGAGGTTATCGACGAGTAGTTCCTTCTCCGGTCCCCATTAAGGTTTTTTCTTCCACCAGTATTGCCGACACCTTTAAAACCGCAGATGTTATTATTGCTGGCGGTGGAGGAGGTATTCCGGTGGTGCGAAACCCGGAGGATAATACGTTTGAATTGGTTGACGGCGTTATTGATAAAGATCGAACCGCATACTTAATCGCCCGGGAAATTAAAGCCACTCATTTTTTCCTTTTAACCAGTGTCGCTCATGTCAGTATCAATTTTGGTAAGCCCAATGAAAAATCCCTGTTTGATATTACCGTTAAGGAGGCGAAAACGTACCTGGCTGAAGGTCATTTCCCTGCCGGGTCAATGGGACCGAAAATTGAAGCAGCTGTTAAGTTCGCTGAAACCACCGGCGGCACAGCGATCATCACTAATGCAGATCATATTGCCGATGCACTGGAAGAAAAGGAAGGTACCCGTATTCATTTGTAGAAGGAGATGATGAAAAATGAAAAATGAAAAGGGAAAGGAAAACAAGTTACCTGATTTTACCAATGTGGAACGGGATCGTGTCCCGGAAGAATATACCTGGCGGATGGAGGATATTTATGCCAACCTGGAAGCATGGGAAAAAGATAAGGTACGACTGTTTGAGATGATGGATAAAGACAAAATTAACGAACTGGCAAAAGATTGGACCCGGTCCCCGCAAAAAATGTTCCAACTGATGAACCATATCAGTGAAATAGAAAAAAAAGAAGAAGAAGTCTATGGTTATCCCCGTTTTTTTTCAGATACCGACATGGGAAATTCCACCTGGCAGGCCATGAAAGGAGAAGTCTATACAGCAATTGTTAACTTCCAGAGTACATTAGCGTTTATGAATCCGGATATCCTTAAACTGGGTAAAAAAAAAATTGAAGAATATATGAAAGCTGACCCCCGGTTGCAGGTATATAAAATGGACTTTGATTCTATTTTGCGTAAGAAAAAACACATCCTTCCGACGGATAGAGAGAGGCTCATGGCTCAAACCGGGCTTTTTTCCGGGGCCCCAGGGAAAGCTGCCGGTATGCTCAACGATGTGGATATCCCTTCTCCCCAGGTCACCTTGACAGATGGGAAAAAGATCAAATTGAACCAGGCCAATTATATTCGCTTCAGGGATGCCAAAATCAGGAGGGACCGGGTCAAGGTGATGCGAACCTTCTGGAAACATCATGCCAGATTCAGGAACACCCACGCCGCTCTCCTGGATGGTGCGGTTAAGAACCATTACTTTAAGGCCATGGCCCGTCGCTATGAGAGTTGTCTTGAGGCAGCACTTTACCCCGATAATATTTCTACAAAAGTTTACTACACCTTAATCGAAACAGTGAAAGAAAACCTGGCACCGCTTCATCGCTACTTGAAATTGAAAGCCCGGTTGTTGGACCTCAAAAAATTATCATATGATGACATTTATGCGTCGTCCGTGCCTGCTGTGGAAAAGGAGTTTACCATTGAAGAAGCCATTGACATTGTTTTGCAAGCCCTGCAGCCGTTGGGGCAGGAGTATACCAATATCCTGGAAAAGGGATTTAACAGCCGCTGGATGGATATTTATCCCAATAAAGCCAAGCGTTCCGGTGCTTATTCCAGCGGCAGCCTCTATGATGTTCACCCCTTTGTATTGATGAATTATAATGGTACCTTTAATTATGTTTCTACCCTGGCACACGAATTTGGTCATGCGCTTCATTCCTGGTTTTCTAACAAAACTCAGCCGTTTCCCACGGCCCATTACCCGATTTTCCTGGCTGAAATTGCCAGTACCTTTAATGAAACTCTACTGGTGCACCATATGTTGAAAACCGAAACCGACGATTTACTAAAGTTATATATCCTGGACCAGTACCTGGATGAATTTCGAGCCACGTTATTCAGGCAAACTCTTTTTGCCGAGTTTGAATTGGACTTTCACCAGGAGGTGGAAAAAGGGCAAACCTTAACACCTGACTGGTTGGACCACCGCTACCTGGAACTGACGCGGCTGTTTTACGGCCACAAGAAAGGCGTTGTTACGGTACACAAACATATCCGCAACGAATGGAGCAATGTTCCCCATTTCTATCGGAATTTTTATGTATACCAATACAGTACCGGGATTGTGGCTGCAACTACTTTGGCAGAGATGGTGGTAAGGGGAGGGCAAACCCAAAAACAGAGATATATGAATTTCCTGAAAAGCGGCGGTTCCCAATATCCCCTGGATACGTTAAAAGAAACAGGCGTGGATTTGACAACCCCCCACCCTATCCGGGTGGCTGTCCAGCGATTCGATGAAGTGGTTAGTGAAATGGAAACCATCCTGGAGAGGCTGGAGAAGAGGGAGAAAAAGGAAAAGGAGAAATAGATTATGTCCTGCTTTCACATGACTATGGGGAAAAGTGTCCTTAATTTGATACACTCTGCCGGTTTTCACATTGGCACACAAATTGCTTTCTTTAGATGTGATTCCTGGCAAGGATCATGAAATTCAACACATTGGAGGTTAAGAAATGAGAAAGTTACAAAATATGTTACTCAGCTTATCAGTGCTGTTTATTTTTGCGGTTATATTGACCTTCACCCCAGGTAATTTTGTCTATGCTGAAGAATCCACTTATGGACATATATCCTATGTTGATAAGGAAGCGAAGGTGATTCGACAGGATCACACCGAGCATAAGGCTGTAGTGAACCTGCCCGTGGCACCGGGAGATCAGGTTGTTACCAGTAATAAGGGCAGGTGTGAGCTGCAATTTGATAATGGCACCATTATTCGGCTGGACAAAAATACCCGGCTGAAGGTTACCACTGTTCTGGCACCGTCATTAACGTCCCGCAGGAAAGTGACTACCCTTCATTTACTGGAAGGTCAAATTTATACCATGGTTCAGTCGTACGGCCGGGAGATGTTCCAGGTGATTACTCCTAATGCTGCTCTTGACCTGAAAAGTCGTTCCTCTGCTGCTATTCAGGCAAGGGATAACGGCGATACCTTTATCTATGTGGTCAAAGGTAAATTCAAGGTGATGTACGGAGAGGATACCGATTCCGTAAAAACAGCAAAACTCAAGTCAGGTAATGGGTATACCATTACAGCAGATCATCAACTGCGTATTGGTGATAATTTCCGGGACATCGATTTTATGGCATGGAATGACTATATCACCCGGAATTTTAAGGACCTTCATTACGGGATCAGCAAATTGCCCAGGAAGATTGTCCGCAACAGTGCGTTGATGTATTGGGCTGAAAAATGGTCTTCGGTTTTTGGCGAGTGGGTGTATGATGAACTGTTCGGTTATGTATGGAGACCCTACGATGAGTACTTTGCCTATTCGGCACGGCCTTTCTTCCATGCCGATTTCGTACGGGTGAACGGAGAATTGATCCTGGTTCCCCAGGAACCATGGGGATGGGTGCCGGCTCATATGGGTACCTGGATCTGGACCAAATCAGGGTGGACATGGGTACCTGGAGAGGCCTTCCATACCGGTGTCGTCAGTTTCTCTTTCCTCCCCTACTACGCCTATCCCAGCCTTTCCAGTTGGATGTACTACGCATATGGCAGTTACTATCACTATTACATCTATCGCAACTATGGGCTGCGCGCCTGGCAGCAGGCCTATAAAAAAACATATAAAACGGCAGTAAAGAAACCTTCACTGAAACGTTTACCCGCTTCTGTCCGTGATATTATCAAAAAAATGAACAACACACCGGTGAAAGATCTCAAAGAACGGTTGGGAACAACTCGTCTCCCGAAGTTTGATATGAAAAAACTAACACCCATTTTAGACTCAAAGTCTCCTGTCAAAACAAAGCCCCCTGTTAATCCCAGGTCTTCCTCAACCGTCAAATCCAAATCTCCTGCCAAAGGCAGCGTTCCCATCTCTGCTGCCAAACGTTCTGCTGCTCACTCCAGGTGGTCTTTACAAAAGAGCCGGTTATTAAAGAAGGGAAGGGTCGGTGGCGGTCCCGTAAAATCCGTAAGCTCCACCGGGAATTTCAGGGACTGGAACCCGGATATCCACTGGGCTATTCGCACCGGGAATAAAGTTCATTACTCCAGTAGAAACAATGAAGTGGTTTGCTCGAACTTGAAAATAAATTCCAGGAGCATGACTGCCTTTCAGAAAAGGTCTATAGGCAGTTCTGCTTCCTCTCGGGGTAATAGAGGTTACGGCAGCAGCAGCTCGTCTTCTTCCGATAGCTCCGGCAGTGCCTCCTCCTCCACTTCAGCTTCCGGTAGTGGATCCGGTTCACATCGAGGCGGTGGCGGCGGTGGCAGCAAAGGCGGCGGGGCCGCGGGTAAGTCAAAACAATAATAAGGAATAAAAAATAAAGAACGTGGTGTAAAACAAGAGTACAATAAACAAAACCACAAACCACACCGGGGCTCAACATGTAATGCTCAGCATTAGATGTTGAGCCCTTCTTTTATACCTTGCAAAAAAGCTTGAATATATCCAGGTTAAGGTTGAGGTTAAGGTTAAGGGAGAGAACCTTTTCCTCAACCTTTTTGATTTTTTTGCTTTTGGGGTATTGACTTCCGTCCTATTTTTAATAATAATTGAACCGGTTAACTATAAGATTGAATTGAAGGAGAAACTGCAATGGCATTTAATGCTTACAAAAAGGACACGCAAGTGGATTCAAATCCCTATGCTTCAACATCAACAGGTCCGGGATCACCTTCCATGTCATACCTGGGAAAAACCCTGGAAATTAAAGGTGAAATCACATCCGATGAATATCTGACAGTGGAAGGGAAAATACAGGGAAATATAAATGTGAGCAAAACCCTGACTATCGGGAAAGACGGTTTTGTCGAGGGTGAGATCAAGGCAGACGAAGTTAAAATTCACGGCCGGGTCGAGGGCAAAATTACAGCCAACACCAGGTTAGAGATTTCATCCAATGGCAATTTTTCCGGTAGTATAAAATCAGAAAAACTGGTGATAGAAGAAGGGGCGATATTCAAAGGCAAAGTAAACGCAGATGAATAGATAAATGAGGAGGAACAGCGAGACTAAGGACAACATCTATCTCCTTGATTTATTTTTTCTTATTTTATAAAATAAGAGGACGATGATAAAGCAGAAGTACGATGATATTGCTGAGGTGATAGAGGAGAAGTTTACCAGGTGCCCCCGCTGTCGCCATTATTCTGTCAAACAGACCAACAATTTGAGTTTCAAAGAAAGAATGAAGGCACGTTTCCTACCTGTAACCGCCTATATATGCGATAACTGTTCGTACCGGTTTGTGGAGGAGGGAGAATTTCCCACTGGCTTGAAGGGTTTTTTTGCTGTCCTGGTCAGTCGGCTCTGGACAAGGTATTTGCTGATAACTGTTACCCTTGTAGCAGCGGCTGTTGTGGTTATTATCATTTTACTCTCCGCATCCGGAGACAAAAAGCCGAACTTCCAGGTAGAAAATGATAGGAAAACCGGGAAAATAGAACAAAAACAAATGACTCAACCGGACCAGCCAGTCGAGAAAAAAACAGGAGAAGTTGAAGAAAAACCCCCGGAAGACACAGGGGAAAAAGATGCCCCGGTTATGGAAACCACTGAAATACCCGGGACAACAGAAACAGGCCCGGAAGAAAAAGAACCGATTTTCGATATTATACTGGGAAATAGCAATCGGTTCGGAGTCAATTGGAGGGTAGTAAAAGATGGGGTGCAAATTACCCGCATGTCTGAGGGCCCGCTAAAAAAAGCAGGCTTGAAAATAGGGGATGTCCTCAGTGATGTGGACGATAGAAAAATAACCACCGGCAACTATTTATTAAGGATGCGTAATGAGATTTTCTACGGCCGCCGAACCGAAGTTCTGATAAAAGTTTATAGAGAAGGTAAATTACACCTGTATAAAATGGTTAAAACCAAAACACCTTCCACAAGCCCTGGCACAGACGCAAACGACACCCGGAAGAGCATAGACACCGACGCTATTCATGTTTTCAAGCAAAATACCATTAAACTAAGAAGCAGCGCACCTGACACCGTAAGTAAAGCCAACAAGTGGTGCTTTTTGAAAAAAGAGGTGAAGGTAAGAAGAGAACCCCATCAACATGTGTATGTGGCCGGTGATTCAACCGGGACCCTGAGGTGGGCAGTGGATGACCGGCTTATCATTAGCGGGAAAGAATTTGAGGGGCTCTGTCAACCATATGAAAAAAGCAGCGGATACCTGCCCGATGAAGCCAAATGTTTGCCCCTGGATATCACCGACCTGGTACCGCCGAACCTGGACATCGTACTAACTGTTGAATTGGCCGATCACGGCATACACTGGGCCAACACCGATATATATATTGTGGTTAAGTAAGTGCCTCCGGCGACCAGGCCCCACTGCGTGGGGGAGCATTTGCAGCGCCAGGACGGCGTACGACGCTTCAGATGACGTATCGCCTCCATGGGCATTCCTTAATACCGCACTGTAAGTGCACCCTGGACCCCACAAAAACTTTTCATACACGGTTAAACATCGTACCATGCTTCACAAAGGTATTTCCCATTGGTATCATTATCTTTCTTCTCTTCTTCGCTTCCTCGCTTCTTCTCTTCCCACCTTCTCACCCTCTGCCCCTCTGACCCTCTAACCCCCTTGCCCACTGACTCACTGACTCACTGACTCACTGACTCACTGACATACTGATATACTGGTTTTCCTGGTCCATTTCCACATCAATGTTTCCATATGTTTGATCCGGCATGCAATAACCCGCAATAAATTCTTCCAACGTTAGTTTCTGCTGGGGAAACGGGGGAAAAAGAGAAAATTTTAATGCGGCTTCAGCCCCGTGGGGCATGCCGTCCGAACCAAAAATTAAATCCTCCCCGGGTACAAACCCTGCTTTATCGATCAACATTCGAAAGGGATTGTTATTTTTAAGGTACTGGGGAAACAACCGGTCTTTATAATCGACAGAATCGCTGCTGAAATTGGGCTGCATGGAAAGAACAATTCCTAACTCTTTGGCTTCACAGGCGGTTTTCTCATTGATAAACTGGCAGTGCTCCATACGTATTAAGGGAAATTCGCTGCCATTGTGTTTTAATTCTTTTAATGTCCGCACCACCTGGGCACTTGCCATATTTCCGATAGCATGAACAGAAATTGCCTTTTTATAAGCTGCCGCTTCCTGCATGATTCGGTAAAACGCATCATCCGAATGAAGCAAATAACCCTCTCCACCATCCCTGTACGGATGGCCCAGCGCCGCAGTCCTGGCACCCACCGCACCATCTGTGAACAACTTGATCCCCTTGATATCCTTCTGCGCCCCAGCGCTCAAGGTTTTAAAGGTACCCAGGTCCGCCCAGAAAGCCGTGCGTTCCCTGAATGGCGATGAACCAATTATCCGATAGGATGCTTCACTGGATAGTATCATATCTTCCAGGTAATAGATTCCTCTTTGATATAGAAAATCAAAGAAGCATTTAAATACTTCTTCCCGGGGTTCCACCAGGCCGGCCAAAAATAACATCATCCGGGTAAAATGATCCTCATACCATTTCGCATTTCTATGATTTGCAACAATTTCAGGATACCTCTCTTTGAGTCTTTCTTCAGCTGCAGAATTCATGATGAAGTTGTGAAGTGAGATATTCACGATAATAACCGGTGGCAGACGCTCCAGGTCTTCATCAGTAAACTTAAAGCAACTGGTGTTCCATCCCAGTACCACGGACACCTTTTCCTTATCAAGGGTTTGCATTTGCTTTATCGCCTCGGTTTTCTCTTTTACGGTTTGGAGGTTGAGGCAGTGGTGCAAAAGACCATAAATCGTAAGGTGGTTGTGATGGTCCTTTAAAAGTGGAATCTGTATTTTTTGTGTCATCAATTTCTCCTGGTATATCAGCCCACGAATTACACGAATTTTAATCTATTTTTTAAGCAGGTTTCATTAGTTACACCTTTTTTTGATTTTTGTCAAGTTCTTGATTTTTTCTAGTATTTGTGATACATAAGGATGATACATCCAGGAGCACAAGTATGAGGAAAACGTATGATGTAGTGGTGATTGGTGGTGGTATCATTGGCATGGCAGCGGCTTACTATCTAAGTCAAGCAAATGTGAAACTGGCGTTGGTTGAGCGTAAATATATTGGTTCCGGTTCCACGGGCCGATGCATCGGCGGCATTCGGCAGCAATTCTCTACTGCCGCATCCATCCGCCTGATGCAAGAAAGCTTTAAGCTTTTCTCACAAATGGAGGAAGAACTCAATCGACCTGTGGAGTTTCATCAGGGCGGTTATCTTTTCCTGGCTCACACAGCGAAAATGGTAGACGTTTTCAAGAAGAACATTGAAATCCAGAAAAAAGAGAACGTAAACGTTTCCTTACTGTCTCCGGAGGAAGTGAAGGATGTGGTGCCTTCATTGAATACCGATGGTCTTCTTGCCGGGACTTACTGCCCGGATGACGCCCAGGCTTTTCCATTTCCTATACTGGATGGCTATAAGGAAAAGATCGAACAAAGCGGTGGGGAGTTTTACCTGGCTAACCCGGTAACAACTCTTAAAAAAGAGAACCATTTCCGGCTTACCCTTGCGGACGGTACTCTCCTGGAAGCGCCCAAAGTCCTGTTAAGTGCAGGTCCTTGGGCGGGTGAACTGGCAAAACAACTGGGCCTGGACCTCCCCCTGTACCCGGAACGTCATGAAGCGGTTATTACGGAACGAATACCCAAATTTTTCGAACCCATGGTGGTGGATTACCGGCCGGATGGCTGTTATTTTCACCAATTAATCAGCGGTCAGATCATAGCATGCTACACACCGGTTCCCAATGTACCGGGTATTCATGAAGATGTATCCTTTGAATTTTTACCTCAAATCGCCTGGCGCATGCGCCGATTGATCCCTGACCTGAAAAATGCCGCCTTTTTGAGAAATTGGTCTGGCAGTTATACCATGACACCGGATGGGAATCCGATTGTGGATGAAAGTTCAATAGATGGTTTTTATATTGCTTCCGGCATGTCCGGTCATGGTTTCATGTTCGGCCCGGCTATTGGAAAACACCTGGCCCAATTCATGACTAACGGCGAGTGGGGTGCGGACTTTTCCGAGTTCTCCATCACCAGGGAATTCAAAAGCAAAGAAAATTTAAAATAGTCACAACGGGAAGTCGTTGGCCCATTTGATGGAATTAAAGTAGTGGTCCAGGATTTTGTTTTCGTTGATATCCAGGGATTGGGAGATTTGGGAAACGATATTCCATTTGCTTTGTTCATAATTTATAATCAACCGGAGTACTTTCCCCAGGTGTCCTTTTTGTTCCTGGACAGCGGTTTTGATATCTATGGAAATGGGTAATTCTGCCAGGATATCATTCATGGGGCGGTCCAGGAAAGCGTCGATCAGGGAAAATAACCCCATGAGGAAAAAGTCGGATTTTCTATGTTTTTGCCCGATGGTTTCGGCGGTTAGTTCGCAAAATTTAGCGCGGGTCAGGGAATTGATCATTAATTCATCGGGTTTATCGCTGCCCAATTGGGAAAGCAGCATCATGGACATCCATTTTTTGAATTCAACGGTCCCCAGGAGGCTCAGGGCATGGCGGATGGAGCGAACCTCATTGCGGAGGCCAAAGGCAGCTGAATTGATAAAGCGCAGCAGTTTGTAAGTCAAGGACACATCTCGTTTTATGATCTCTTCAAGCCGGGTAACGGATGCATTCGGCTGGTGCATTTCTTTAAGAACCTGGAGAAGATTTAATTTATAGCTGGGAACATCCCGACCGGAAACAATAACCGGTTTACTGAAGTAGTAACCCTGGAAATAGGCATATCCTATTTCCCGTCCTTCGTTGTATTCTTCTATGGTTTCTACTTTTTCGGCCAGGAATTTGATGTGCTTTTTGCTGCTTTTCTCAATGAATTGCCGTCGTTCTTCCCCCCGGGTAGCTAAAAAGTCGACTTTAATAATATCTGCCAGGTCGATCAACGGTTGAAAGCGGGGAGTATATTTGAAATCATCCAGGGCCAATGTGTAACCTTTGGATTTTAATTTTTTACAGGCTGCAATGATATCCGGTTCCGGTTCGATATTTTCCAGCAGTTCCACCACGATTGAATCGGTTTTAAACGCCAGTGCCAGATCGCTGAGGAGTACTGGTCCGGTAAAATTTAGAAACGCCCGTTTCCCACGGGTGAGTTCTTTGAGGTCGAATAACATAAAGCTGTCCAGCAGGACTTTTGATGAAGCGAAGTCTTTGTCCAGTCTATCGTCGAAGAAATTTTCCAGGCCGCGGCGGAAGAGTAATTCGTAGCCGTAAATTTTTTTATCCCGGTCGAAAATGGGCTGCCTGGCAACGAAGATTTTCTTTTCCTGTTCGATATCTGTCATTTTTCGTTTTCTCCACAGTGCCCCATATTATGACCGATTTTGAAAAAAAATACAATCATTTATTTGTTTTGTTTTTTAAAAAAGTGGAGAATAATGGATCAGGCAAAAAAAATCGAAAAAATCAATCTTGTTCGGAGCTGCGCCCAGCGCTTTGCTCTACGCTCTACGCTATATATTGAACCTATAGGTAAATTTGATCAGGAACACATTGTGGGGTTTCACTGCAAATAAGTCCCGGAAATCATTGCCAAAAGAAAAATCACCGATGCTGTCGGTCCCGGTTCGTTCCTGGGACCACACAAGATACAACGTTGAACCAGGTTTATATTCCCATCTCAGTACAAGATTGGAACGAAACTGGAGAAAATTAAAGTTCGGTTGTTCCACGGTGTAATCGAAAATTCCATCCGTGTCTTCATCAAAGCTGTATAGTTCCTCATCTACATCGTAACTGATTTCACTGCCGGAGTAGATATGGAACCGGTCGTTAAATAAATCTGCCTTTGGATTGGTAATTCGCTTAAAATCAACGTATTTACCGGCAGAAATAAAGGGCTGACCATAGAATTGGATGGTAAGGTCCGGTGTGATACTAAAATCCAGACGGATGGTAACGGCAAAGGTTTTTTGATCGATGCTGGCAAGAATATAGCGGGATTCATTATTATAGTCGATGGTATCCACATACTGCAATTGCCTCTTATTCCAGCTCATGGAAGGATATAACGATATGGAGAGGGCATTATTGGGATGAACGGTTACGCCTGCCCCGAACTGTTTTGTCCGGATCGATTGATCATCACCCCAATAAAAAGAGCCATTAAAGCTGAAGTAGATTTTTTTCCGGCCGTCGGTGTGAATGCCGAACCACTGATTCCATCCCCCGGGGTACATAAAAGCCGGTCCTCCCCGGAGCAGGTCATTAGAAGCTGCTTCAAATTCGCGTTCTATCCCGTAATTCAATCCCCAGTAATTTTTGAATTGAGTATAAAAGTTTATGTTACCCCCATTAAAAATGTGGGCGCCGCCAAAATCCCATCCCTGGTACTGGTTGACATTCAGGTAAATGCTCCTGAAAACAGCGAAGGGTTTCCATACCGTGTATCCCAGCCATGTCCACTGCATGGACCTGTCTGCGGCCCGTAAGTACCCCATGTCATTTAACTCAAGCCCTGGTGAGCGCCAGGTTATACCGCCGGAATACCTGAAATGGCCTTTACCGTCTTTTCCAAGGGCAATGGTTCCCCCATGGCCGGTTAAGGAGGTACGATCCGGGTCCAGCGAGACATGATCGGCATCCGGGCGCTGAAAATACCTGAGTGAAGACTGCTGGGTTTCCAATATCGCTTCTTTGCTTCCCCGGACATGACTGAACACGGTATTAACGGAGATATAGTATGTTTTGTTTTTCCAGGTGTGAAAAAAGTCAATTCCCCCGGTATATGCCGAACGGTGAAGAAAGTCCACCTCGGCATCCTGGATATTACGGTTTGTAGCATTGAACATCCCCCCGATGCGAGTATCTCCCTGCCGGTAATCTTTCTGAAGCCGAAGCGCAAAATAATTGGTAAAGGGCTCGACGGTTTCATGGCGGCGATTACCCAGGAAATCGATTTCTGCTGTCTCTTTGGAGGTAATGCTTTCCAGGAGTCCTATTGACCACCCATTTCTTGTTTTTCCCGTGAGTTTAGCAGCGGCAATGATATTGGTGCTGGTGGGAATATCGACATACTCGTCGTCGCCGGTATCGGGATAATGATGGGGGGCGCGGCCGATGCGGCGGGAATAAAATAGATTGTCCCGGGAGAAAGAGCCGTCCCCACCGGTGATCTGGAAATTAGTGATATTCTTTCCTTCAATAAAAAACGGTCTTTTTTCAGTAAAAAATGTTTCAAAAGCGGTGAGGTTGACTTCCGACGGGTCAGCTTCCACCTGTCCGAAATCGGGATTTATGGTAAGATCAAGGGTAAGATCGCTGGTGACACCGATCTTTGCATCAAGCCCACCGGCAAAAGCACTCAAGTTCCCGGTGGCAAAGGGATTACCCGCCTCTTTTTCAAAAGTTTGATGTTTGCCCACCGTATAGGGAAGGATTTCCATCTGTCGTTTGGTTTTAATTCCTTCGATTCCATGAAGTTCACCGAACAAATGGACCCATCCCGGTGCATCACGCGGGATAAATTGCCAGGTGGACCGTTCTTCTTTTCTAAAGAACCTGCGGGTAAACTGGATTCCCCAGGTATGTTTTTTTTTGTTAGCAAACCTGAGCTGGCTGAAGGGTATCTTCATTTCCGCCGTCCATCCTTGATCGTCAGTCTTTGTTTTGGCATACCATACAGGATTCCAACTGGTGTCCCATCTACCCCCATTATTGGTAATCGCTTCATCTCCCTTGACCCCGGCGGCAGTGACGGTAAAAGAAAAGGCGGTACGGTGGTCGAAATAACTATCGATATTTATTTCCACCCAGTCGCCGGCAAAATGATCCCGTCTTGCCAATCGTTTTTCAATCTTTTCTGGTTCGGTATCGAAAGCGCGAACGCCAACGTAAAGATTTTTCTCGTCGTATAAAATCTTAACAGCGGTTTCCTGGGAGGGTTCTTTGCCCTCATAAGGTTCTCTCTGGATAAAATC